>Ga0209062_1000615_pt1 | contig 97065 bp, 93 predicted proteins | sample Coa_R2_2_FD_187158 | JGI IMG/M metagenome (GOLD analysis project Ga0209062, IMG submission 187158) | Surface soil microbial communities from Centralia Pennsylvania, which are recovering from an underground coalmine fire - Coalmine... | ecosystem: Environmental > Terrestrial > Soil > Unclassified...
GGGTCGGCAGCACGCAGTCGAACATGTCGATGCCGCGCTTGACCGCTTCGAGCAGATCGTCGGGCGTGCCGACGCCCATGAGGTAGCGCGGCCGGTCGGCGGGCAAGAGCGGCGCGGTCTCCTCGATCATGGCAAGCATCACCGCCTGCGGCTCGCCGACGGCGAGTCCGCCGATGGCATAGCCGTGGAAGCCGATGTCGCTCAAGCCCCGCGCGCTGGCCTTGCGCAGCTCCGGCACGTCGCCGCCCTGCACGATGCCGAACAGCATGTAACCCTCGGGCGCGGTCTCGAAGGCGCGCTTGCTGCGCTCCGCCCAGCGCAGCGACAGCCGCATGGCGCGCTCGATGTCGGCGCGCTCCGCCGGCAACCGCACGCATTCATCAAGCTGCATGGCGATATCCGAGCCCAATAGCCGCTGCACCTCGATCGAGCGCTCCGGCGACAGCTCGATCTTGGCGCCGTCGATATGGGAGCGGAAGGTCACGGCATGCTCGGTGAGCTTGCGCAGCTCCGACAGCGACATCACCTGGAAGCCGCCGGAATCCGTCAGCATCGGCCCGCCCCAGCCCGTGAAGCGCTGCAGGCCGCCCAGCGCCGCGATGCGCTCGGCGCCGGGCCGCAGCATCAGATGATAGGTATTGCCGAGCACGATATCGGCGCCGGCGTCGCGCACCTCGCGCCAGTACAGCCCCTTCATGGCGCCGGCCGTGCCGACCGGCATGAAGGCTGGCGTGCGCACCACCCCGTGCGGGGTGGTCAGCCGCCCCGTGCGGGTCGCACCGTCAGTGGCGAGCAGTTCGAAATGGTTGGGAAGCGTCGTATCGGAATGGCCCATGGGCCGGCTTATGGCGCGACAGGGCGGCCGGATTCAACCTTTTCGGCGCGGCAATCGCCGGAAAAGCCGTTGACGGCGCCAGGCCGCCCCCCTATGGTCCCGCGCCATGACCGCCGCGACCAAAAGCACGACCAAAACGACCAAAGCCCGACCGGGCCTCGGAGGCGTGCGCGCGTAGGCAGACACCAGACCATCGCGACATCTCGAACCGAAGCCCCGCCTGATCAGGTCCGGGGCTTTTTTATTGCCTCAAGCATCACCGGAGACAAGAACGTGAAGAACGACCCCGTTGTAGCCATTGTCGGCGTGACCGGCGCAGTAGGAGCCGAGTTCATCGCCACCATGGACAAGCGCAATTTCCGCGTCGGCCGGCTCAAGGCGCTGGCCAGCGCCCGCTCGGCCGGCAAGACGGTCGAATTCCGCGGCAAGAGCGTGGTCATCGAGGAGCTCACCGAGCGCTCCTTCGAGGGGGTCGATATCGCGCTGTTCTCGGCCGGCGGCTCGATCTCCAGGAAGTACGCGCCGATCGCGGTGCGGTCCGGCGCCGTCGTCGTCGACAATTCCTCGGCCTTCCGCATGGACCCGAACGTGCCGCTGGTGATCCCCGAGATCAATGCGCCCCGCATCCGCGACCACAAGGGCATCATCGCCAACCCGAACTGCGCCGCGATCACCGCGCTGGTGCCGCTGTGGCCGATTCATCAGAAGAACCGCATCAAGCGCATGATCATCGCGACCTACCAGGCGGCCAGCGGCGCAGGCGCCGCCGCCATGGACGAGCTCGTGCAGTCGACCCGGGCCCATCTCAATGGCCAGGTGTTTCCGCCCAAGGTGATGCCGCACCCCTACGCCTTCAACCTGTTCAGCCACAACACCGCGATCGACCCCGAGACCGGCTACAATGACGAGGAGACCAAGGTCATCAAGGAGACCCGCAAGATCTTCGAGGATGACAGGATCGGCGTCGGTGTGACCTGCGTGCGCGTCCCCGTCCTGCGCGCCCATTGCGAGGCCATCACCATCGAATGCGAGCGGCCGATCGCCGAAACCGAGGTGCGCAACATTCTCGCGGTGGCGCCCGGCGTGCGGGTGGTCGACGACCGCGCCAGCAACTACTTCCCGATGCCGGTCGATGCATCGGGCCAGGACGACGTGCTGGTCGGCCGCATCCGAACCGATCTCAGCGACACGTCGGGCCATTCGATCTCGATGTTCGTCGCCGCCGATCAGCTCCTGAAGGGCGCCGCGCTCAACGCGGTGCAGATCGCGGAGCTGTTGCCGGAGCGGGTGATGGCGTAAGGTAACTGTCGCAGCAGCGAAGATCACCTCTCCCATCGGGAGAGGTCGATTTGCGCAGCAAATCGGGCAAGGGGTTACGGTCTATCGAGAGAGCTGCGGCCCTCACCCGGATCGCATCATTCGATGCGATCCGACCGCTCCCCGCTGGGGAGAGGTGGGCCGAGCCCGCGTTGCGTTCTCTCGCTACTCGCCCCGAAACAGCAAGCACGCATCGCCATACGAATAGAACCTGTAGCCGCTTGCGATCGCGTGGGCATACGCCGCTTTCATCGTCTCGAGCCCAGCGAATGCCGAGACCAGCATGAACAGCGTCGAGCGGGGCAAATGAAAATTGGTCAGCAGCACATCGACCGCCCGGAAGCGATAGCCGGGGGTGATGAAGATCGAGGTTTCCTCGGCGAACGGCAGAACCGTGCCGTCCTCGGCTGCAGCACTTTCGAGCAGGCGCAGCGAGGTGGTGCCGATTGCGACGATGCGGCCGCCCTTCGCGCGCGCTGCATTCAGCGCTGATGCCGTCTCCGCGGTGATCTGGCCCCATTCCGCGTGCATCTTGTGCCCCGCGGTGTCGTCGGCCTTCACGGGCAGGAAGGTCCCGGCGCCGACATGGAGCGTGATGCGGTGAATGGCAACGCCGTGCGCGCGCAACGCCGCTTCCAGCGCCGGCGTGAAATGCAGGCCCGCGGTCGGCGCCGCCACCGCGCCCTCGCTCCTCGCGAACATGGTCTGATAGTCTTCGCTGTCGCGCTCATCGACCTCGCGCTTGCTCGCGATATAGGGCGGCAGCGGGACGTGGCCGACATCCGCAATGGCCTGGTCGAGCACGGGGCCATGGAAGGCGAAGGACAAGGTCACCTCGCCCTCCGACCCCTTGCGCTCGACCGTCGCGTCGAGATGGCCGAGCAGGCAGACCTTGCCCTCATTGCCGAAGCGGATGCTGTCGCCCTCGGCGAGCTTCTTCGCCGGCTTCACCAATGCCTGCCAGCGCGAGCCGTCGAGCCGCTTGATCAGGGTGGCCTCGATCTTGGGCTCGGTCGGCCGGCCGATGCGCCGGCCGGAGAGCTGCGCCGGGATCACCTTGGTGTCGTTGACCACGAGCTGGTCGCCGGGGCGGAGCCAATCCGGCAGGTCGGAGACGATCTGGTCGCGCAGCCCGCCACCGGCCTCAACCACGAGCAGGCGCGCCGAATCCCGCGGGCTCGCGGGACGCAGCGCGATGTTCTCGGGCGGCAGATCGAAATCGAAAAGGTCGGTGCGCATGGGGGCGATGCGCTCTCACACATTCAGTGTCGTTCCGGGGCACGCGAAGCGTGAACCCGGAACCTCGAGATTCCGGGTTCGGTGCTTTGCACCGCCCCGGAATGACGGAGTCAAATCACGCCGCGTCGGCGGCCATGCGCGCCTTCACGATCTTGTCGGGGTCCTTCACCGGCTCGCCGCGCTTGATCTTGTCGACGTTCTCCATGCCCTCGGTGACCTTGCCCCAAACGGTGTACTGGCCGTTCAGGAAGGAGGCGTCGTCGAAGCAGATGAAGAACTGGCTGTCGCCGGAGTCGGGGTTGGCCGCGCGCGCCATCGAGGCGGTGCCGCGCACATGCGGTTCCTTGTTGAACTCGGCCTTCAGCTTCTGGCCAGAGCCGCCCATGCCGGTGCCGTGCGGGCAGCCGGTCTGCGCCATGAAGCCGTCGATCACGCGATGGAACACGATACCGTCGTAGAAGCCTTCGCGGACCAGCTCCTTGATGCGGGCCACGTGGTTGGGGGCGAGATCGGGACGCATCTCGATCGTCACGGGGCCCTGGGTGGTCTCAAGGATCAAAGTATTTTCGGTAACAGCCATGCTCGTTTCTCTGGTTGGGGTGTGGGTCTGGGACTGGACGTATGGAACCGGATCCAGAACGGGTGACCGGCTGCCGCGCCCGCCATGCTTTCGGTAAATGGCATCGGCGTGCAGCGTTGCAACGTCTCCATGACGGCAACGCGGTACTCCAGGCGGTCGCTGTCGGTAGCCCCGGTGGACTCAAAGGTGATCCGCGGCTTGCCGAGAATCTCGCCGGCGCGGTTGAAGCTCACGACCACCGTGATGTCCATCGGATTCGCGCGCGACAGCGGCGGCGGCCGCCAGCAGGAATAGATCCGTTCAATGGTCTCCTTGATGGTATTGACCTTGCCGGCATCCGCCTTGTTGGTGTCGGCTTTGTTGGTATCGGCTTGCCCGTCCTCGGATCGCGCCGGGGCCGGCAAGACGACAAGCGGCAGCGCTGCGGCAATCACGAGGCGCAGTCTGCCGCCGCTCACCTGATCAGCTCACTTCATGTCCGCGGCGACTTGCACCTTCACCATCTTGTCGGGATCGGTGACGGTGCCGCCAGCCGAGCCCGGAGGTGCCTTCTTCAGCTTGTCGACGACGTCCATGCCCTGCACCACCTCGCCGACCACCGTGTACTGGCCGTCGAGGCTCCCGCCGTCGGCGAACATGATGAAGAACTGCGAATTGGCGGAATCGACGCTGTCGCCGCGCCTGGCCATGCCGACGATGCCGCGCTTGAAGTGGACGTTGGAGAACTCCTGCTTCAGGTTCGGATATTTCGATCCGCCGGTGCCGTTGAAATTCTGCCCATCGCCGGTCTGCGCCATGAAGCCGTCCATCACGCGGTGGAACGGCACGTTGTTGTAGAAGCCGTCGCGGGCAAGCTGCTTCAGCCGCTCGGCATGCTGCGGCGCCAGGTCCGGCCGCAGCTTGATGACGATGCGGCCCTTGGTGGTGTCGATGACGAGGGCATTGGCCTTGTCGAGCCCCGCCGGCAGCGGCGCTTGCGCGTGCGCGGGCTGTGCCAGCATAACAGGCGCTGCCAGCATCAGCGCGAAGACCATGGTGAGGGCTCGGATCATCTGAAACTCCGCAATCGTTGGATGGATGGTCGGCTTGCCGCGCGCGGCGGGCTCAGCCGGCGAATTTAGCTTTCAGCGCGGCGGCAATTTCGGCCGGCACGAAGGCCGAGACGTCGCCGCCCATGCCGGCGATCTGCCGCACCAGGGTGGCCGTGATCGGGCGGACATGGGCGGAGGCCGGGATGAAAACCGTATGCACGTCGGGCGCCATGGTCTCGTTCATGCCGGCAAGCTGCATCTCATAATCGAGGTCGGTGCCGTCGCGCAGGCCCCGGATCATGATGGTCGCACCGTTCTGTTGCGCGGCAGTGACCGTGAGGTTGTCATAGGTCACGCAGTCGAAGGCGCAACCGGCCTTGGCAGCCACCGGGCCGAACACGTCCCGCGTCATCTGCAGCCGCTCCTCGGTCGAGAACAGCGGCTTCTTGCCCGAATGCACGCCGACGGCGGCGATCAGCTTGTCGCAGAGGCGAACGGCGTGCCGGACCACGTCGAGATGGCCGTTGGTGACGGGATCGAAGGAACCGGGATACAGGGCAATGCGCGGCATGCGCCCCTCCTACCCCGGCCGCGCCGGCCGGGCAAGCGCGGCGGGTTCCGCGTCGACCGGGAGCCCGGCGGGAACCGGTCGCAACGCGGCTTTGTCGGCCAGTGAACCATGCCGGCCGCCGTCGCGACTACCGGAAGGCCGCCTTTGTTTCGTCAAAGCCGCCCCGACGAAACAGAGCCGCTCCGGGATGAAACCAATTTCGGCCTTCCGCGAAGGCCTGCCGAAACGACTCACGGTTAATGAATGGCGCAACGAAAAGGCGGGCCGGCCACGGCCCGTGACATGGGGACCGTCATGATCAAGGCTCTTTCCGCCGTCGCGGTGGCTGCTTGCTTTGCCGCTGCCCTCACCATTCTGCCCGGTTTTGCTCCGCAGGTCGAAGCCAGCGTGCCACCGGCGCTGGCCAAGGGCGACCGTCTCGACATCCGCCCGATCGGCCGCGACTGCTCGGAGCAGGCCTGGCCGAATTTCGAAGCTTCCTGCCTGCGCACCGCCTTCACCCGCAAGGACGTCCGGCAGGCGCGGCTGGTGACCGCGGATCGGACGCCGTAGGACGCGGCGCGGCTCAATTGGGCTGCTCGAGTCCCTGCCAGCGATAGAGGGCAAAGGACAACGCCCAGCTCGCCAGAAACACGCCCACCACGAGATAGCCGAAGCTCGCAAGGCTCTCGTTGAGGCCGGCAATCACCCCCCAGAAGCTTCCCTCGAGCCCGAGCTTGCCGGCGATCAGGCCGAGCGCCTCGATGCCGCCGATCATGACCGCCACCACCACGGACATCGCCGTGATGGTGAGGTTGTACCAGATCTTTCGGATCGGATTCAGAAACGCCCAGCCATAGGCGCCGACCATCAAGACGCTGTCGGTGGTGTCGACGAGCGTCATGCCGGCGGTGAACAACGCCGGAAAGATCATCACCGTGCCGAAGTTGAGGCCGCCCGAGGCCTGCCCTGCCGCCACGGTGAACAGGCTGATTTCGGTCGCCGTGTCGAAGCCGAGGCCGAACAGCAGGCCGACCGCAAACATCTGCCAGCTTGCCGTGACCATGCGGAACAACGGCCGCAGCAGGCGGGCCAGCAGGCCGCGGCCGGACAACAGCAGATTGAGCTCGTCGTCGCCGACCTTTTCGCCTCGCCGCGCGCGCTGAAAGCTGCGCCAGACGCTGCGCAAGATCACGAGATTGATGGCGGCGATCGTCAGCAGGAAAAACGCGGACGTGGCGGTGCCAATGACGCCGCCGACCGTCTTGAACTCCTGAAACCGGCCCTGCAGCGCAAATGCGGCCGCGGCGATGCCGGCGACGGCGAGCGCAATCGAAAGCGAATGTCCGAGCGAGAAGAACAGTCCGACGGCGAGCGGACGCTTCCCCTCCTGCATCAGCTTGCGCACCACATTGTCGATGGTCGCGATGTGATCGGCATCGACGGCGTGTCGCAGGCCGAGCACATAGGCCAGAAAGGCGGTGCCAAGCAGCGTCGGCCGGTCGGACAATGCGACGATGGCCCAGGTCCAGGCGAGGCCGTTGATTTCCAGCAGGAACACGTAGAGCGAGACGACTCTGGTGCGCGAGGCGGCCGATCCGTCGTCGACGGCAAGTTTCAGGTATGAGAGCATGACGCTTGCCTCGCTAGAAACGGATAGCCCTGATCGACGAACGTCGACTGGCCATGCACGGCCAAGATATCCATCGCGGGCGCGACGCGCGACGGTGCATATCGGGCTGGCCGTGATGGCTGGCTGCGATAGGTCCAAGCCAAACCGCCGGTCGCGTAGACCGACCGGTTGCCACGCGTAGCCGATGTGCGCGTGCGCCGTGCCGGTGACTTCACGGCGATTGCCGCGGGCAGATCGGCCGCGCCGGCGCTGGGGGCCATGCACATGCTCACCGCCGCGCAACTTGCGCAGGCCAGCGATACAAGGCAACAAACGTAGTGGACAGAACAGCTTTGGGCGCGCGCAGCCATGGCGGCTCTCCTTCCGCGAAACAAACATCAGTGCTTGTCATCGCTGCGAAGAACCGCGCCCCAAGCGTGCGCACCGCACGCCGGATGGATGACTGTCCAGGCCGGTCTCCTGACTCGCGGGTCGATGCTCTGTTTCCGCCTTCCCGGGCCGGAAAGCCCAGTGGCTTCGTGGAAAAGAACTCACCGCTCACAGTTGCGGGCGCAGTTGCGGATTTGGCCGAGGCCTCACCGCATTCCCATGTCGTCGGTCTTTCGACCAACGAACCTGAACAGGTTCATCATCGCTTCAATTGTTTGCGGGTGTCAACATCAGGGGTCGCCGCGCCGCAGCTAGAATCGGTCTAAGCTCCGCAATCAGCGCACACATGACATGGATCGAGACGCAGGCTCGACACGCGATGTGACCGGCGCACGCGATCAGGGAGCGGCCGCCGTCGCAACTTGGCCGCTCCTGATTGCAGCTTGAGGAATTCGCCCTGCTCTAGGCCGGGGCGCCGTTGCCGTTGCCGTTCGCGGCCTCGGCGTCCTCGCCGATGTGCTCGACCGAGACCACATGCTCGTCCTCGGCGGTGTCGAACACGATCACGCCTTGCGTCGAGCGACCGGCGATGCGGATGTCCTCGACCGGGCAGCGGATCAGCTGGCCCTTGTCGGTGACCAGCATGATCTGGTCGGAATCCTCCACCGGGAACGAGGCGATCAGCTTGCCGTTGCGCTCATTGACCGACATGGCGACGATGCCTTTGCCGCCGCGGCCCGTGGTGCGGTATTCGAACGACGAGGAGCGCTTGCCATAGCCGTTCTCGCTGATGGTCAGCACGAACTGCTCGGCCGCGGACATCTCGACATAGCGCTGCTCGCCGAGCTCCATCGTGCCGCTGGCCTCCTCGGCATCGCTGGCCGCCTCCTCCTCGGCTCCGCCGCGGCGCACCGCATTGGCGCGGCGCAGATAGGCCGCGCGCTCCTCGGAATCGGCTTCCATGTGGCGCAGGATGGCGAGCGAGATCACCTTGTCGGCGTCCGCCAGCGCAATGCCGCGCACGCCCATCGAGGTGCGCCCGGTGAACACGCGCACATCGGTGACGGGGAAGCGGATGCACTGGCCGCCGGCGGCGGTGAGCAGCACGTCGTCGCGCTCGGTGCAGATCTGCACGTCGACGATCTCCTCGCCCTCGTCGAGCTTCATGGCGATGATGCCGGAACGGCGCACGTCCATGAAATCGGACAGCTTGTTGCGGCGGACATTGCCGCCGGTGGTGGCGAACATCACGTCGAGCTGCGCCCAGGAGGATTCATCCTCCGGCAGCGGCATGATGGTGGTGATGCGCTCGCCCTGCTCCAGCGGCAGGATGTTGATCAGCGCCTTGCCGCGCCCGTTGGGTGCCGCGACCGGCAGCCGCCAGACCTTTTCCTTGTAGACCTGGCCGCGCGAGGAGAAGAACAGCACCGGCGTATGCGTGGAGGCCACGAACAGGCGGCTGACGAAATCCTCCTCGCGGGTCTGCATGCCGGCACGGCCCTTGCCGCCGCGGCGCTGCGCCCGATAGGCCGACAGCGGCACGCGCTTGGCGTAGCCCGCATGCGAGACGGTGACGACCATGTCCTCGCGCTGGATCAGGTCCTCGTCCTCGACCTCGCCTTCCTGGTCGATGATCACGGTCCGGCGCGGGGTGGCGAACTCCGCCTTGACCTCGGCAAGCTCGGTCTTGATGATGGCCTGCACGCGCGCACGCGAGCGCAGAATGTCGAGATAGTCGTTGATCTCGACCTTCAGCTTGTCCAGCTCCTCGGAGATTTCGTCGCGGCCGAGCGCCGTGAGCCGTTGCAGCCGCAGGTCCAGGATCGCCTTGGCCTGCTCCATCGACAGGCGGATGGTGCCGTCGGCTGCGAGTTGGTGGCGCGGATCGGCGATCAGGGTGATCATGGCCTCGACGTCGCGCGCCGGCCAGTCGCGCGCCATCAGGGCGTCGCGCGCGGTGGTGGGATCGGGCGAGGTGCGGATCACGCGGATGATCTCGTCGATGTTGGCGACCGCCACCGCGAGGCCGACCAGGATATGGGCGCGGTCGCGCGCCTTCTTCAGCAGATATTTGGTCCGCCGCGTGACGACCTGCTCACGGAAGGCGATGAAGATCGTCAGCAGGTCCTTCAGATTCATCGTCCGCGGCCGGCCGCCGTCGAGCGCCAGCATGTTGGCGGGGAAGCTCGTCTGCAGCGGCGTGAACTTGTAGAGCTGGTTCAACACCACGTCGGGCATGGCGTCGCGCTTCAGTTCGATGACGACGCGGAAACCGTCGCGGTCGGATTCGTCGCGCAGATCGGCGATGCCCTCGATCTTCTTCTCCCGGATCAGTTCGGCGATCCGCTCGACCATGGTCGCCTTGTTGACCTGGTAGGGAATCTCCGTGACGATGATCGCCTCGCGCTCCTTGCGGATGGTGTCGATCGACACCTTGCCCCGCATCACGATCGAGCCACGGCCGAGATGATAGGCGGAGCGGATGCCCTGGCGGCCGAGAATGACGCCGCCGGTCGGAAAATCCGGCCCCGGAACGATATTCATCACCTCGTCGATGGTGAGCGCGGGATTGTCGATCAGCGCCACGCAGGCATCGATCACCTCGCCGAGATTGTGCGGCGGGATGTTGGTGGCCATGCCGACCGCGATGCCGCCGGCGCCGTTGACGAGCAGGTTGGGAAACTTCGCCGGAAGAACCGACGGCTCTTTTTCGTTGTTGTCGTAATTGGGTTGAAAATCGACGGTGTCCTTGTCGATGTCGTCGATCAGCGGGATGGCAGGCTTGGCGAGCCGCGCTTCGGTGTATCGGTAGGCCGCGGGCGGATCGCCGTCCACCGAGCCGAAATTGCCCTGGCCATCGACCAGAGGCACGCGCATGGAGAAATCCTGCGCCATGCGGACCATCGCGTCGTAGATCGACTGGTCGCCATGCGGATGGTATTTACCGATGACGTCGCCGACCACGCGCGCGGACTTCACGTATTTCTTGTCCGGCGTATGTCCCTGCTCGTACATCGAGTAGAGAATGCGCCGGTGCACCGGCTTCAACCCGTCGCGCACGTCGGGCAACGCGCGTGCCACGATCACGCTCATGGCGTAATTGAGGTACGACGTCTTCATCTCGTCGAGGATGGAGATGGGGCGAATGTCGGAGGGGCCCGACGGCTCGTCGGGCTTTTGGTCGTCGTTGTCAGACAAGGGGAAATCCGGTCAGTTTTCTCATGGAATCATATAGCGCATGGGGGCGGTTTTCACCACCCCTTTGCATCCCGGAGGAAGCCTTTTTCCCTTCGTTTTTCCAGTGACTTACGCCCGCCTTTGACAGCGCGAAACGGGAAGCCGGGGTTACCGGCGGGGCGGCGGCCGGACCGCGGCCGGCGATAGCGCGGCAATGTGGGCTTTCAGCTCGCCACGGACGCGGTCGAGCACCTCCCCGTAGTCGCGGGTCGCGGTCTGCCGGAACAGCCGCACCGTCGGATACCAGGGGCTGTCATCGCGATCGAGCAGCCAGCGATAATCCGGCGCATAGGCCAGCATGATCCAGGTCGGTCGCGCCAACGCACCCGCAAGATGCGCGACGCTGGTGTCCACCGTTATGACAAGGTCCAGGCACGAGAGCATGGCCGCGGTCTCGGCGAAGTCCGCAAGATGCCCGGTGAAATCGAGGATGTCGGGACGCTCCAGCAGCGTCAGCCTGTCGCCGGGCCTCGGCTCTTTCTGAAGGCTGAAAAAGCGCGCATCGACGTCGAGAAGCCGGCACATCGTGCGCAGCTGCATCGAGCGCTGGCGATCATCGCCGTGCGCCTGACTTCCGGACCAGACGAGGCCAATCCGCATCTTGTCGTGCGAGCCGAGCCGCTCCTCCCAGGCCTGCCGAAGCGCCTCCGGCGGCGCGGGGAGATAGGGCACCTCGGACGGAACGGTCGCGAGCCGGGTCTCGAACGCAAACGGCAAGGCCGACAGCGGACAGTGGATGTCGAAATCCGGAAGCTCGGCAGCGCTTCTCGGCAGGCATTGCGCCACGCCCTCGATGGCTGACACAAGCGGCTGAACGGGATCGTCGACCTGCAGGATCACGCGGGCGCCAAGCTGTGCCACCTTTTTCACGTAACGCACGTACTGGATAGTGTCGCCGAGGCCTTCGTCGCCATGAAGCAGGATGGTCCTGCCCGCGATCGGCCCCTCGCCGCGCCACTGTGGCTGCGTGAAGTTCCGGTCGACGAGGATGCCGCCGATCGTTCGCACGCGCTCGCGCAACGCCCAGCCGTCTGCGAAATTGCCGAGCTGGAGCTGCGTGAGCGCCTTGTTCCAAAGGGCCTTGGCATGGTTCGGTGCGATCGCGATGACGGCATCGAGCGCCGCCACGGCTTCGTCGAGCCGGAGCATGGCGAGCAGCGACCGCGCCCGGTTGAAGAGCGGATTGGCAAAGGCAGGGTCGCGCGCGATCGCCTGGTCGAAACAGACGAGCGCCTCGTCGTGCCGCCCGAGACGCTGCAACACCAATCCGGCATTGTCGAGAATCCCGACATCATCCGGCGCAAGTTCGATCGCCTTGCGGCTGGCGGCAAGCGCCTCCTCCAGCCGGTCGAGCTGCGCCAGGCAGAAGCTTTTCAGCTTGAAGGCCCCGGCAAGGTTCGTCCTGACCTGCAGCAAGCGGTCGAAGCTTGCGATGGCCTGCTCGTAGCGGCCCTCCTCGAGATGCAGCATCGCGCTGCCGCCGGCGGCGCCGGCATGTTTTGGATCGATCGTGAGCGCCTTTTCGAAGCTCATGATCGCTTCGGGATTGCGCTTCTGCTGCTGCAGGCATTCGCCCATTCGAAACCAGGTCTCGGCCTGATCCCCTTTCAGCACCAGCGCGCGATCAAAGCTCCTGATCGCCTCATCGAAGCGCTGCGTCCGCTGCAGCGCCATGCCGAGGTTGGAGACGTAATCCGCAGCGTCGGGATTTTGCCGGATCGCCCGGACGAACCATTCGATGGCGAGATCATATTGCCTGGCGGCAAAGCACAGCAGGCCCATCAGATGCAGTGAATCGGCATGACGCGGATCCAGCGCAAGCGCGCTGCGCACGCATTGCTCCGCCTCGGCCAGTTGGCCGGCCTGCAGCCGCGCAAAGCCCGCCTCGAACCACGCGGCGGGGGTTTCCTCCGCCGGAGACGCGGGTTGGGACATCTGGGGCTTATTCCTGTTGGGCGCTCATCGGAAGCGGTCCGTCGGCTGACGCCCAGAGTAGATGATTCCCCTTAGTCCAGCGATGTCTGGTCAGGCAGCGAGCACCAATGCAAAAGGGCGCCTCCTTGTGATCCGCTGGATCCAGAGAAGCGCCCCGTCCTTGGCACGGCTTGCATCACGCTAGAACGGAATGTCGTCGTCCATGTCGTTGTTGCGCGCGCCGCTCGGCGCGGGTGCGCGGCGGGGGGCTGCCGAGCCCGAGGACGGCCCGATCGCGCCGAAATCGCCGCCGCCCCCGCCCATGTCGTCGCCGGCGAAGCTGCCACCGCCGCCGCGCCCGTCCAGCATGGTCAGATTGGAGTTGAAGCCCTGCAGCACCACCTCGGTGGTGTATTTTTCCGCGCCGCTCTGGTCGGTCCATTTGCGCGTCTGCAGCTGGCCCTCGACATAGACCTTGGCGCCCTTCTTCAGATATTGCTCGGCGACCTTGGCGAGGCCTTCGTTGAAGATCACCACGCGATGCCACTCGGTCTTTTCCTTGCGCTCGCCGGTGGCGCGGTCGCGCCAGGTCTCGGACGTTGCCACGCTCAGATTGGCGATCGGCCGGCCGTCCTGGGTCCGCCGGATCTCCGGATCCTTGCCGAGATTCCCGACCAGGATCACCTTGTTCACGCTTCCCGCCATCGCCACTCTCCACGCTGAAAATTCGGGGGCGGCCGGTCGCCGGCGGCCCGTTTGCTGGCGACCCTATACGCTCGCTGCGCGCGGTCGCCGCGCCAATCCGCAATTATCCCCATATATAGCAGCCTTGCTACCCGTGTTCCATTTTTGTTCCGAGCAATTTCCGGGAGATCGCGGCCACTTTTCGGCCCTTCCGTCGCCTTGGCGCGGGCCTCGACCACGGCTTGCGCCTCGCCCCGGCGTCCCCTTTCCGCGCGTTGCGGAAAATGCGTTGCAAAACATTCATTTAGGCGGCCCGCACTTCTCGACCGAGTGTGGCATTTCAGAGACGGTTTTGGCGCCTGAATCGGCTATAGTCAGCACGACATTTTGATCGCATGGGCGGTCGCGACTGACTTGAAGGCGCTTCTGGGGACCAACGGGAGCGCAAGAAAAGCCGGGGGACGTTGAAATGAAGAAGTTGCTGGTGGGAGTGGTTGGCTTGGTTGCGTTGAGCGCCGCGCCCGCATTCGCTGCGGATTTGCCCGCACGGACCTACACCAAGGCCCCGGCCATGATCGCTGCGGTCTATGACTGGACCGGTTTCTATGTCGGCCTCAATGGCGGCGGCGGCTTCAGCCACGATTGCTGGACCAACAGCGCGACCGTTGTCGGTGCGACCGCGCCGACCGTGTCCGAAGGCTGCCATGACGCCTCGGGCGGCATGGTCGGTGGCCAGATCGGCTATCGCTGGCAGTCGGCGAACTGGGTGTTCGGCCTTGAAGGCCAGGGCGACTGGGCAGACTTCAAGGGCTCCAATGTGAGCGCGGCCGGACTGCCGGCTCCGCTGACCGGCATCACCAACCAGACCAAAATCGATGCGATTGGCCTGATCACGGGCCAGGTTGGCTACGCCTGGAACAACGTGCTCTGGTACGTGAAGGGCGGCGCGGCTGTCACCCATGACAAGTACAAGGGCATTACGGCGGCCGGCCTCGTTCTCGACTCGGCAGATGAAACGCGTTGGGGCGGCACCGTCGGCACCGGCGTGGAAGTCGGCTTCGCGCCGAACTGGTCGGTCGGCGTCGAGTACGACCATCTGTTCATGGGCACCCGCTCGATCAGCTTCCTCACTCCGGCCAACGTCTTTACCCGCACCGACAGCGTCAAGCAGGATCTCGATATCGCGACGGTCCGCGTGAACTACCGCTGGGGCGGCCCGGTGGTCGCCAAGTACTGAGCGTCGACAAGTACTGAGCGTCGACAAGTACTGAGCGTCGACAATTACTGAGCGTCGACGCGCCAACGCTCGCTGGAATAATCCAAAAGGCCGGCCTCGCGCCGGCCTTTTCGTTTGCGCGCTCACGCCCGCGCAATGGCGCGATTTGCCGTTGGCTGTGACTTTCCGGCAACGCCATTTTTACGAGTGATTCAGTTGTCCCTGCGATGAGTCGCACCGATCAGCTGTCCAGAAGCGGCGGCGACGGGGAATAATTGGCAACATTGGCTTGGAGAACAACAAATGAAAAAGGCCTTGCTTTTAGGGGTTAGCCTGGCAGCCGTAGGAACGGTCCCTGCTCTGGCGGCGGATATGGCCCCGCGCGCCTACACCAAAGCACCTGCCTACGTGCCGGCACCGATCTATAGCTGGGCGGGCTTCTATATCGGTCTCAATGGCGGCGGCGGCTCCAGCCACAATTGCTGGGATCTCACCAGCGTCGCGGGCGTTCCGCGCGAGGGTTGTCATGACGCGACCGGCGGCATGGCCGGCGGCCAGATCGGCTATCGCTGGCAGGCCTCCAACTGGGTGTTCGGCCTGGAAGCACAGGGCGATTGGGCGAACTTCAAGGGCTCCAACCTGAGCGCCCCGGCGGCCCTGACCTCGGCGGTCACCAACACCACCAAGATCGATGCCATCGGCCTGTTCACCGGCCAGATCGGTTACGCCTGGAACAACGTGCTCTGGTACGCCAAGGGCGGCGCGGCCATGACCCACGACAAATACACCGGCAGCTTCACCGCCACCGGCGCTGCGTTCGACCAGGCCAGCGAGACCCGCTGGGGCGGCGCGGTCGGCACCGGCGTCGAGGTCGGCTTCGCGCCGGGCTGGTCGGTTGCGGTCGAATACGACCACCTCTTCATGGGCAGCGGCGGCAACAATTTCTCGTCGGCCGCGACCGGCGCCCTCACCCGCACCGACAGCATCAAGCAGGACGTCGACATGGGCACGGTGCGGATCAACTACACCTTCGGCGGCCCCGTCGTCGCGCGCTACTGATCCTTCGCAACAAGAGAAGTTGCACGACAGAAGGCCGGCCTCGCGCCGGCCTTTTTGCTGTCGGCATCTGCCGGCCGTCGCGCTCAGGTTGCGCAATTTACCTTCGGTTGTGGCATTCCGGTAACTGCCATTGGCGACCGATTCCGCTAAAGCTATACCACTTGATGAATCAGCTGCCGGTTGGCACTGGCGGCCTTTAGAAAATGGAATGGAATGGGGACGGAAAATGAAAAAGGCCTTGCTGGTCGGAGTTAGCCTCGCAGCGCTGGGAAGCGCGCCGGCGTTTGCGGCGGATCTTGCTGCGCGTCACATGTACACCAAGGCGCCTGTCGCTCCTCCGGTCTACGGCTGGGCCGGCTTCTACATCGGCCTCAACGCCGGTGGCGCCTCCGCCCGTAACTGCTGGAATCTCACCAATTCGCTCGGCACGCCGATCCCGGCCACGCCAAACGATGGCTGCCATGATGCAACCGGCGCACTGGTCGGCGGTCAGATCGGCTATCGCTGGCAGTTCACGAACTGGGTGTTCGGCCTCGAAGCTCAGGGCGACTGGGCCAACCTGAAGGGATCCAACACCAGCCTGACGGGGACGTTCGGCGGCTTCCCGTTCTCGAACCAGACCAAGACCGATGCGATCGGCCTGTTCACGGGCCAGTTCGGCTACGCCTGGAACAACGTGCTCTGGTACGCCAAGGGCGGCGCGGCCGTGACCCACAACAAGTACAACGGGGTGGTGCAAACCGCGGTCGGAGGTTTCCCCGTCGGCTTTGCCTTCGACGGGGCCACCGCCACCCGCTGGGGCGGCGCGGTCGGCACCGGCGTCGAGATCGGCTTCGCGCCGGGCTGGTCGGTCGCTTTCGAATACGACCATCTCTTCATGGGCAACAGCACCAGCGCCAACCTCATCACCCCCGCCGGCGCGTTCGACCGCACCGAGAAGATCAATCAGGACATCGACATGGGCACGGTGCGGGTCAACTACACCTTCGGCGGCCCGGTGGTGGCCAAGTACTGAGCCACCGACTGATCCGTCGCGACACTCGCGATGTCCGGAGCCTGCGGAGCGAATTGCACTGAAAAGGCCGGCCTTTGTGCCGGCCTTTTTGCTGGCAGGCCTTCATCGCATCGTCACGCGCAGGTTGCACGGTTTACCCCCCAGTAGTGGCATTTGGGTGACGGTTTTCGGCAACCGCTTTCGCTATAGCTTTCGCACTTGATGATTCAGCTACCGGTTGCAGCCGATAGCCTTAAGCACGATAGATTGGATAGAGATGAAAAAGGCCCTGTTGATTGGAGTTAGCCTCGCCGCGCTCGGAAGCGCTCCCGCATTTGCCGCGGACCTTGCCGCGCGTCACGTCTACACCAAGGCTCCCGCCATTGCGCCGGTGTACAACTGGGCCGGCTTCTATATCGGCTTCAACGCCGGCGGCGGCTCGAGCCACAATTGCTGGGACATGACCAGCATTGTCGGCATTGCGGTCCCCGTCACCAGCGAAGGCTGCCATGATGCGACCGGCGCGCTGGCCGGCGGCCAGATCGGCTATCGCTGGCAGATGCAGAACTGGGTGTTCGGCCTCGAAGGCCAGGGCGACTGGGCGAACCTGAAGGGATCGAACACCAGCCTGATCGGCATTGCCGCCGGCGTTCCCTACACCAACCAGACCAAGATCGATTCCTTCGGCCTCTTGACCGGCCAGGTCGGCTACGCCTGGAACAATGTGCTCTGGTACTTCAAGGGCGGCGCGGCCGTCACCCACAACAAGTACAAAGGCCTCTTCACCGGCGTTGCTTTCGACCAGTCGAGCGACACCCGCTGGGGCGGCACCGTCGGAACCGGGATCGAGATCGGCTTTGCGCCGGGCTGGTCGGTTGCCTTCGAATACGACCACCTGTTCATGGGCAACAGCAGCTTCACCTTCGCCGCGACGCCCGCGCTCGGCGTCGGCTTCACCCGCACCGACAGCATCAAGCAGGACGTCGACATGGGTACGGTTCGCGTGAACTACACCTTCGGCGGCCCGGTGGTGGCCAAGTACTGAGGCGAACAGCCTGCGCATCGAGAAAAGGCCGGCCTCGCGCCGGCCTTTTTGTTTGCGCAGGTCCGGGTTTTACATCCCTGCTGCTGCCCCCTGCTGCCATTTCGCGGGAAACCGCTTGGAAACCGTTGATCACTTGCATGCGGCACTGGAAATTGTTTGCCGTTCTTCCTACGTTCCAGCATCACCCCATTGGCGTCCGATCCCGGCTGAAACAGCCAGGCGCGCCCCTACGATGCGCGCGTCCCGTGCGCCTGGAATTGCCGATATGGATGAAATTCTGAAAGCGCGACGCCCCTCCTCGCCAAGCTCGCTCCGTGCCATCACCATTCGCGGCGCGCGCGAGCACAATCTGAAGAACGTCGACGTCGAGATCCCCCGCGACAAGCTCGTCGTGTTCACAGGGCTGTCCGGCTCCGGCAAATCCTCGCTCGCCTTCGACACCATCTATGCCGAGGGCCAGCGCCGCTATGTGGAGTCGCTCTCCGCCTATGCGCGCCAGTTCCTGGAGATGATGCAGAAGCCCGACGTCGACCAGATCGACGGCCTGTCGCCGGCGATCTCCATCGAGCAGAAGACGACGTCGAAGAACCCGCGCTCCACCGTCGGCACCGTCACCGAGATCTACGACTACATGCGCCTGTTGTGGGCGCGCGTCGGCGTGCCCTATTCGCCCGCCACCGGCCTGCCGATCGAGAGCCAGACGGTGTCGCAGATGGTCGACCGCGTGCTGGCGCTGCCGGAGGGCACAAGGCTTTATCTGCTGGCGCCGGTGGTGCGCGGCCGCAAGGGCGAGTACAAGAAGGAGCTCGCCGAATACCTCAAGAAGGGCTTCCAGCGCGTCAAGATCGACGGCACCTTTCATGAGCTGTCGGAAGCGCCGACCCTGGACAAGAAATTCCCCCACGACATCGACGTCGTGGTCGACCGCATCGTGGTGCGCCCCGACATCGGCCAGCGCCTCGCCGAGAGCTTCGAGACCGCGCTGAAGCTCGCCGAGGGCCTGGCGGTGATCGAATATGCCGATGCGCCTGCGGCCGCGCCGGCCGAGGACAAGAAGAAGACCGCGAAGATCCACGACAAGAGCGGCCCCGAGCGTATCCTGTTCTCGGAGAAATTCGCCTGCCCGGTCTCCGGCTTCACCATCCCCGAGATCGAGCCGCGGCTGTTCTCCTTCAACAATCCCTATGGCGCCTGCCCGGCCTGCGGCGGCCTCGGCGTGGAGCAGCATGTCGACGAAGACCTCGTCATCCCCGACAAGGACGCGACCTTGCGCAAGGGCGCCATCGCGCCCTGGGCCAAGTCGTCCTCGCCCTATTACCTGCAGACGCTGACCGCGCTCGGCAAGCACTACAAGTTCACGCTCGACACCAAGTGGAAGGATCTGCCGAAGAAGACGCAAAACGCGCTCCTGCACGGCTCCGGCGAGGACGAGATCAAGTTCTCCTATGAGGACGGTGTGCGCTCCTACGACACCAAGAAGCCGTTCGAGGGCGTCATCACCAACATCGAGCGCCGCTACCGCGAGACCGAAAGCGAGTGGGCGCGCGAGGAGCTCGCGAAATATCTCGCCGACGTGCCCTGCGACGCCTGCCACGGCTATCGGCTCAAGCCGGAGGCGCTGTGCGTCAAGGTCGGCGGCAAGCATATCGGCGAGATCTCCGAGCTGTCGGTCATCCGTGCCTCCGAATGGTTCGAGACCGTGCCGGCGACGCTGAACGCGCAGCAGAACGAGATCGCCGTCCGCATCCTCAAGGAGATCCGCGAGCGGCTGACCTTCCTGATCGATGTCGGCCTCAATTACCTGACGCTGTCGCGCTCCTCGGGCACGCTGTCCGGCGGCGAGAGCCAGCGCATTCGGCTGGCCTCGCAGATCGGCTCGGGCCTGACGGGCGTGCTCTATGTGCTGGACGAGCCCTCGATCGGCCTGCACCAGCGCGACAATGCGCGTCTGCTCGAAACGTTGAAACGCCTGCGCGACCTCGGCAACACCGTGATCGTGGTCGAGCATGACGAGGACGCCATTCGTCTCGCCGACTACGTGCTCGACATCGGGCCCGGCGCCGGCATGCATGGCGGCCATATCGTCGCCCAGGGCACGCCGGCCGAGATCATGCGCAATCCGAAATCGCTGACCGGCAAATATCTCACCGGCGAGAACTTCGTGGCGGTGCCCGAGCGTCGCCCGCCGAACCATCGCCGCACCATCAAGGTCGTCAACGCGCGCGGCAATAATCTCAAGAACGTCACCGCGGAAATCCCGCTGGGCCTGTTCACCTGCGTCACCGGCGTCTCCGGCGGCGGCAAGTCGACGCTGCTGATCGACACGCTCTACCGCGCCATCGCCCGCAAGCTCAACAATGCCAGCGAAGGCGCAGCCCCGCACGACCGCATCGAGGGCCTGGAGCATATCGACAAGATCATCGACATCGACCAGTCGCCGATCGGCCGCACCCCGCGCTCCAACCCCGCGACCTACACCGGCGCCTTCACCCCGATCCGCGAGTGGTTCGCAGGGCTCCCTGAGGCGAAGGCGCGCGGCTACGAGCCCGGCCGCTTCTCCTTCAACGTCAAGGGTGGCCGCTGCGAGGCCTGCCAGGGCGACGGCGTCATCAAGATCGAGATGCACTTTCTGCCTGACGTCTACGTCACCTGCGATGTCTGCAAGGGCAAGCGCTACAACCGCGAGACGCTGGAGGTGCTGTTCAAGGGCAAGTCGATCGCCGACGTGCTCGACATGACGGTCGAGGAAGCCGCCGAGTTCTTCAAGGCGGTGCCGCGCGTGCGCGACACCTTCCAGACCCTGCACCGCGTCGGCCTCGACTACATCCATGTCGGCCAGCAGGCCACCACGCTCTCGGGCGGCGAAGCCCAGCGCGTCAAGCTGGCGAAAGAGCTGTCAAAACGCGCCACCGGCCGCACGCTCTACATCCTGGACGAGCCGACCACGGGCTTGCACTTCCACGACGTCAAGAAGCTCCTGGAGGTGCTGCACGAGCTGGTCGCGCAGGGCAATACGGTGGTGGTGATCGAGCACAATCTCGAGGTCATCAAGACCGCTGACTGGGTCATCGACTTAGGCCCCGAAGGCGGCGACGGCGGCGGCGAAATCGTCGCCTGGGGCCCGCCGGAGGATATTGCGAAGGCGCCACGGAGCTACACGGGGAAGTTTTTGAAGCCGGTGCTGGAGAAGGCCGACAAGCCACGGAAGAGCGGCAGGGCGAGCGAGGCGGCGGAGTAGAACGGTTCCGAAATCACGAGCCCGCACGACGGAATAGCCAGCCTGTCCGGTCATCGGTCACGTCCCGCTGCTTACCGTCCATAGCGGGCGAGCGCGGAAGCGTGCCTCCTCGACGACGACGTATTGACCAAACAGCCGCTCACCATATTGCTGGATTGCTGCAACAACCCGGAGCGCCTGGAGCTGTGCATTTTCGGAACCGACGCGCATCAACACGATCCCGGGCACCGGATGGGCCCGTCTAAAAACAAGATCGCCGAAATCCTTGTCTTCAGTTAGGAGAAGTCGTCTCTCGTACGTAGCGAGAGCTATGACGTCATGGTCGCTGATGCCCGCTGCGGCCTCCCCGACGTAAAGCACATCTTCGCCCTCGCGCCGAAGTGCTTCCACGAGGGGCGCCGCGATGCATTCGTCGGCGAGCCAAAGCACGGGTCAGCGATAGATGATTTCTTCGTCGGCGAGATAGTCGGCGGCGAACGCCTGCGCCGCGCGGATATCGTCAAGCGTCAGCCGCGGATGATCGGCCAGAACCTCTTCGGCGGATTTCCCGGCGCCGAGCTTACGCAGAACCAACTCCACGGGGATGCGCGTACCGCGGATGACGGGCTTGCCATCCATGATCTGAGGGCTCACTTCGATACGTTCGTTGCGCATGACAGAAGCTCCGTCCGCCGGGCAATCTAGCAGAACCTCTTGGATTTGTCATTGTGGTTTGCAAGTACAGGGCGGATCGATGTGTGTTTCCTTCCCGCTCCTGGTGAACACGGCGCCCACCCGGCTTTCTATTACGCGGCTCGTACAAGTCGAGGTCACGCCCTGTCCCGCCCCTCCGCAAATCGCGCCGCCGCTATCGTCCCGAGCACTTTCGCGCTCTCCAGCCAGTAGGATGGGTAGAGGGCAGCGAAACCCATCAATCTCTCGATGGACTGACAGCTGGTGGGTTTCGCTGCGCTCTACCCACCCCACAAGTCCCTCACGCCGCCCTAGCGACACCCAGCACCGCCCCCTTCCCCCGCACCTCCGCCTCCTCGAATTCCGCCGCCGCAATCGCCCGGTCCAGCGCGGCCCGCAGCTCCTTCGCGCTCTCCAGCGTCAATTCAACGCCGGCGCGAGCCCCGGGCTCCAGGCCCGTGTTGATGAAATCGAGCGTGATCACGTCGCCCGCCATCGTGTGGCGGGCGTGGTCGTAGGCGACCACGCTGTGGGTGAGCGGAAACCAGTCGTCGCCGCGCTTGGCCATGCCGTCTGCCGTCGCAATCTCGATGATGGATGTGCACATGAGTGGGCTCCTCGCTTCGCTAGTGGTCGGTCTCTCATCCCGAGTCATTCAGGGCGCCGAAGGGCGAACTGCGGCGCGCCATTGCGCACCTGAAGGCAAGCAAATTTCCAACCCGTCATCCTGAGGTGCCGGCGCGCAGCGCTGGCCTCGAAGGATGAACGGCCCCGCTGTTGCAGTCGGGCCGTCGCCCTTCGAGGCCCGCGTGCTGCGGGCACCTCAGGGTGACGGTGCTCTGCCGGAACACCGCCAAGACTCTGACCCGCCATCCGGAGAATCTCGCGTCGTAACCTCTGGATTCCGGGTTCGCCGCTGGCGCGGCGCCCCGGAATGACGGAGGAAAGCGTTAGAATTACTTCGCCAGATGCTTGCCGAAGAACGCAAACACCTTGCCCCAGGCGTCCATGCATTGCTCGGGACGGTAGAGCGGCCGGTGCCAGTAGAAGAAGCCGTGGCCGGCGCCATCGTAGCGGTGGAATTCGTATTGCTTGCCGTGCTTCTTCAGCTCGGCCTCGTGCTGGTTGACCTGCTCCGGGCTCGGGGCGCGGTCGTCATTGCCGAAGATGCCGATCAGCGGACACGACAGATCCTTGGTCATGTCGATTGGCGCCACCGGCGTCTTCTCGTTGAGCTCCTCCTTGGCCATGACCACGCGGCCGCCCCACAGTTCGGCGCAGGCGTCGACGTCCTTTTTCTGGCAGGCATAGATGAAGGCGTGGCGACCGCCGGAGCAGGAGCCGAACAGGCCGACCTTGCCGTTGTGATTGGGCTGCGCGCGCATCCATTTCACGGCGCCCTCGGTGTCGCCAACCATCTGGGCGTCGGGAATACCGCCCTCGGCGCGCACCTTGGCCGCGACGTCATCCGGATTGCCGGCGCCCGCGCGCTCGTAGAGATTGGCGCAGATTGCGAGATAACCGTGATGGGCAAAGCGCCGCGTGGTCTCGATGTAGAGCTCGCTCCAGCCGGGCAGATGATGGATCAGCACCACGCCCGGAAACGGTCCTGGGCCGGAGGGTTTTGCGACATAGGCCGTGATCGGCGTGCCCTTGTCGCCTGATATCGTGACGTTCTCGCAGGTCATGCCTCGGTAAAATGACATACGCTTGCTCCTCCAATTTTGTCCTTGGCGACCTCGATAGCCGTTCGCCGCGCGATGCTCTACTCTCGAACCGTCATCCTGAGGAGGCCGCGAACCGCGGCCGTCTCGAAGGACGACGGCCCGGCTGCAACAGCGGGGCCGTTCACCCTTCGAGGCTCGCTGACGCGAGCACCTCAGGATGACGGTTTTGATAACGCCTCCTCAGGCTTTCACGCCAGCATAGTCCATTCCGTGCCCCTTCGCATAAAAGGCGCAATGTGGTTTTGCTATATGTGCCCTGCTCTCGTCGCGTTTCATGTGGCATTTCCTTGCCCTATTCCCTCGTCATCTTCGACCTCGACGGCACGCTGGCCGACAGCTTTCCGTGGTTCCGGCGCCATGTGAACGGCGTCGCCGACCGTTTTTCCTTTCGCCGCATCGCCGACGAGGATGTCGAAGGCCTGCGCCATGCAGACTCCCGCGAGATCCTCGCCCGGCTGGAGGTGCCGATCTGGAAGCTGCCGGCAATCGCCCGGCACATGCGCCGGCTGAAGGCGCAGCATCTTGCGGATATTCCGCTGTTCGACGGCGCCGACGCCATGCTGCGGACGCTTGCGGAGGCCGGCTTTCACCTGGCGCTGGTCTCGTCCGACAGCGAGGCCAACGCGCGCCGGCAGCTCGGCGAGCTCGCCGGGCTGTTTTCCCATTTCGATTGCGGAGCCTCGATCTTCGGCAAGGCGAGGAAATTCCGCCGCGTCGTCAACCGCGCCAGCCTCAAACCCGAGGCCGTGATCGCGATCGGCGACGAGGTCCGCGACATCGAGGCCGCCCGCGCCGCCGGCATCGCCTGCGGCGCCGTGCGCTGGGGCTTTGCCTCCACCGAAGCGCTGCAGGGGCGTGCGCCCGATCTGCTCTTCGAGCGCATGGAGGATATCGTGCGGGAGCTGGGTGCGGCGAGACGATAGGGCGTGGCGAAGCAAACCGTAGGATGGGCAGAGCGCAGCGGCGTTTGCTTGCCGCGTCGCCTCGCTCCCGCCAGTGACGGCGTCACTCCGCCAGCGCCGCCTCGACAAACCCGTTCGGATCCTCGAAGAACTCGCGCATGGCCTTGTAGTGGTCGGTCTGTTTCAAGGTGGTCGGCTCCAGACCATGCCTGGTCAGGCGCAGCAGGGTCGCATCCGGATAGGCCATCAGCATCGGCGAATGGGTCGCCATGATCACCTGGCAATGGCCGATATCGTCCATCCGCCGCAGCAGCTTCAGGAATTCGATCTGCCGCGACGGCGACAGCGCCGATTCCGGCTCGTCGAAGATGAAGATGCCCTGACGCTGGCAGCGTTCGTTGAAGAAGCGCAGGAAGCCTTCGGCGTGGGAATGCGAGAGGAATTCCGGCGGCGGTCCGCCGAACGGGTCGTCAAGCGCAGCCTTGTCCAGATATCGCGCGACCGAGAAAAAACTCTCCGCTCGAAAGAACCAGCCATGGGTGATCTTCGGCAGCCAGCTCGCGCGCAAAGCCCTCGACAGCCCGCCGCCCATCACCTCGAGGGCGTCGGTATGATCGACCGGCATATAGCCCTTGCCGCCGCCGGCTTCGTCATAGCCCGCAAGTGCCGCGATCCCCTCCAGCAGCGTCGATTTGCCGGTGCCGTTCTCGCCGACGATGATGGTGATGGCGCGCTCGAAGTGCAGCTCGAAATCATCGGCAAGAAAAGGCAGACAGAACGGATAGGCCGCGCGGTCGGGAATGCGCGAAACATCAAGCCAGAGGCGCTTCAGATACGGCGCCGGCAGATTGATCTCGCGCCTTTTGGGCATCCATATCATGAGCTTGCTTCCACATCCGTCAGCGCGCCGGCTGCGTGAGATCACTCCGCCAATGCGGCTTCGACGAACCCGGCCGGATCCTCGCAGAACTCGCGCAACGTCCTGAAATGGTCGGTGTCCCGCACCGTCACAGGCTCCAGCCCGTATTTCGACAGGCGCAGCAGCGTCGCATTGGGATAGGCCATCAGGATCGGCGAATGGGTCGCCATGATCACCTGGCAATGGCCGGCCTCGTCCATGCGCCGCATCAGCTTGAGGAAGTCCATCTGGCGGTCGGGTGACAGCGCCGATTCCGGCTCATCGAAGATATAGATGCCTTGGCGCTGGCAGCGCTCGTTGAAGAAGCGCAAGAAACCTTCACCATGCGAGTAGGACAAGAAGTCGGGCGGCCGCGAGCTGGTCGCATCCAGAAAGCGCGCCACCGAAAAGAACGTCTCGGCCCGGAAGAACCAGCCCTGGGTGACCTTCGGCAGCCAGGCGGCGCGAAGCGCAGCAGACAATTCGCCCCCCATCACCTCGATCGCGCTGGAGTGATCGACCGGGCGATAACCTTTGCCGCCGCCGGCCTCGTCATAGCCTGCCAGCGCGGCGATCCCCTCCAGCAAGGTGGACTTTCCGGCGCCGTTCTCGCCAACGATGATGGTGATGGCGCGGTCGAAATTGAGCTCGAAGCCTTCGCCGAGAAATGGCAGGCAGAACGGATAGGCCTCGCGGTCGGGGATTGTCGCGAGGTCGAGCCAAAGTCGCTTCAGATAGGGCGCAGGCAGATTGGTGTCGCGTCTCTTCCTCGAACTCATGAACCCGTCGCCCCACCACCGGATTGCGGAGATGCTCCGCCGAGGTTGTGGCACATTTTCCGGAACACAACAAGAACATTTATGCGCAAGCCGTGCACCCGGCCGAGCCTCGGTCGAGCCCGGCTCTAGGCCAGCACTTCCAGCACCAGCTCCATGGTCATCAGCACCGGATTGTCGCCGCGGACCAGCCGTCCCTCGGCAAGGTCGCCGGTGTAATCGACCAGCGCGACATCGAGCTGGGCTTCCGCCGCGCCTGTGCTGCCCGGCGCCACGTGGCCCCTGGTCACCGTCAGCTCCGTCGCAAAGGGTTCGACGACGCGGCCATCGGTGAAGCGCGCGCCAATGGTCGAGCCGACCCCGCCGCGGATTCGCGCGCGCGCGATGCCATGGTCGCGGCAGAAGGCTTCCAGGCAACCCGCAAAATCCTGGTTGGGCCGCAGCCGCAGCGCAAAGGCCCGACAGGTCGTCGCAGCCCCCCTCGCCGCGCCCGGCATCGGCGCGAACAGCTTGAACCTGGTCTCGGGGTCGGGCTCGGCCCTGAACATCGCGCCGTCGATCCCGAAAGCCTCGACCTCAAACGGCTCGGCGACGATGGTTTCCTCGGGCAGGATATGGCCGCCACTCACCTTGCAATGCGCCTCGAGCCACAGCCCATGACAATGGAAGAACGGCGCGCCGTCGCGCTCGCCCAGCGTCATGGTTGCCTGCTTGAGCCAGACATTGCCCTCGGGACGGAACGTCTCGCTGTAGAAGGCGGCATTCTCGCCCGTCGTCGACAGTGCCGGCATCACATAGGCGAACGGACCGAGCGCGCCGCCCGTGATGCTGAGCACGCCGCTGGCAAAACCCTGTGCTGCAAAGCCGCGCCTGACAGCTTCAAGCAGCGGAATGCCGGCTTCCAGCATGAACGAAAAGCCGCGGCCCCGCGCGTCCACCGATTGGATGCGCTCGGCGATTTCCGGCCCCGGCTGCTTGATCTGCCGCATGTCGTACCCGCGTCAGCTCGCCTGCTTGGTCACATCGAGCAGCCCGCGCGCCTCGAGCTCGTCGCGCACCAGCCGCTTGGGGATCTTGCCATAGCCGGACTTCGGCAGCGCCTCCCAGAAGAAGAACCGCTTCGGCATCTTGTAGCGCGGCAGCTTCGGACCCAGGAACGCCGCCATCTCCGCCTCGCTCAACGGCGATGCCCCCTCACGCGCGACGCAGACGGCGACGCCGACCTCGCCCCAGACCGGATCGGGCACGCCGAGCACGGCAACCTCACCGATTGCGGGATGGGTGAGAATCTTCTCCTCGATCTCGCGCGGATAGATGTTGGAGCCGCCGGAGATATACATGTCCGAGGCGCGGCCGGTGATGTAGACGAACCCCTCCTCGTCCATATGGCCGAGATCGCCGGTGCGGAACCAGCCGTCGCGAAACGCCTTCGCATTGGCTTCGGGATTGTTGTAGTAGCCTGCGAACACCGCCGGACCGATGACACAGATCTCGCCGGTCTCGAAGGCTTTGAGCTCGCGGCCCTGATCATCCTGGATCGAGACCTGCATGCCCGTGCGCTCATAGCCGCAGCTGCCGATGCGGGCATGCGGGCCGTCCTCCTCGAAGTGCAATGCGGTCGGCAGCACGGTGATGTTGCCGGTGACTTCGCCGAGGCCAAAATACTGCACCAGCACCTTGCCGAGCTTGTTCAGCGCGGTCTTCTGATCCTCCCGGTACATCGGCGCGCCGGCATAGATCACATAGCGCAGCGAGGAATGATCGAACCGGTCGACCGCGGGATGCTCGACCATCATCTTCAGGATGGTCGGCACCGTGAACAGGTTGCTCACCCGATGCCGCTCGATCAGGCGGAAGGCTTCCGCGATGTCGAAGCGCTCGGTCGGGAGCAGGATGCTCGGCACGCCGCGCGCGGTCTGCATCAGCTGATGCACGCCGGCGCCATGCGACAAGGGCGCGACCACGAGCGAGGCGTCGTGCTCGGTGGTGCCGGGCGTGAGATCGGCGAGATGGTTGGTCACCACGAAGCCCATCTGGCCATGGGTCAGCACCGCGGCCTTGGAGCGGCCGGTGGTGCCCGAGGTGAAGAAGAACCAGCAGGGATCGTCGTGCTCGACGGCGGCATTGGGCACCGAGTTGCCGGCATGCGCCGTCATCGCCTCGCGCACGGCGCGTTCGCCGAAACTGCCGTCGTTGCCGATGCGCCAGATGAATTCCGGCCCCGACACGGCGGCCGCATGCTCCGGAAACTCACCATGACACAGAAACGCCTTCGCGCCCGACGCCTCGGCGAGATAGGCGACCTCATCCGGCATCAGCCGGAAATTGGTCGGCACCCACACCGCGCCGAGCCGGAACGCCGCGAACATCGACCAGAACATCTCCTCGCAATTCTTGGAATGCACCAGGATGCGATCGCCCTTGCCAATTCCGCGCGCGGCGAGGCCGGCTGCGAGTGCGGAGACCTCCGCATCGATCTGACGCCAGGTCCAGGACCTGTCGGCCCAGATGAAGCCCGGCCTGTCGCCGAGCCGGCGCGCATTCTGGGTCAGCATGTGCGCCAGATTCATCACCCGGCGCGACATCCGCAATTGTCCGCCGGTGGCAGGCGTCGCTGACATGCTCCCGCTCATTTGCGCCCCATCCAGACGCCGGCCCCAATCAGCACAAGGCCGAGCACGCCAGAGACGACGCCATGCTTGAGATGCATCCGCGCGACGCCCGCCTCGTGGCCCGGGAAGAAGCCCGGCAGCTGGTCCGCCGGCACCAGGACATAGACGGCAGCGATGATCAGCAGAACGACGCCAAGCAGGGTCAGCACAAGCTTCATGGAGGTTTCCTCATGCCCGAGCGCTTGGATGCGCCCGCGTTGCAAACGAATGACGGTTCGGCCTGTTTATCGCGAGTTGGCAAGCCCGGGCAAGGGAGGAAGCCGAGGATGAAAGGAAGCAGGAAATGAAGCCAAACAGGTTTGGTAGAGCTGCGGTCGTGCGAGGTTCGACGTCGGGCCGGACCGACAGCAAAAATATCGCTGCAGAGCGCGCGGTGCATCTGGTCTATAAGCCGGGTCCCACCATTTGAGGATCCATAATGCCGACACGACGCGCGCTCGTTATCAGTGCCCTTTCAGCCCTCTTCGCCTTGAGCGATCTTTCCATCGCGCACGCCGCGCCCCCGACCGCCAACGATGCTGCAAAAGATCCCCTGGCCATCGTGACCGAGATCTATGCGCGCGTCACCAAGGGCAAGGGCGATCAGGGTGGCAGCTTTGTCATCGGCACCAAGGCTTCGCGGGCGAAGTATCTTTCGAAGCCGCTGGTCGCGCTGTGGGACAAGGCGGATGCAGCGACGCCGAAGGACGAGGTCGGGGCGATCGATTTCGATCCCGTAACGAACTCGCAGGATCCGGACGTGAAGTCGGTCGCGACCGCGACCGAAAAGCTCGATGCGGACAAGGCCACCATCGCCGTGACGCTGACCGGCCATCGTGCCGAGCGCGGCAATGCAGCCGACCAGGTCATCCGCTTTGATTTCGTCCACGAGGGCGACAAATGGAAAATGGACGACATCCGCGGTGCCGTCGACGGCCAGCCCTGGTCGATCCGCGCGATGCTCGTGCAATATCTGAAGGACGTCAAGAAGGGCTGATGCACGACGCCTCGCCTGGCGGAGTCGAGCGAGCGCCGGCCGGTCCCGGCAGGACCGGCCGGCATCACGGGCGACGGCTCGCCTCACTGTCCGTGCTTGAGCATGTCCTGGTCGCTCAGCTCCCAGTCCTGCCACAGCTGCAGGGTCGAGAGCAGCACGACCAGCGCGCCGAAGGCGGAATGGTAGAAGCGGAGCAAGCCGTCGCTGTGATAGCCGATCACAAAGGGCGAGACGATCAGCCAGAGGCCGGCGATAATGCCCGCGACCTGCTCCCAGCGCTGCAGCGACACATATTCGAGCTGGGCGAGACCAAACACCACAAGGCCGACCATGACCGTGTTGAGGATGACAACGCTGCGGCCGGCCTCGGCCAGCTCACCCTGCTGCAGGGGAAACCACGGTGTAAGCGCAATCAGCACGCCGAGCAGCATGCCGCACCAGTCTTCCCAATTTCCATGCTGATCAAGAGACCGAAAGTCCGACACGGTAAACCTCCCTTGATAAGAGGCACACATCAGCGGCCGGACCGCGTGACAGAACCATTGCCGGGCGACCGATCCGGCCGCATCTGAAGCTATGTATGCATTGGACTTGGGAGCGGCCGGGACACTTGCAAGCCCCGCCACCAGCATTTTGTGTTGCGCACCGCAACACGTCATCGGAGACCGGATGCAATGAGCGACACGATCATCAACAACTCGGAGCGACAACGCTTCGAGCTTGAGCTTGGCGGCCATCTCGCCGCCACCTATTACACACTCGAGGGTAACGTCATCACCTTCGTGCACACCGAGGTGCCGGCCGAGCTTGGCGGCCAGGGTATCGGCTCGCGGCTGGTCGGGGGCGCGCTCGACCAGGTGCGCGCCAGGGGCTGGAAAGTGGTGCCGCAATGCCCGTTCGTCAAAGCCTATATCGAGAAGCACGCGGACTATCAGGACCTGCTGAAGGCCTGAGCCATGATGCGGCGCCGAACTTTGCAAAATGGCAGGCATGAGCCTACATGGCGGGCTCGATTGCTCTTTCGGAAGTCTGGAGATCATGGCCACCGTTCGCGACAACAAGGCGCAAAGCCGCTTCGAGCTCGATGTCGAGGGCGGAGTGGCCTTTGCCAATTACCGCCTGACGCCGTCGGCCGTGATCATCATCCACACCGAGACGCCGCGGGCCTTGCGCGGGCGCGGCATCGCCTCGGAGCTGGTGAAGGGCGCGTTGGAGCTGATCCGCGCGAACGATCAAAAGGTCATCGCCGGATGCGGCTTCGTCGTCGATTATCTGGAGCGGCATCCGGAATACCAGGATCTGGTCGGATAGCGCCGATCCGCGTACGAAAAAGCCCGCGCCCTCAGGCGCGGGCTTGTCCGATCGGCAGGGCCGATCCTAATGCTTGATCTCCGGCGGCAGCTTGCCGCCATGGGCCGCGAGCTGGGCCATCATCTGCTTGTGCAGCCAGACGTTCATACTGGCGGAATCGTTGGTGTCGCCGGTGTAGCCGAGCTCCTTGGCAAGCTCCTTGCGCGCGGCAAGGCTGGAATCGATGTCGAGCGCCTTCATCATGTCGACGATCGATGTGCGCCACTCGAGCTTCTCGTGATGAGCGACAACCGCCTTGTCCAGGATGGCGGCGACATCGACGCTCTGCGGCGGAGCGATCGGCGCCGCGGGAGCTGACGTCGGCGCAGCCGAGGCGCCGCCTGCCGGCGCGCCGCCGCCGCTGCTCGTGCCGCCGCCCGCAGGCGCAGCCGGCGTCGCGGCAGAGGCGTGACTGCCGAAGATCGCGCCCATGATCTTTCCGAAAATGCTCATCGTGTGCTCCGTGTGGGGAAAAAATTGCTTGAACGGTTCGTTGACGGCCCGCAACTATTCTCAACTCGCGCCGCCACGCCGCGCCCAAGTGGCTTTCGAGTAACCAAGCGAAACTCGCTGAGGGGGGTCTAGTTCCCTCGATCTCCGTTGCCAATGCGCACTCAACCGACGGATTCGAGCTTAGCCGCGGCAAAATGACGGCGGAATGACGCGCGCTGTGTCGTTTGAACGTTTGCGTTGCGGCGAAGAAAATATTCACCGAGCGTTGAGCCACAAGTGTCACGTTTGGGAGTACTGTTCGTGCTCAAGTTCGCGGCTGGCCAGCTCCGGTTCGCGTCTGGCCAGAATCGCGATCGTTCCAACGGCGGCCGCCAGCGCCTTGCGCGCGGCGCGAAAGAGACCGCCGTGGCAAGGGAGCTAACGATCATGGCCACGTCATACCAAGGCAATGTCCCATCACCGGTCGGCGCTGCACGGGACGGAGCGACCGGACCTGTCCTCAAATCCTTTGATCTGTCCGACCTGCGCCAGGCGTTGCGGGAAGGCTGGGAAGACTTCAAGGCGGTGCCGAGCCACGCGATCTTTCTCTGCATGATCTATCCAGTGCTGGGCTTGCTGCTTGCACGCGCCGTGCTCGGCTATTCGGTGCTGCCGCTGATGTTCCCGCTGGCCGCGGGCTTCGCCCTGCTCGGCCCGTTCGCCGCCGTGCCGCTCTACGAGCTGAGCAGGCGCCGCGAGCTCGGCGATGAGGCATCCGCCTGGGACGCCCTCGACGTGGTGCGTTCGCCCTCGTTCGGGGCCATGCTGGGCCTGGGCACGCTGCTATTGGCCTGGTTCGTGACCTGGGTCGCGACCGCGCAGGCGATCTATGTCGGGGCGTTCGGCTATGAGGGCGTCACCGGCGTCTCCGACTTCGCGAGGCGCGTGCTGACCACGCCGCAAGGCTGGTGGCTGATCATCGTGGGCTGCGGTGTCGGGTTCCTGTTCGCGCTGGTCGCGCTCTGCGTCAGCTTGGTGGCATTCCCCTTGATGCTCGACCGCCACACCGGCGCGGCCGAAGGCATGGTGACGTCACTGCGCGTGGCCGCCAAGAACCCGATGGCGGTGGCGGCCTGGGGCCTGATCGTCGCGGTGCTGCTGCTCCTGGGCTCGATCCCGTGCTTCCTGGGCCTTGCCGTGGTGATCCCTCTGCTTGGCCATGCGACCTGGCATCTCTATCGCAAGGCGGTTGAGATCGATCCGAATGCGCGGCCGTTGCCGCCGCCGGTGCGCCAGCGCAAGCCCGCCGCGGATTTCCCGGCCAACCTGTTCCCGTGGAAGCGGCGCGACAATCGGTAAAGATCCCGTCTCTGGCTGCAAGGCCGCCGGTTCACACAAGGACCGGCGGCCCGGGCAGGCGGCTGTTCACACGATTGGGCAGCGCGAGGGGCCTGCTCATGCTTCGGGCAGCGAGCGCATCCATAAAAGCCTTGTTTTGGCCGCGGTTCGACCCGACATTCCGCGAAGCCGGCGATATCAGCACGAATCGGAACCGGCTGCGGATTTTGCTGATGACCCCTCGCCTCGCCTTCATCGCCCTGACCATCGCCGCCGCTTTGATCTCGCCGTCAGGCTCGGCGGTCGCTGCGACTTGCGGCACGGGCAATTTCGACGCCTGGCTCACCGACTTCAAGACCGAAGCGGCAAGCAAAGGAATTTCGCAGGCAGCCATCAATGCCGGCCTCAGTGGCGTCACGCTCGATCAGTCGGTGCTGTCGCGCGACCACTCGCAAAAGGTCTTCAGCCAGAGCTTTGAGGAGTTTTCCGGCCGTATGGTCCCGCCGCGGATGACGCGCGGCTCCAACATGATGAAGCAATACGGCTCGGTGCTGTCGCGGATCGAGCAGACCTATGGCGTGCCGGGCGAAGTTTTGGTGGCCATTTGGGGCCTGGAAACGGATTTCGGCGTCAACACCGGCAAGTTCCCGACCATCCGTTCGCTGGCAACGCTCGCCTATGATTGCCGGCGTGCCGACGAGTTTCGCGCCGAGTTGATGGATGCGCTGCGGATCGTCGAGCGGGGGGATCTTGCGCCGAACGAGATGCGCGGCGCCTGGGCCGGGGAAATCGGGCAGACCCAGTTCATGCCGTCGTCCTGGATCAAATATGCGGTCGATTTCGACGGCAACGGAAAGCGCGACCTCCTGCACAATGCGCCGGACGTGCTGGCATCAACGGCGAATTATCTTGCGGGCTATGGCTGGCAGCGCGGCAAGGATTGGGAGCCCGGGAGCCCCAATTTCGCAGTGCTGCAGCAGTGGAATAAGAGCGAGGTCTATGCGCGCACGATCGCCTATTTTGCCACCCAGCTTGCGCATGCGCCGTAGCGAGATCGCCGTGAAGTCGTTGGGCCGATTGCAGCGCAACCGGCCCCCCGTTTCGGCAAATCTTACTTTGCCATCGTCGCGTGCATGGCCTTGGACAGATGCGCGCCGCAGGCACCCCACTTGTTGTTCAGCATGGAATCCTGAGCGGCGGCCATTTCCTTCACGGCAGCCCACTTGCCGTCACCGTCGGCCATGGTTTCCACCGCCGACTCGGCCTTTGCCATATTCGCCCCGCTGCATCCCATCCCCATCTTCGCAGCATGGGCCGGAACGACTGCAAGGGCGACTGCAGCCATCGCGGCTGCCCCGAGGAACTTTTTGACCATTGTTATTTTCCTATTTTTTTAAGAACAGACCCAGCGGCATTGCCAGAATCTGCAACATGATTTTGCCGGGGCGTGAAAAGGTCGGGGAATGAATTTCCCGCGATAGAAATGTGATGAGCGCGCGCTGCAGGGCCTTATGCACTTGGCGATTGCTTCGCGTTGCACGATTGTCGAACATTGTTCACGCGCAGAATGCGAAGGCCGATTCTCCCCGCTCGAGCATCGCCCGATGTGCGCTGCAAACCCAGCCGCAAGTAAACCCAGCCTCCCCGCCCCCCACCGCAAAGGACGCCCCATCATTAGAAGCGTTCCCTAAGAGTGATTTTAAATTCATTTTAAGATCGATTGCCCATGCGAATCACACATGGCTCGGCCGAGCGTAGGGGTCCAATTCCTTGCTTGCGCTCTCGCGCCAGCGCACCGAAATAACGGAATCCAATAACATTACGCAACTGCGGCAATCCAGTGAATTTACGGGCATTTCCTGATCACGACAAATCAAATAAGAGCGGTTTTTGTGCACTGCGCTAAAAACTTAACCGAGGCTTAGCGCCGACATGCGTTTTTGGCTTAGCTGCACCGCAACATAAGCGCTACCGACCGCGGAACCTCTCATCTATATTCATTTCAACGATGACGCCTCCCAAGGGCTGAATCGAACTGCAAGGAGATTACCATGTTGCTCTCGCTCATCCGCATGATCCAGGCGTTCCGCGAGTATCAGCGCAATGTTGCCGAACTGTCGTCGCTCAGCGATCGCGAGCTGGCCGATATCGGTTTGGACCGCTCGGACATTCCGCGCGTCGCCGCCGGCAATTACAACGGCTGATCCTGATTCCAAGTTTGAATAGGCTACGGATAACGCCCGCTTCGTGCGGGCGTTGTCGTTTCCGGCGTTGATATCGTCCTTCGCAGGTGCGCGCGGACCGAAAACGCGCTAACGCTGCGGCCATGACCGGGACCACGAACTCCTCCCAAACCGTCCATATAATTGGAGCGGGCCTAGCCGGCTCCGAGGCCGCCTGGCAGGTCGCCGAACGCGGCGTGCAGGTCATCCTGCACGAAATGCGCCCGACCCGCATGACCGAGGCCCACCGCACCGACGGGCTGGCCGAGCTGGTCTGCTCCAATTCCTTCCGCTCCGACGATGCCGCCAACAATGCGGTCGGTCTGCTGCACGCCGAGATGCGCAGGCTCGGCTCCCTGATCATGCGCGCGGCCGACGCCAACCAGGTGCCGGCGGGTGGCGCGCTCGCGGTGGACCGCGACGGTTTTTCCGCCGCCGTGACCAGGGCGATCGAAGGGCACCCGCGAATCGAGATTTCCCGCGGCGAGGTCGCAGGTCTGCCGCCGACGGACTGGGACAATGTCGTCGTCGCCACCGGCCCCCTCACCTCGGCCGCGCTGGCGGATGCCGTTCGCGAGCTGACGGATGAGGACGCACTCGCCTTCTTCGATGCCATCGCCCCGATCGTGTACAAGGAGACGATCGACATGTCGGTGGCCTGGTTCCAGTCCCGTTACGACAAGGCCGGTCCCGGCGGCAGCGGCGCCGACTACATCAACTGCCCGATGACGGAAGAGCAATATGGCGCCTTCGTCGACGCGCTGCTTGCGGGCGAGAAGACCGAATTCCACGAGTGGGAAGCGAGCACGCCCTATTTCGACGGCTGCCTGCCGATCGAAGTGATGGCAAGCCGCGGCCGCGAGACGCTGCGCTATGGACCGATGAAGCCAGTCGGCCTCACCAATCCGCACAATCCGACGGTCAAGCCTTACGCCGTCATACAGCTGCGCCAGGACAACAAGCTCGGCACGCTCTACAACATGGTCGGATTCCAGACCAAGCTGAAATACGGCGCCCAGCAGCGCATCTTCCGCAGCATTCCGGGGCTCGAAAACGCCGAGTTCGCGCGACTCGGCGGGCTGCATCGCAACACCTTCCTGAACTCGCCAAAGCTGCTCGACGGCCAATTGCGGCTGCGGGCGCAGCCGCGGCTGCGCTTCGCCGGCCAGATGACGGGCTGCGAAGGCTATGTCGAATCCGCAAGCGTCGGCCTGATCGCCGGCCTGTACGCTGCGGCCGACGCGCGCGGCCTGACCTTGGCCGCGCCGCCGCCGACCACGGCGCTCGGCGCGCTGCTCGGCCATATCACCGGCGGGCATATCGAGACCATCGAGCCGGGCGCACGCTCCTTCCAGCCGATGAACATCAATTTCGGGCTGTTCCCGGCGCTCGCGACCGTCCCCACCAAAAAGCCTGATGGAACGAGACTGCGCGGCAATGAGAAGACGGTTGCGAAAAAGCAGGCGATCAGCGCCCGGGCGCTCGCCGACCTCGATCGCTGGATCGCCGATCATCTCACCATCCCGGCGGCCGCTTAAGCCATGAGCCTGCCAAGGGACGACGCCGCGGTGCTGTCGGCGCGCTGGATCGAGGGCGTGCTGCTCAAGCGCGATGTGTTTTCGACCGTCGAACGCGGCCGCTTCCGCAGCGACGCGGGCGAATGCGACGCCGTGCTGCGCCGGCTCGACCAGGTGCCCTGGTGGTCCTTCCTGCTCGCGCGGCACTTGTTCGCGCGCGAGCGCAAGGCGCTCACCCTGGCCAGGGGGCTCGAGGTCGGCCCCGAATTGTTGTGGGCCGGCCGGCGCGCGCTGGTCCGCGGTTTCATCGATGGGGTGGCGCTGCACCTGGCAAAGCCCTACGGCGATATCGACTATTTCAAGTCGGCCAAGGCCGCGCTGCACCGGCTGCACCGTGCCGGGATCTGTCACAACGATCTCGCCAAGGAGCAGAACTGGCTGCGAGGACGCGACGGGCGCGCCTACCTCACCGATTTCCAGCTCGCGGCCTGCTTCAATCGGCGCAGCCGCCTGTTTCGCATCGCGGCCTACGAAGATGTGCGGCATTTGCTGAAGCATAAGCGCAGCTACGCCCCGCATGCGCTGACGCCCAAAGAGAAGAAGATACTCGCCCGCAAATCCGTGTTCGCCAATCTCTGGCTCGCGACCGGCAAGAAGGTCTACCGCGCGATCACCCGCGGGCTGTTCAACTTCACCGACCGCGAGGGCGGCGGCCGGCGGCTGGTCAATGACGCGCCGGTGCTCGCCGAATTGATCCGCAAGAACCCCGACGTGCGCGACACCGCCATCGTCGCCTTCGCCGACCGCCGCTCGGGCGTCGGTCTCTATGCCTTCGTCGAAGCCGACCACAACGCGCTGGAAGCACAGCTGCGCAACGAGCTCGCCGCAGCCAGGGGTCCCAAGCCGCCGGAGCACATCCAGGTGGTGCATGCGCTGCCGCGCGACGCCAGCGGCCGGCCCCGTACCGAGATCCTGCAGCTTGTCGCCATGAACCAGGTCGACCTGATCGAGCCGATGATGGCCAGCGACGCCGACCGCGCCTTCCTGAAGGATATCCTGGAGCAGCGGAAGAATTTGCGCGATCGCTTCAATTTCGAAACCGGCGATCTCAAGCTGCCTTTGGGCTGATTTCGTTTTTATTGCCGTGCGCCTCACCGGGCACGCGGCGGTCGTTGACCCGTGGAACGGCGCGCGGCTTGTTGGGAAGCATGGGCCTGATGGCGGTCCATTCATAATCACTTGGCTCGTAGCGCATGATTTGGGGCTCCGTTTCGGAGCTTGAATCACGGCTCGGGTAGCGCCTGCAACTCGCAAAGGTCCGCGGCGGAGTCTTGCCGCTCCGACGTTATTTCGCTCTCGGCGCAATAACGGACGTGGCCCAATTTGCTGCCCGTTCGACCCAGTCGCGAATGACGCTGACTGGACTTTTTTCGGTTGCAGAAATCAAGACCTTCGGAACGACGCCGAACCTGATCAAGGCGCGTCTACCATGCGGTGCTTGGCTTAATGATCTTGGAGAGTGGCATGCCCTTCATGGCCCAGCGAAAGAGAGCCAGCGTCACCGCGGTCCACGCGATCGCGGCCAGGGCGCTGACCGCCAGCGCCGCAGATGCCGGCAACGTTTGAGCAGCGATCACAGAAGCGATTGGCACAGCCTGCATCATGTGGGTTGCCATGAAGTGGGAGGGCCGGAGGTCAGCCCCGTTCAATGACCAGCCGGTGATCGGCATGGTTTCCCCTGAAACTGCTTTTCCATTCACGAAGTGGCTCCTTGCGGCGCCCATCTGCGACGCCGTCAAGACCGTCAGCACGGCACCGCCCATTAGGCCCGATATGATCCCCAGGGTGACCGCCGGCGACCAGGTGCTTGGTGGAGACAAGGTCATTGCAAGGCCAACCACGATTGCCGGGGATACAACGATCAGGGCACCGACTCCCATGATGGCAGCGCCGACAGCTTCAACACGCGTGCTGGTGTTAAAATGCGAATGTCGACCGCGCGCCGCCTGCAAGCCGATATACGCCAGCTCGCACACGCCGGCGGCCACTGAAACCACCGCGGTGACGACCATCCAGTTCCGCTCCCCCTCATCTTCGGGAAGATAACGGGCGATCACCGCGAAGGTCGCGAAATGGATCGCCAGCGAGAGCGCGAACTTGAACGGCTTCGACCAGACGTTGACGCCGGCCAGAAGCCTCCGGTCGTGGCGACCGGCCCAGAGCGTGGCTGGCACCATCAGGGCAAAACCGAACGTCGCCCAGCCCCAGATCAGATCGGCGCTCATGACTCCGCCTGCGCCGGGTTGAAGTCACGCCCATGATCGAGGTCGGCGTTCACCAGCTTCATGGCGTGGCCTCCCAATTTAGGCGCGAGTTTCTGTTGCACTGCGACCACCGATGGGAGGGGCCGCCACGCCACCGTCATACTGTCCACCAGTCCGGCCTCATTGATGTGCATGTGATCCATGCCGTCGATGGTGTGGTCGCCGAGCCTGATGGTGAATACGGCGACGAAGTCCGCGTTATCGCGCAGCAGCATCTTCGGCTCGAAGGAGTCGACGGTGCTCAGGAGGGCGGCCAGGACATCGGCCACCTGGTCCTTGCCCTTGAAAGGCGCGGGGACGAGGGGACTGTAAATGATGACGTCATCGGCCATGTGAATTTTCGCCGCGGCAACGTCACGCTCTTCCATCGCTTTGAGATAGGCGTCGAGATGGTCTGTGCTGATCATTGAGAGTACTCCGGTCACGAATGAGTGGGATGACTGCGGCGCGGCAATCTGGACGAAAAAAATTCGCAGGCTGATTGCCGCGCGGTGAGATCGTAAGCGGGGACGCAAACTTAAACGGCTTGCGAACGTCGCAGAGCCCCGGACGCGTTCGGCGCGGGTGACGCCACCGGAGCCGTGTCGAAATAGCGCCCATGTTCGAGGTCGGCGATCAGTCCCGGCTCCTTCGGTTGCCACCCGAGCTGCGCGCGTGTCAGGTCGCTCGATGCCGGATTGTCGGCCATGATGAAGGGGGCCAGAAAGCTGAACTGCTTCGGCGCCGCTTTTGCTGAAATCTCGACCACGGGAACATCAAGCTTGCGGCCGATAACTTCGGCGATCGTCCGGAAAGGGATGCTTTCGTCGGCAACGCCATGATAGCGCGCGCCTGCTGCGCCGATCTCGAGCGCCAGCCTGAACAGCCGCGCCGCATCAGTGCGGTGCACGGCGCTCCAGCGATTGCTGCCATCGCCGATATAGGCTGAGTTGCCCTTCTTGCGGGCGGCCGCGATCAGTTGCGGCACGAAGCCGGTATCGCCATCACCATGCACCGAGGGTGCGAGCCGGATCATGGTTGCGCGCACGCCGAGCGAGGCCCAGCCTTCCACCAACTCCTCCGTCTTCGCGCGGGCAATGCCGGGGGACCCGGAAGCGGGCGCATCGTTCTCGGTCGCGGGCCGTGGGGCCCGCATTGTGCTGTCCGCCAGCCCCATCGCGCCGAACGTGGTCACGAACGGCCTGCCCGATCCCTTGAGGGCAGCGCCCAGCGTGTTGATCGCCTGCCGGTCTGCCTCGGCGGAGACCGCCAGGAAGCGTGAGACGATACCGGTTGGCAGCCCGCCGAGAAGAACGCCCAGCCGCTTCGCAAGCGGGATCTGCGACAGGCTGTGCATGAACGCGAGGTGGATCACCCCGTCCGCCGCGGCAGCGGCACTGCGAAGGCTGTCCAGATCATCGATGTTGCCGAGATGCGGCGTGATTCCCTTGGCCCGCAACTTTTGGGCCGTTTCCCCGGATCGTGCGAGCGCCGTGACGCTATGGCCCGCGCCGATCAGCTCTTTGACAACGGCGGAGCCAACGAATCCGGTTGCGCCAGTCACGAATACACGCATGGTCTTCTCCTCTTCCTCGCTTGAGCCGCCCTGATGGGTCGGCAAGTCACCCGGAGAAACATCCGGTGTTGATATTGTTCTATCGCGAGGCGTCAGGAGCATATATAATCCTAAGTCCATTATTGTTTATCTGACGTCCAAAATGGATCCGTTTTCGCAGATCATTACCCTGCTCAAGCCACAAGCCATCTTCTGGCGCGTGGTCGAAGCGCATGACGCCTGGACGATCCGCTTCCAGCCCACCGACATCGTCGTATTCGGCCAGATGATCGAGGGCGCGGCCCGTGTCGAACGCGATGACGGCGCTGGCCTGGACCTGGCAGCCGGCGATTTCCTGCTGATGCCGGCACCGCCGCCCTGGACGATGACAGCGGCCGGTGGTGGTCCGCCGGTCGACTTCGGGGCAGCGATTGCCGATCCGGGTTTGCTGTTGTCGGGCGGGCGGAACCCGACCATCACCCGGTTCATCGCGGGGAATTTCGCTTTCGCGCCGGCCAATGCGAACCTTGTCGCGAGCCTGATGCTGCCGATCGTGCATGTTCGCGCGACCGATAGCATCGCGGGCCGTCTCAGCGCGCTGTTGTCGGCATTGGGCGACGAAGCGCTGACGGATCGACCCGGCCGGTCGCTCGTGCTGGATCGTCTGCTTGAGGTGATGCTGATCGAAGCGTTGCGCTATCGTCCAGCCGACATGCCCGGCCCGGAGCGAGGTCTGTTGGCAGGACTTGACGATGCAAAAGTCGGAAAGGCTCTGCGGCTCATGCACGAGGATGCACAGCGTCCATGGACGGTCGCGGCGCTTGCCCAGGCCGTCGGAATGTCGCGATCCGCATTCGCCGCCCGCTTCGCGCACATCATCGGCATGCCGCCTATCGACTACCTCGCCAACTGGCGAATGACGCTCGCCAAGGCGGCGTTGGCATCATCGAACCTGCCGATGGTCGAGATCGCGGAAATGGCCGGTTATCAGTCGGTGAGCGCATTCAGTACCGGCTTCAAGCGTGCCACCGGGTTCTCGCCGAGATTCTACAAGCAATCTTTGGCGACCTGAGGCTCGACTGGCTCGCCATCGGATCGAACGCAAGGTGGCCGCCGGCCCGAGCCAAACGGACCAAATGCTTGCTTCCGGTGTTTTATCGAATCCGAGAGCTCGCCTAACCGGCTTCAACGCATTCATTGCGCCTCGCGACAAAGGAAAAATCAGTCTTACGAGATTGATCAGAGGTGAGGCGCCTGCCCTCACCTCCTCGCAGACTGATTTGCCCGACGGCTGCCGTTCATGAAAACCAGTCAAGCCCCGCGCACAAAAATATTTTTCTTTTCCGAATTTCGGATTTACCGTATGATGCTCGGCATCCCGCTTCGGGCAGAGGGACGAACGCGTCGTCACGAACGTGGAGCGGAATGCGGTGGACGCTGGTGTGCCGATCGACGTTGCGGCACATTCGCGGACGGCGAAGTCGTGTGGTCCTGGCACGCCCGTGCAGGTGCCAAGTTTCGCGGACGCTCCAAAGGCTGTCGTGAAGCGACGGTGGCAATAGCCGGCTCACCGGGGAGAGTACGATATAAGTCGTAAACCACTGCGCAGGGAAGGCCGGTGTGATACCGCCTGTACCTGTGGTCTCGCGCCGTTTGCGCAACTCACGTTGGCGCGACGGCCTCGGGTGCAGCGGTCACCCGGCCTTCCCTGCGCCCTCTGCGCTCCGACGAGGGCGATATTGAGCAAAGCTCGGGTGCAGCGCGCCGCGAGAACGAGGACTGCTGTCCAGGGCTTGCTTGCGATGTGAGATACGAAAGACCGTTCGTAGCACCCCATCGCCAACGTCTTCGTTGCAGGGCCCCGCGACTTCGATCGTTCCCGTCTCTGATGGCCGGATCATATCCGTAATTTTACGATCGCTAAAATTCGAACGATCGATCTAGGACCACGGAAACGGGTTCCACGCAGATTGCGCCCGGAATTGTGTGTCAGCCACCCCACGCGGGATCATTGAGAAAGAATTTACCTCATGTCGTTCAAGCCGCAGACTGCCAAGACCGACAACAGCACCGATGGCACCGGATCGATCGACTTTTCCTTTTTCGGATTGAACGCTCCATTGGCCGGCGCCGCGCCGTCCGCGGCGTCAGCGGCCGCAAGCCTGTCATTCGCCGACTTCTCTGCCGTGAGCGCCGCGCTCCCGTCGGCTTCGGTAGCGACGACCACGACCAAAGCGACAACCACAACCACTGCTGCCGTGACGACCTCCAGCTCGACCAGCGGCACCTCGAGCACCGCCGCGATCCCGTCCTGGATCAAATCCCTGTCGACGGCCTCGATCGAAACCGACATGGCGGCAGCCGATGTCAACGGCACCGTGAGCTACGCGGCGCTATTGAAAGTCTTCAACGATCTCGATGCGAAGCTCGGCACCACGAAGCTGACGGCTGCGGAAATAGCCGACCTGAAGACCATCGCCGCCAACCTCAATAATGGCCTGTCGACCTCGAGCTATCTGACCTATGTCACCCAGGCACTGGTGAACGGCAATGCCGCCAATGCAACCTGGACCGGCGGCGGGGCGAGCGCCGTGGCGCTCGGCAATCTCTCGACCGGCTCATCCGCCACCCAGCTCTCGGAGCTGATCGGCAAATGGCTGACCGGGACCGACCTGACCTCCTCGAAGGTCAGCATGGGCGGCAGCAATTTCTCGGTGACCTATTCCGCCTCGTCCAAGGCGCTGTTTGCATCGAGCGGCCCGAGCATGAACGACATCAACCAGGGCTATCTCGGCGACTGCTATCTGCTGTCGAGCCTGGCCGAGGTCGCGAAGCAGAATTCCGGCGACATCACCTCGATGTTCAGCTCGAACGGCAACAACACCTATGGCGTACGTTTCTACGTCAACGGCAAAGCCGAGTATGTGACCGTCAACACCTCGCTCGCCAACGGCGGCACCATCTTCAACAATGGCGGCAGCGACATCTGGGCGAGCCTTGCCGAAAAGGCCTATGCGCAGCTGCAGGCCAGCAACGTCGTGACCGGAAACTCCATCAACTACGGCAATTCGTGGTCGACCATCGGCAATGGCGGGGCGCCCGAGATGGCGCTGGAAGAGATCACCGGCGCGTCGGCGATCACCGATTTCCAGGCCAGCGGCGGCTCCTGGGCGAAAGTGGTCTACAACCAGTCCTTTGGCGTGACCGGCTACACCACAGGCAATGCCACGTCGAATGTCCTCTCGACCCTTGCCACCGACCTCGCCGCGGGCGACGACGTCACCCTGTCGTCCTACACCAACGCCAAGGATTCCTCGGGCAAGATCACCCTGGTCGCGGACCACGCGATGTCGGTCTACGGCTATGACAGCAAGACCGGCATGCTCGAAGTGCGAAATCCCTGGGGCACGGAGGCCGGCCAGACCTGGGACACCACCTTCGAAGTCAGCCTGGCGACGCTGTTGTCGGATAAGGATACCATCACCGTCGACAATGTCGGGCAGGCCTTCAAGACAGCGTCAAGCACGTCAGGCTCGGTGACCACGAAGGTCGGCAGCGACGCGACCAGCCTGTCGGCGACGGCCTCCAGCTTCGTCCAGGCCATTGCCTCGATTTCGAGCGGCAGCCTTGCGAGTGCCAGCCTGTCGCAGGCGAGCACCAGCACCCAGCCAACGCTGGCTTCGCCGCTGGCCTGAGGCTCACCTCATCTCCCGCGCGTCGGCTGAGGCGCGCGGGAGACAATCGTCGTTAACGCGCCTCTAACCCTGACCCTCTTAGCTGGTCGGCGGGCTGTGAATCGGCGGGGCGCTTGATGCGTGCGTGCACTGATCAAGGCGCTTGGTCACTGGCGCTTGCATTGATGTTGCTCGGCATTGTCGCCGATCCCGCCAGAATCCAGCACGAAGCCGGTAAATCAGCACCTCTCGATGTCGACGATGTCCTGCGCGCGGCGCGGCGCTTTCCGGTCAAGGCAACCGTCGTCACCTCCTCCATCAAGCGGCTGGCGAAGACGCACCTGCCGGTCGTGGCCGTCATGCGATCAGGCGGCTTTGCCGTCATCGGCAAGCTGACCGAGGACAGCGTCCTCGTCATTCAGGGCATGGACAACCCCCAGCCGCAGCTTATTCCCTTCGCAGCGTTCGAGGCCGAATGGAGCGGCCGCCTCATCCTGCTCGCCAAGCGGGCCGAACTGTTCGACACCGCCAAGCCATTCGATCTCGGCTGGTTCTGGAGTGCGCTCCACAAATACCGGCATATCCTGGCCGAGGTGCTGCTCGCCTCCTTCGTGATCCAGCTGTTCGGGCTTGCGACGCCGATGATCTTCCAGACCGTGATCGACAAGGTGTTGGTGCATCGGGGCCTGTCGACGCTGGAGGTGATGGTCGCCGGCCTCGCGCTGATCGCCTTTTTCGAAGCGCTGTTGTCGGGCCTGCGCACCTATCTGTTCTCCCACACCTCCAACCGCATCGACGTCGAGCTCGGAGCGCGGGTGTTCCGCCATCTGATGCGGCTGCCCTTGGCCTATTTCGAGCGGCGCCGCGTTGGTGACAGCGTGGCGCGGGTGCGCGAGCTCGAAACCATCCGGCAGTTCATCACCTCGTCCTCGATCACGCTGGTGCTGGACCTCTGCTTTGGCGCGGTCTTCATCGGCGTGATGTTCGTCTACAGCTCGACGCTCGCCCTGGTCGTGACCGCGACGCTACCGCTCTACGCGCTGTTGTCGATTGCGACGACGCCGGCCTTTCGCCGCAGGCTCGACGAAAAATTCCGTCGCGGCGCCGAGAACCAGGCGTTCCTGGTCGAAAGCGTCACTGGCGTCGAGACCATCAAGGCCATGGCAGTCGAGCCGCAGATGCAGAACCGCTGGGAGGAGCAGCTCGCACGCTATGTCAGCGCCTCCTTCGCCGCGTCCCAGATCGGCAACTGGGCGACGCAGGCCGCAACTCTGCTCAACAAGGGCGTCGGTGCGCTGACTTTGTTTCTCGGCGCGGGCCTCGTCATCGCCAACAGGATGACGGTCGGCGAGCTCGTCGCCTTCAACATGCTGGCCTCGCAGGTGAGCAGTCCCGTGCTGCGGCTGGTCCAGGTCTGGCAGGACTTCCACCAGGTGCGGATCTCGGTCGAGCGGCTCGGCGACATCCTCAACACGCCGGTCGAGACCCAGGCGGGCTCGACCCAGGCCGACCAGCCGCGCCTCGCGGGTTCGATCGAATTCGAACGGGTCACCTTCCGCTACGGCATCAACACGCAACCGGTGCTGCGCGACGTCAGCGTCAACATCCCGGCCGGCCAGGTGGTCGGCATTGTCGGCCCCTCCGGTTCGGGCAAGAGCACGATCGCTAAGCTGGCGCAGCGGCTCTACCAGCCCGAAGCCGGCCGCGTGCTGATCGACGGCGTCGACACCGCCGTGCTCGATCCATCGTGGCTGCGCCGCCAGATCGGCGTGGTGCTGCAGGAGAACGTGCTGTTCAACCGGTCGGTGCGCGAGAACATTGCGCTGGCCGATCCCGCGCTGTCCATGGAGAAGGTGATCGCCGCCGCCAAGCTTGCCGGCGCCCACGATTTCATCTGCAAAATGCCGCAGGGCTACGACACCTCGATCGGCGAGCGCGGCGTCTCGCTGTCGGGCGGGCAGCGCCAGCGTGTGGCCATTGCGCGGGCACTCGTCGGTGATCCCCGCATCCTGATTTTCGATGAGGCGACATCCGCACTCGACTATGAGTCCGAGAGCATCATCCAGAGCAACATGCGCGATATCGTACAGGGACGCACGGTGCTGATCATCGCGCACCGGCTGTCGACCGTGCGCAGCGCCGACCGCATCCTGACCATCGAAAACGGCGTGATCGTCGAGGACGGCACGCATGAGGAGCTGGTGGCCGGTCACGGCCGCTATGCGGCGCTGCATCAGATTCAGGCGGTGGGCCGATGAGAATGCCCCGCCCGATGCCGGCGCTGCCGTCGAGCCTCGCCCGTCTCGTCAGCTTCGATTCCGCAATGTCGCGCGAGCGCGAATTCCTGCCCGCGGCGCTGGAGGTGACGGAGACGCCGCCGAACCCGCTCGGCCGCCTCACCGCACTCTCGCTCTGTCTGGTGACGCTGGCGGGGCTCGGCTGGGCCGTGATCGGCAAAGTCGACATCGTCGCGGTCGCCAGCGGCAAGATCATCTCCCATCTGCGCACCCAGGTGGTGCAGCCGTTCGAGACCGCGAGCGTGAAAGCGGTGCTGGTCGGCCCGGGTCAGCATGTGCGGGCCGATGATCCCTTGATCGAGCTGGACAAGACGGCAGCGCTGGCCGAGCGCGAACGCGCGCAGAACGATCTCGCCGCCGCCGAGCTCGACGAAATGCGGCTCTCCGCATTCCTCGACGGGAGGAGCACGGCTCCCTTTGCCGAAATCGTGGCCGCCAGCCCGCTGGAGCAGGCGCGCGCCCAGGCCCAATTGACCGCGCAAATCGCGATGCAGAAGAGCCAGCTTGCCGGCCTCATGCAGGAGCGCATGCAGCATCTCGCCGACCGCGAGGCGCAGCGACAGACGGCGGCCAAGATCGAGCAGACGCTGCCGATGGTCGCCGAGCGCGCCGACATCCGAAAGAAAGCCGCCGAGGTTGGCAATGCCTCGGTGATCGCGCGGCTGGAGAGCCAGCAGCTTCTGGTGGAGACCCAGGCCGAGCTCGACATCACCCACTCCAAGATCGCCTCGCTGGATGCAGCGATCTCGGGGCTGGACCAGAAGCTCACCGCAACTGCCGCGGAGATCCGCCACAACGCGATGGGGGACCTTGCGAAGGCGCGCGAGCGCATTCGCGCGGCCGACGAGGCCCTTGCGAAAGCGGCCCGCCGCGCCGACCTGCAGACCCTGCGCGCGCCGATCGACGGCACCGTGCAGCAGATCCATATTGCGAGCGTCGGCGCCGTCGTGACGCCGGCCCAGCAATTGCTTTCAGTGGTGCCAGACGATAGTCAAATCGAGATCGAGGCGGTGCTGGAAAACCGCGATGTCGGCTTTGTCGAGGTCGGCCAGCCGGTCGAGCTCAAGATCGACGCATTCCCGTTCACCCGCTACGGCCTGTTGCGCGGCAAGGTCATCGCAATCGACCGCGACGCCGAGGCCGCGCCCGCGAACCAGTCCAATGTCAGCGGCTCCGAACGGCAGGCGGACGAGATAGACCGTATCCAGGCCAGCGAACGGCTGCGCTACACGGTGCACATTGCCCTGGCGTCCGGCGAGTTCAACGTGGACGGCCGCGCCGCGCCGCTTCTGCCGGGCATGTCGGTGAAGGCCGAAATTCTCACGGGCAAGCGGCGCATCATCGATTTCCTGCTGGCGCCGCTGCGCGAGCATGCCCATGACGCGCTGCGCGAGCGCTGAAACAATCAGGCCGTTCCGCCCAGATAAAGCCGCTTAACGATGTCGTTGGCCTTCAACTCGTCGACGGATTTGGCCGCAACCGCAATCTCGCCGTGGACGATGATATAGCCGCGATCGGCGATGCGGATCGCCTGGTTGAAGTTCTGCTCCGCCATCAGCACCGTCAAGCCGAAGCGCTGCTTGAGCTCGCCGATCTTGGCAATGGTCTGCGATACCAGGAGCGGCGACAGGCCGACCGAGGGCTCGTCGACCAGCAAAAGCCGCGGCGAGGACATCAGCGCTCGCGCAATCGCCAGCATCTGCTGCTGGCCGCCCGACATGGTGCCGGCGAGCTGTTTCCTGCGCTCCTTCAGCACGGGAAACGTATCGAAAGCCAGCGTCAGATTGCGGCTGATGGCGCGCCGCGCGACTTTGCGAAAGGCGCCGAGCATCAGGTTTTCCTCGACCGTGAGCTTGGGAAACAGCCGCCGTCCTTCCGGCACCAGCGCCACGCCGAGATCGACAATGCCTTCGGGCGACAATTTCGTCAGGTCGTGCGCCTCGCCCTCGACAGTCAGCGATACCCGCCCGCGCGACGGGCGCACCAGCCCCATGATGCATTTCATCAGGGTGCTCTTGCCATTGCCGTTGGTGCCGAGCAGCGCGACGGTCTCGCCGCCTTCGACCTGCACGTTGACGCCGCGCAGGGCCTTCACCGCACCATAGCCTGCGTCCAGCCCTTCGATCGACAGGCTAAGTGCCAAGATAGGCCTCCTGAACGCGTGCATTCGCCATCACCTCCGATGGCGCGCCGATGGCAATGATACGGCCGGCATCGAGGCACATCACGCGCTGGGAGAACCGCATCACCGCCTGCATGATATGCTCGATCATGATGATGGCGATGTCCTCGCCGCCGAGGCTCATCAGGAGATCCAGCACCTCGTCGACCTCGGACGTCGACAGCCCAGCCATTGCCTCATCCGAAATCAGGAGTTTTGGCCCGCTCGCGAGCGCACGGGCGAGCTCCATCTTGCGCAATTCAACCTGGGTCAGCACGGCGGTCGGCATCGCCGCCCGGCCGGCAAGCCCGATCCGGGTCAGGATTGACATGGCGACCTCGCGCCGGTGCGCCTCCGTCTCCAGCAGATGCCGATTGCCGGCGAAATCCAGCGCGACCATCAGGTTTTGCAGCACCGTCATGCTGCGGAAGGGACGCGGTATCTGGAAGCTGCGCGCGATGCCGCGGTGCGACCGCCGGTTCGGCGGCAACAATGTGATGTCCTCACCCGCGAACACCACGCTTCCCTTGTTCGGACGCAGTGCGCCGGCGATGCAGTTGACCAGCGTGGTCTTGCCCGAACCGTTCGGCCCGATCAGCCCGAAGCGCTCGCCCTTGGCGATGTCGACATTGATGTTGTCGAGCGCGACGAAGCCGCCAAAGCTCTTGGTCAGCGCCTCGATGCGCAGCAGCGGTTCCTGCGGAGCGGCAGAGGTCGTCATGGGCGATCTTTCGATTGCAACCAGCCGCCGACCAGGCCGATGATGCCCTTCGGCGCAGCCACGACGAACAGCACCAGCATGACCCCGAGCACGAGCACGTTGACCTCTGACGAGATATTGACGGCGAGATATTGTTGCGTCGAGCCGAGCAGGACCGCGCCCAGCACGGGTCCGATCCAGTGCGTGGTGCCGCCAATCAGCGCCATCGCCAGCACCGAAACCGAATAGTTCAAATTGAAGGCTGAATCCGGATTGGCGTATTGGACGTACATCGCGGCCGGCGCTCCGCCGGCGGAGATCAGCGCCCCCGAGATCACGCAGGCGAGAAGCTTCAGCCGCAAGGTCGGCACACCCGTGCATTCGGCAGCAAGCTCGTCATCCCGCAGCGCCTGCAGACCGCGGCCGATCCGCGAATTCTGGATGAAGCGGGTGATCGCCACAGCCAGCACGACAAGGAGCGCCTGTACGAAGAACAACAGTTTCACATAGCTGTCGAACGGTGCCATCACCGCCGGCCGCTGCAGCTGGATACCGGCCGCGCCGCCGACAAAGCGCCAGTTGGTGATGGTGGTTTCGATCACGATCGCAACCGCGATGGTTGCGATGGAAAAGAAGATGCCACGCATCCGCAGGGTCAGAAGGCCGACGCCGAGACCGAGCAGGCTGCCGACCACCGCGGCCACCGCGATCTGCACGCCCAGCGGCGCCTTGTATGCCTGGACCAGGAGCACGGCCGTATAGACGCCGACGCCGAAGAACGCGTTGGTGCCGAAATTGACGTAGCCGGCGTAGCCGCCGAGGATGGTCCAGGCGACCGACAGCACGATGAATTGCAGGATCACATAGCCGGCAAAGAACGGGTACTCGTTCCGCAGAAGCTGTGTCATCGCGAAGACGATGGCGAGGAACGCGACTGCGCCCGCCCAGAACAGGATGGAGCTACGCTGCATGGATCACCTGCCAAGCAGGCCTTGCGGCCGCACGGCGAGAACGCCGAGCAGCAGCGCAAACGAGATCGCCGGCGCCCAGGACGCTCCGAACATCGTCAGCACGATCGATTCGGCAACGCCCAGGATGATGGAGGCGATCAGCGTGCCGGAAATGCTGCCGAGGCCGGCCATCACCACCACGCAGAAGGTTCGCCCGATATAGACGCGGTCGAGCGTGGGCTCGACCGGGGCAACCACGATCAGAAGCGCGCCGGCGATCCCGAGCACGGCTGTGGCGATGCCGAATGCGACCTGCTTGATCCTGACGGGATTGGCGCCCATCAGGCGAAGCCCTTCCTGGTCCTGCGCCACGGCACGGATGGCCCGGCCCATGAACGTCTTCGACAAATACACCGCAAGCAGCACGGTCAGGCCCAGCGCGACCCCGAACGCAACGAGTTGCCGGATCGGAATGCGCAAGTCGCCGATGCGCCAGGCCTTGCCGATATAGGAGGCGGTCACCGAGCGCTGATCGACTCCGAACTGCAGGATGATCAGCACCTCGATGATGAAGGCGACGCCGAAGAAGAAGGCGATCCCGCGCACCGCGGCATCGCTGCCGCGCTTTTCGAACGTCTCGTGATAGAGGCGGTAGGTGATGAGCCCGAGCAGGAAGAACACGGGCGAGATCAGGAGCCCCGCGAGCAGCGGGTCGATGTCGTAGCTGTCGTTGAGCAGATAGACGCCATAGGCCGCCAGCACCAGAAAGGCGGGATGCGCCACGTGCGGCACGTCAAGCAGGCCGAACGAGATTGATAGCCCGACGCTGACGGCTGCATAGAAGCAGCCGAGCAGCACGCCGAGCACGACCGCATCCCGCAGCAGATCGATCGAAAACACTTGAAACCACCCTCCCTGGCCTCTCGCGAAGCCGGTCCTTCCAAGGCTCAGTCCAAGGCTCAGTTGCTATTTGTTGCGAGCGTCCTCGAAGGGGGTGATCAGGTCACCGGTTTTCAGCCGGTCTGGAAACAGGATCACCTGCTTCCCTGCGGACCGGAACTGATCCATGTTCTTGTCCTTGACGCCGCGGAACTGCGCCTCCAGCGTCGCGCTCTCCTTCCATTCGCCGTCCTCGGCATAGGTGATCGGCCCGACAATGGTCTTGTGCGTGTTCTCGCGCAGATATTTGGCAAGCGCCTTCTGGTCGAGCGACTTGGTGGCGTTGACGGCCTCCTCGATCAGCTGGCCCATCGCATAGCCGTAGGGCGCAAGATAGTAGCCGAGCGGATCGACCTTGGCCTCCACCGCACGCTTGCTGTATTTCTCGAAGAACTCCTTGGTCCCGTCGAAATACATGCTCGGCTCCGGCAGCCACGTGTTGTAGTTGACGACGCCGTTGAGCAACGAGCCCAGATTTTCCATCACAGCTGCAAACTGCAACCCGACCATGGCACCGCCGAAGATCTTGACGTTGTCGCCAACGCCGATCTCGTTGACCGCGCGCAGGATGGCCGCCGAGTCCGGCGGATAGGACGCGACGAACACAATATCGGGCTTGGCCGCGTCGAGCGCGCGGATGATGCTGGAGAATTCGGCCGTGCTAGGCGGATAGGCCTGGTCGAACACCACGGGCAGGTTGAGCTTCTTGGCGACATCGCGCGCGGTCGTCGCGATGTTCTGCGCGAATTCCTGGTCGGCCGAGAGGATCGCAACCGTCTTGCCACCCGCCTTCTGGCCGAGGGTCAGGAAGCCGGTCGCCCAACTGTCGGCCGGGCCCCACGGCGCGTTGTTGAACCACATGTCGTGGTGGACCTTGCTGTTCACCTGGAAGGAGAAATTTCCCATCAGGAGCATGCCGCGCTGCTTCACCAACGGCATGATCGGGGCAGTCGGCACCGTCGCGTAGGGGGCGAACAACAGATCGACCTTGTCGATGTCGAGGAGCTTGGCGTAGAGCGCCGGCGTCTCCGAGGCGCTCGATTTGTCGTCATAGACGACGAGCTCGACCTTGCGGCCGAGCAGCCCACCCCTGGCATTGACGTCGTCGCGCCAGATCTCGATGCCGAGCAGCGAGGCCTTGCCGCCTCCGGCAAGCCCGCCGGTCTGCGGCATCGACATGCCGATCTTGATCGGCGGCTCCTCTGCGCTCGCACCCGGCATCATGGCGAGCACCATTGCGGCCGCGGCCCAGCCGATCACCTCTCTGCGTTTCATCACTCCCCCTACTCCATAGTGTTTTTGATGTTTGGTCTTGATATTCGGCAGCGCCCTCATCTCAGCCTGCCGCGGGCGCCGGCGCGGCTTTCTCCTTCAGAATGGCGGATGGATCGGAACCGGCGCGGCCGCTGGTCTTCTCTGCCGGGCCGGAGTGCACATCTTGCCCGGGGTCAGGTTCACCTCGCGGGCAAAGGCATGCAGATGCCGCACCGCGGCGGCCATGCCCTCCTTCATGCGCGGATCGGATGTCGTTGCCATCCGGTCGAGGACGGCGTCCGTGATGGTCTCAGGCGTCAACTCCCGCATCTCGACAGTCCTCCCAGGACGAGCCGCTTTGAGCGGCGTTTTCAGCAGCCTACCGCCCCAGAGGCGAAAACGTCCAGAGCGCCTAAAGGCTCATGAGGCATTTGGTTACGGCCGCACGGTCCTTTGTTTGACGGCGCCGTTGCGCGCGTGGGTTGTCCGCTCTGCCGCCTGCCCATTCGGGATGCAGCGTCCGATCGACATAGCTTCGCGCCGTCACCTCGTGGGCGGCTTTCTAGCGGCCAAATTGCTTGGATCGCGAGGCGCGCCACAAGGTCCAGAGCGTCGAGAGCCGCGAGGGCGGTTGCGGTGCGAAGGGATCATTGTCCGGACGGGAGAGCCTTCTCAAATCGCGCCGCACCAGAGCGAGCGGCAGGAACACCGGCCTCACCTCCTCCGGCGCCTCCCCAAGCAGGCCGTAGGCGGTTTCGAGATGTCCGCGCGCCTCCGCGAGCAACTGGTCAACCGCGCTCCGGACGCGCTGTGTAAGCTTGCCGGCGAACACCTCCTCCAGATCGCTGCCATGCTGGGCCAGCACCTGCTGCGGCAGGAACAGCTGGCGGCGCGAGGCATCATGAGCCAGGCTCGCGATCACGTGCACAAAGCCCTGCGCAAGGCCGGCGTGGCGCGCCAGATGATCGACCTCGGGCGACGGCGGCCCGCCGGCGATCTGCGCCGCCAGCGCAAACAGCGCCGACGAGGTATCATTCAGATAGCCTTCCAGCGCCGCCATGGTCGGCATCGGGTCGTTGTAGAGATCAAACTGATGCTCCTCGATCAGGCGCGACAGCTTCTCGACCGGCAGTTCGCCAAGGCCGATCACGTGCATCAGCTCGGCTGCAACCGGATTGCCCTCGGCGCTGCCGTGAGCGTGACCGGCCAGCATGTCGGTCCACCATTGCAGCCGGATTTCACCGGGCAGAGCCTGGCTGACCTGGTCGCGGACCCGCGTGATCTCGACATTGAAGGCGTAGAGCGCGAGCAGCGCGCGACGCATATCGGCCGGCAGGAAGAGCGTTGCGGCATAGCGGGCAAAATCGTGGCTGCGCACCAGATCGGCGCAGAAGGCGGCTGCAGTGTTGTCGTCGGAGATCTGGTCCGTCATGGCACCGCGATCAACGCCGCGGCGACGCGCCGCCGCTCGCCCAGCATGATGTTGTAGGTGCGGATCGCCGGTCCCGTCTGCATCGCATCCAGCACCACGTGCACGGCGCGCAACGCGCTGCGCAGCTCCTGCGGCGGCAGCCAAACACCCGTGCCGGTGCCGACGATCAGCGTGTCGATGGAATTTGCGGCGTCAAACACCCGCGCCAGCGAATATCTGTCGATCTGCTCGGGCCTCGTGATCTCCCACGCCCAGACCGCATTGGGCAGGCACAATAGCGAGCCGCGATGCGACATCCCGGCGAAAGCGAAGCCGCCCTTGCCATAGGCCTCGATCGCCGCCGAGCGCGGAAAATGGGGAGCGTCTGACGCGTCAGCCATGATGGGATCCGAAAAACGAGCTTCCCGCCTCGGGTCAAGTCCCGGGGCGCCACTTTCGGTCCATGCCGCCGCTATTTCTTCGCGGACTTCGCCGGCACGTCCGCTTTCTTCTCCGGAGCGTCCTGCGCATCGGTTCGCTGGGTTCCGACGCCGAGATAGATCAGGATCGGAGCCGCAATGAAGATCGAGGTGTAGGTGCCGACCAGCACCACGCCGAACATCATGACCGCCGTGAAGCTGTGGATGGCCGGACCGCCGAACAGGAGCAGCGCGAGCAATGCCAGCGTCACCGTCAAATGGGTGATGATCGAGCGCGACAGGGTCGAGTTGATCGACTCGTTCAAGAGCTGCGGCATCGGCATTTTCTTGTATCGCCGCAGCATTTCCCGGATGCGGTCATAGATGACGACCGTGTCGTTGAGCGAATAACCGAGAATGGTGAGCAGCGCTGCGATGCTGGTGAGATCGAAATCGACCTGCGAGATCGACATGAAGCCGATCGTCAGCACGATATCGTGCACGTTGGCGATCATGGCGCCGAGCGCGAACTGCCACTCGAACCGGAACCACAGATAGATCAGGATCGAGACGATCGCGAGCATCAGGCCGAGCATGCCGTAGGCCAAGAGCTCGCCGGAGACGCGCGGACCGACCACCTCGACGCGGCGGTAGTCGACGCTGTCGCCGAGCGCACCGCGGACCTTGTTCACCGCCTCCTGCTGCGCCGCGTCGCCGCCGGGCTGCTCGGCAACCCGGATCAGAACCTCGTCCGGTCCGCCGAATTGCTGCAACTGGACCTCGCCGAGGCCGAGCGTGCTCAGGCTCGCCCGCATGCCCGCGATATCGGCGGTTCCCGATTTGGCGCGGACCTCGAGCAGCGTGCCGCCCTTGAAGTCGATGCCGAAATTCAGGCCGTGGGTGAAGAACAGCGTGATCGCGATGATCGACAGCGTCGCCGAGATCGGAAAGCTGATCCGGCGGAACTGGGTGAAGTCGAAATGCGTAACGTCGGGCACGATACGCAGCGACGGCAGGATGCCGAGCGCGCTGACGACGGCCAGCACGGCAATGAGAACGCCGAGAGAGATCAGAACAATGTGAGTCACGACCGCGTTTCCTAGATCGGCACGGTTTGTGGCCGCTTCCAGCGCACCCACCAGGCGACGATCAGCCGGGTCAGGGTAAAGGCGGTGAAAACAGTGGTGATGATGCCGATGCCGAGTGTCACGGCAAAGCCGCGCACCGGGCCGGTGCCGATGTAGAACAGCACCGCGGCGGCGATGAAGGTCGTGATGTTGGAGTCAAGGATCGTCGCCAGGGCGCGCTTGAAGCCGGCGTCGATGGCGGAGATGGCGTTGCGCCCGCCGCGCAGCTCCTCGCGGATGCGCTCATAGATCAGCACGTTGGAGTCGACCGCGATGCCGACGGTGAGCACGATGCCGGCGATGCCCGGCAAGGTCAGCGTGGCGTTGAGCAGCGACAGCACGCCGAAGATCATCGCCACGTTGATGATGACGGCAATGTTGGCGAACAGGCCGAACAACCGGTAGGTCAGCAGCATGAACACCACGACCATGATCGCGCCGACATAAGCCGCCAGCTCGCCCTTTGCGATCGAGTCCGCACCGAGACCGGGACCGACGGTACGTTCCTCGATGACCGTCAGCGGTGCCGGCAGCGCGCCGGCGCGAAGCAGGATCGCGAGGTCATTGGCGGATTGAACGGTGAAACTGCCCGAGATCTGCCCCTGCCCGCCGGTGATCGGCTCGCGGATCACCGGTGCGGAGATCACTTCGTTGTCGAGCACGATTGCGAAGGGTATCCCGACATTTGCCTGGGTCGCCTCGGCGAATTTGCGCGAGCCCGTCGAATTGAACTTGAAGCTGACGACGGGCTCCCCCGTGCGCGGATCGAAGGCGGTCTGCGCGTCCGTCAAATCGCCGCCGGTGACCAGCACCTGTTTCTTGACCACATACGGTATTTTCGGGGCCGACGCGCTCATCAGGAGATCGTCATCCGGCGGCACACCGCCCTGCTGCGCCTGCTCCGGCGACACGCTGGTGTCGACCATGCGGAACTCCATCTTGGCGGTTCTGCCAAGCAGGTCCTTCAGCCGGGTCGGGTCCTGCAGGCCTGGCACCTGCACCAGGATGCGGTCGGTGCCCTGCCGCTGGATCACCGGCTCGACGGTGCCGAGCTGGTTGACGCGGCGCTCGACGATCTGGATCGATTGCTCGATGGTCTGGCGGATGCGCTCGTTGATCGCAGCCGGCGGCACCGTCAGCCGGATCAGCCCGCCACCGGCGTCGGTGACGTCCAGCGAGCGCTGGCCGCTGCTACCAAGCAGGCCGCCGAGGGGTTGCGACAAATCGCGCAGCTTGGACAGCGCCGTCTGCAGGTCGGCGTCCTTCACCCGCACCTCGACTGCATCGCCCTTGCTGGCGAGGCCGGTGTAGCCGATCTTGGCCTCACGCAGCGCCCGCCGCGCATCGTCGCGGATCTGGTCGAGCTTTTCCTTCTTCACATAATTGGAATCGACTTCGAGCAGCAGATAGGAGCCGCCCTGCAGATCGAGGCCAAGCACGAGCCGCCGCTGCGCCCACAGCGGCCAGTTCTTGACGGTGGCTTCGGGGAAGAAGTTCGGCACCGCGCACAGGCACACCACGAGTGCCGTCAGGATGATGCCGAGCGCCTTCCACCGCGTGAAATACAACATCGGGTGTTCTCTTTAAGCGGAGTTGCGGGCGGGACGCGGGATCAGCTCGCGGACGCCTCGTCCTTGGCCTCGCCCTTCGCGGGTTCGCCCTTGGCGCGCACGCCGGAGATCATCTGGCGCATCTGCCGGACGCGGACGCCGTCGGAGATTTCGAATTCGATCTGGTCGTCGTCGACCACCTTGGTCACCTTTCCGACCAGGCCCCCCGTGGTGACGACGGTATCGCCGCGCCGGATGTTCTTGACCAGATCGGCATGGTCGCGGACCTTCTTCTGCTGCGGGCGCAGGATCAGGAAATACATGATCACGAAGATCAGCGCGAAAGGCAAAAGCGACATCAACATGCTGTTGGTGTCGCCGCCGGCCGCGGCCTGGGCATAGGCGGGGGTAATCAGCATCGGAAGTTCCTAATCCTTCATGAGACGGCAAGGACCCGGCAAGGCCTCTGAGCGGGCGCCGGTCCGGCAAATTCGCGCGGACTATAGCGGCCGCGGTCCCAATTGCAACGCCGCCCAGCCCTGATTTGGGGCTGCTTGCGGGGCCTGGAAAGGCTCGATAAAGCCTCCGCGGTCAGGAAAATAACGAATGTCAAAAATGGCCCGCAAAACCCTATCCGCGACCGTCCGGAAAGCCGCGGCGAAAAAGTCCGCCCAACCTGCGGCAAAGCACGCCGACGACCACGCCGCCAGGATCGCCACCGCGCTGGAGGCGATCGCCGCCCATCTGGCCGCCAACGCCCCCGCCGAGCAAAAGCCGTTCTCTTTTAGGGACGCCGATGCCTTCGTCTGGCACCCCAATGGCCGCCTGAGCAGCGTTCCGCGCGTCAGCCGCGTCGAAATCACGCTGCTCAAGGGCATCGACCGGATGCGCGACATCCTGATCGAGAACACCGAGCGTTTCGCCAATGGCCTGCCCGCCAACAACGCGCTTCTGTGGGGCGCCCGCGGCATGGGCAAGTCGTCGCTGGTCAAGGCCGCGCACGCCACCATCAATCTCGACCGCAACCCGGCCGACCGGCTGAAGCTGATCGAGATCCACCGCGAGGACATCGAGAGCCTGCCGTCCCTGATGGAGCTTTTGCGCGCCTCCAGCTTCCGCTTCATCGTGTTCTGCGACGATCTCTCGTTTGACGGCAACGACGCCTCCTACAAATCGCTGAAGGCGGTGCTGGAGGGCGGCATCGAGGGCCGTCCCGACAACGTCATCCTCTATGCCACCTCCAACCGCCGCCATCTGCTGGCGCGCGAGATGATCGAGAATGAGCGCTCGACCGCCATCAACCCCGGCGAGGCGGTCGAGGAGAAGGTGTCGCTGTCCGATCGTTTCGGTCTGTGGCTCGGCTTCCACCGCTGCAGCCAGGACGAATATCTCGCCATGGTGCGGGGTTATTGCGGCCATTTCGGCATCAAGCTTGCCGAGGAGGATCTCGAGCGCGAGGCGCTGGAATGGGCGACCACGCGCGGCTCGCGTTCGGGCCGTGTCGCCTGGCAGTTTACCCAGGAGCTGGCCGGGCGGCTGGGTGTCAAGCTCAGCGGGAAGTGAGCTGTCGCTCACGCCCCGTTGAGGAATTGCAGCGGGTCAACCGGCTGAGACCCTTTGCGGATCTCGAAGTGGAGCTGCGGCGACGCCACTTCGCCCGATTGACCCGACTTGGCAATGACCTGGCCGCGCTTGATCGTGTCTCCGCGCTTCACCAGCAGCTCACTCGCATGGGCATATGCGGTGACGTAGCCGTTGGAATGCCGCACCAGGACAAGGTTGCCGTACCCCTTGAGTTCGTTGCCGGCGTAGGCGACCACGCCGTCTTCGGCCGCCTTGACCGGTGTCCCCTCGGGCACCGCAAGGTTGATGCCGTCGTTGGACTTGCCGTTGGTCTTGGCGCCGTAGCTTGCGATCACCTTGCCGCGCACCGGCCAGCGGAAGGTCGGCAGCGCGCCGGTGGCCTCGGCAGCCTTGACGGTGCTCTCCGGCGCGCCGTCCTCGGCCGTCGGCGCCGCCTGGGCGAGCCGCGCGCTCTGCTGGGGCGATGCCGCTGAGGCGAGCTTCGGCGCCGCCGCCGGTGCTGCGGCGACCGGTTGGAGCGCGGCGGCCGGGGCTGCCGGCGCTGCGGCCGCGACCTTGGCCGGCACATTCAGCCGGGCGCCGAGCTTGAGCTTGGCGTCGGCATCGAGATTGTTGGCCCGCATGAGTTCGGCGACCGTCACATGGTAGCGATGGGCGATGCTGTGCAGGGTGTCGCCATGGTTGACCACGTGAACGGTCGCGGCGGATGCCGGCGCCGTGGCGATCGCGACCGGCTTGACCGCGGCTGCGGCAGGTGCCGGCGCCACGGCAGCGACCGGCGCTGCCGCCGGCGCCTCGGTTGCGGCCGCGGACGCCGCGGGCTGCGGGATCAGCAGTGACTGGCCGGGCGACAAGGTGCGCGGCCCCTTATAGCCATTGGCCGCCAGGATCGCGGCCGGTGTCACGTGATAGCGACGCGCCAGCACCTCGAGCGTATCGCTGGTGCCGACGATGATCTTGACATGGGCCGGGCGCGGGGCTGCCGCGACCGAACGCGGTGGCACGCTGCCGGTCGCCTCGAGGCGCGGCTGGACGGGCGGCGCGTAGGTGTTGACCGGTGCCGGCGGCGTGTAGGAGGCCATCCCCCGCCCGCCCCCGGAGACGCCGGCCGCGGCGCTCGGATAGGACTGGGGCGCGGCGACCACGGGCGGCGCGCCGGAGGCCGAGGATGCGTAGGGCTGCGGGCGGGCATATTGCGGCAACTCATGCCGCTCGACCTGCGGCGCCGGCGCTGCAGCCGCCACGGACCCGGTTGATTCCGGCTGATAGTTGAACGGATTGGTGACGGTCTGGGAAAATCGTGTCGACGTGTCGGCGCTGCAGCCGGCAAAGGCGAACGAGACCAGCGCCAACACCGCGGCATGCGGGACGCGGCGCGAGCAAAGCAACTCGGCGACAAAGGACATGGTTACTCACTCGTACGCAACAAAATACCTATTCGAGTAAACACGTCCCCAGTAAATAACCGCTTAACCCTTCCAATAAGGCTTTGGCCCGGCAGCCGATCCGCAAACCTACGGCCCGCTCGCAGCTGCCGTCACAGTTCCTGCGCAATGCCCGGCAGCGCCGGCACGAAGCGCACGTCGACCAGCTCCTTGCGGTCGAAGCCGGTCTCGGTCCTGATCAAACGGACCAGCGTCTGCACGCCGTGATGGGGGCCGACCGGCGCGATCAGGATGCCGTCCGGCGCAAGCCGCCGCGTCAGCTCCTCCGGCAATTTGGTCATCGCGGCCGTGACGATGATGCGATCGAACTGGCCGAGCTCCTCCGGCAGCGCAAAGCCGTCGCCCAGCATCACTTCCACGTTGTGATATCCGAGCGCATCGAGCCGCGTTCGCGCGGTATCGGCCAGCGTCCGGAAGCGCTCGACGGTCAGGACGTGACCGGCAAGGCGCGACAGCACCGCCGCCTGGTAGCCCGAGCCGGTGCCGATCTCGAGCACGCGATGGGCCTTGGTCAGCTTGAGCTGCTCGGTCATATAGGCCACCACGAAGGGCTGGCTGATGGTCTGCCCGCAAGCGATCCCGAGCGCGCTGTCGCGATAGGCGTCGTCCCGGTCGGCCTGCTGGACGAACGCCTCCCGCGGCACCTCCTCCATGGCCCGCAGCACCGCCTGATCGCTGATGCCGCGTCGGCGCAGCGTCAGCTGGAACATCATCTTTTCCGGAGGCGCAGTCGCCTTCGCCGACATGTGAGGTCTCGCTTTCCGCAACCTTTCGGGGGATCCTAACAACCTCGGACCGGATTTGACGCTATAAGCCCGGAAGAGTGCAACGGCATTTTCCCCTCGAAGGCATTTTCCCGTCGAATCAATGTTCCGCGGCCGGGAACCATTCGCACAGCTTGGCGTTGAAGGCGAAATCGATCAACACGCGACCAATCCGCGGCGGCCAATGCCGATGCAAAACGTTGCATCGACGTGCGATATTTGCGAACGTTTCCCGAGAGGGCTTTTCCAACCGGGCGTCCAAGGAGGCCTTGTCGTGCCTATCGAAGGTGTGACGGGCCAACGCAGGGTATCAAGGGATCAATAGCATGACTGCGACACGGCCGCCGCGCGGCTCTGTGCTCCTTGTCGAAGACGAGGTCATGATCAGGATGATGGTCGCCGACATGCTGGAGGAGCTCGGCTACACGGTCGCCGCCGAGGCCGGCGAGATCAACGAGGCGATCCGGCTCGCCCAGACCACCTATTACGATCTCGCCATCCTCGACGTGAACGTCAACGGCAGGGTGATTTCGCCGGTCGCCGACCTGGTCAAGGCGCGCAACCGCCCCTTCATCTTCGCGACCGGATATGGTTCCTCGGGCCTGCCGGAAGAATATCGCGACCGCCCGGCACTGCAGAAGCCGTTTCAGATCGAGACGCTCGGCAAGGCGATCGACAGCGCGCTGCGCGGCGCGCAGGCGTGAGTTGACCCGACACATTCCGTTTTCGAGCAGCCATTCATTCCGCTGTCATCGTCCGCAAATGCGGATGATCGAGCGACATCCCGGAGACGCCGGAATTCCTGCCGAGAGGCCGGGCAAATCAGCTGTAAGTGCCGGACAGCTCGCGGGCCACGAACGACGCCTCCCGCCTCAGCTCATTTCAGCGTGTCGGTGAGCGCTTCCGAGAATGCCTCATTGGTGCGATCGAGCCGCAGCGGCGTCACCGAGATATAGCGTGCGGCGAGCGCTGCGAGGTCCGTGCCTTCCTCCGGCGTGTCCATCATCGCGGTGCGCTCGAAGCCGATCCAGAAATAGGGATTGCCGCGGCCGTCGCGGCGCTGGTCGACCTTCAGGAAGCCCAGATTGCGCTTGCCCTGGCGGGCGACCCTGACGCCCCTGACCTCCTCGGGCAGGCAGGCCGGAAAGTTGATGTTGATCACGGTGTTCTTCGGCACACCGGCGGCGATCACCTTGCGCAGGATGTCGGGCGCGAATGTTTTCGCGGTATCCCACAGCGGCTTGTCGCGCGTCTCCATCGAGAATTCCTGCGACAGCGCGAACGACGGCAGGCCCAGAATGGTGCCTTCGAGCGCACCTGCGATGGTGCCGGAATAGACCACGTCCTCCGCGACGTTGCGGCCCTTGTTGACGCCCGACAGCACGATGTCAGGCAGCGTCGGCAACAGGATGTGCCGCGCACCCATGATGACGCAGTCGGTCGGCGTGCCGCGCACCGCGAAGTGACGCGGCCCGACCTCGCGCAGCCGCAAGGGATCGTTGAGCGACAGCGAATGCGACACGCCGGACTGGTCGAGCTCGGGCGCGACCACCCAGACATCGTCGGACAATGCCCGCGCAATCTCCTCGATGACCTTCAGCCCGGGGGCGTGAATGCCGTCGTCGTTGGTGCAGAGAATGCGCATGCTGAAACTGGTCCTTCCCGGGTCTATTCTGATGGTCCCCGGGGGCCGTCTTAACCGCTCACCGCCGCCGAGGCAAACCGGCAAAACAGGGGGAAATACGGTGCTTTGCTGCGAATTCGGGCCGGTTATTGCAAGAAGCCGACAGGTCCGTCCCGAAGCGCGGCCCGAGGACCCGCATTGACGGGCTTGCACTCGGCCCGCTCTATTGCGCAGCCGCCACCCGCCGGACTATTTTGCACCGCATTTAAATCGAGTGGATTGGCGAGGGGTTTTGAATGACCCGCTGTTTTGCCGCTGCCGCGATTGCCCTTGTCCTGGTCGTTTTCGGTTCGGTTCCGCTCCGCGCGCAGACGAATGAGAACTCATCCTCCGATCTGCAATGCTTTCCCTGGCAGGAGATGAAGAATGGCCGATGCGTTGCGAAGCCGGTCGCCGCCACTCCGCCGGCCCCCGATTCTTCCACCGACAAGCCTTCCACCGACAAGACTTTTACCGATCCTTGCGGCCTGCGCAGCCTGTCCAGCCAATGCAAATGCCCGGCTGCGACCCATCTCGACACGGCCACCGGCACCTGCGTTGCCGACGCGCCGGCGACGCCGACGCCGACGGTGACGCTCCCCGTCGCGCCGCGGCCTGCCATCGCCATGGTCTGCTCGGGCGGGACGGTGACGAACGGAGCGTGCGTCTGCCCGGCCGGCTTCAGCCTGCTGTCGACCGACGGCAATGCCGCCAATGGCGGGACCTGCGTCAAGACGCATGCCGACAATTGCCTCGGTGGCGAATTGACCGTGAACGGAACCTGCTTGTGTACGGGCCAGGTGGTGATGTCGGGCGAGACCTATGGGCTCGAATATGCGAACGGCAAATGCGTGCCCAAACGCTGCCCTGAGCAGACCGTGCTCAGGAGCGGCAAATGCCTCGCCATTTCGACCACCGCGGCCGCGCCCGAACCGGAAGCGGCAAGGCCCGCCGCGCCAAAGGAGGCGGACGAGGAGGATGGGCACCGCCGCCCGTGCGGAAAGGGCATGGTGCATAGCCATTCCGGCTGCGTGCCGGCACGGCACCGCTACCCGGCCTGGATCGGCACCGTTCCGCCCGACCTGCAGCGCTACTACCGCAACTATCAGATGCCGGGCTTTTCCAGCGGCGCGCCCGGAAATTGATTGATCCTACCGCCTCACCCGCCATTGCGGCACGAACCGTGCAAGCCGGCCCTGAATGCGCAACTGGAACGGCGGCAGCGGCTTGGCGGTCGGTGGCTTGACAAGTGGAGGCTTGGCGGACGGTGGCGTGGGCTGTGGCGGCTCCATCGATGCGACCGGCTCCGCATGCTGCACGCTCGTTTCGACGGCCGGCGGCGGTTGCAGCGGCTTTGCGGCACGAGGCGCGGGCTCCTGCAACAGCTCCAGCACGCTGTCGACCAGCGGCAGCGATTGTTTCGCAGGCTCCGGAAAGCGCTGACGCGCCATCGTCAAGGCCTTGTCGAAATCCTGCGCATTGATCCAGGCCTCACCGCGCATGCGCGCTGCCAGCCCGTCGTCCCAAACCTGCGACGCATCGATGTCGAAGGCCCCTTTCAGGCGCTGATCGACTGCCTGCACCCCAAAGCCGGTGACGGCCCACTGCCTGCCGACCCAATAGATGTCGCGATGCAGCGCCATCGAACCGCTTTCAAGCAAACGACTTGCACTGGAAAAGAAAAAATATGGACGGATCGCCGTCCGCAACACCAACGGCGTGCAAGCTTTGCAGAAAAACGCGGCAGAATTATTTCTTCGCCGATGGCGTTTTCGAGCGGAGCGGATACCGGTTCGCGTGACGAAATCGCCTCATAACAAAAGCCGGAGCCCGGTTCGGATTCAATCCGAACAGGGCTCCACGGGCGCGCCAAGCTCCGTCGACGGACGTGCCAGGACGCGCATCAAGACGCGCATCAAAACGGAGATTGCCACGCCTGCTTCGCCGGCGGCTTGCGTTGAAGGGGTAGGCAGATCGCGAAACGGCGCTGCCTCATCGAGGTCTTCATCAGGCGAGCATTCCATGTCGATTTCTGCCATCGGTTCGTCCACCGCACCCGCCACGTCATCTGCGACCACGTCCTCGCAGTCGACGACGGCCTCGTCCCAATCCGGCTCTTCGCAATCGACCTCCGCCACCGGCGGCAGTGGTTCGGGCGGAGGTTCATCCGGCGCCAAGACGATCGTCAGCGAGGTCTCGGTGACCCTCAACGGCATCACCACCACGACCATCACCTACTCCGACGGCACGACCGAGGTGGAAACGACATCCAGCGGAACGGCCGGCACGAGCAGCCAGGGATATAATGCCCAAGGCGTCGCAACGAACTCCGCGGCGTCCAACGGCACCGCCGGCGCGAGCAGCCAAGCCGCGTCCACTCAAGGCGCCACGGCCTGATCGCGGATCGAATTACTCCGCCGCGATCAGCTTCAGCCCGCCCATATAAGGCTGCAGCACGTCGGGCACGGCGATGGCGCCGCCCTCCTGCTGGTAGGTTTCGATGGAGCTGCATTGGGGGCGCAGGGGGCGGCCCATCTAGTCGCGGTGCGGTCGTAGCTTTGATCCAGCATTGATTGGAAGATCAAATCGGCCACGATCCGCGATGTCCACCTGCTTTGCCATCAGTGGGACCAATCGGATCAGTCGGGCCACAGTCTCTGGTACCGGGTATTTTCGCCATGCGCCGGCGAGAAAGAAAAACACGATTTTCGAGCGATCGAGAGCGAGTCGTTCGTGCGGTCGCGATTGGATCCGCAAGTCCTTCGTCAAGACAGCCCAGCCGCCTTCGCGATCCAAATCTTTCATCCAATCGAAGTCCGAAATATCCGGCTTGAACCTGTCGCCGAGCGCAACGAACTGGTGCTCCGGATACAAATGCTGCAGTGAGCGCGGTATGGCCGGGCTGATATTATGGTCGACAAGCAGCTTCACGCCGCAAGTCGTTGCTCAAAATCGACTGCCGCAAGGACTTCGGCCTTCGGAACTTCGTAGAGGGACGCAACCGCGTCCACCGAACCCTCGAGACCTATTGCCTCAGCTAGAATCTCCGTGGGAACGCCACGCTGGACGATGGGGCGGCCGAAGGAACGGGAGGGATCGATGACGACGGATCGATGCCGCATCCCAAGTGGATACCATCGGGAGACAGCCGAGGCGTCAAATTCGAGGTCGCGCAGGCTGGGCTCGATGATCGTCCGGAAAACTTGTTGCCGCTTTTTTAGGTCGATCATCCGGCCATCATGGTCTTTCTCGGTGATGTCGAGAAAAATCGTCTTACCGTCCGTCCGGAAACGTTGCGTCGAGAACGGCCGGTCGTCGTGGACCTCAGCGACCGCGCGCCGGTAACAGTCCCGAATAGTCTTCAGCCCCACCCCAAGGTCGCGAAAGGCTTTCACAAACCGCAGCTCAATCAGATCGCGGAAGCTCAATTCAATCTGATCGCCCTCGTTCTGGTAGTCCGGGGTCCAGAGCGGTTCCGAATAATGCGTTCCGTCTTCACCATGGGAGTAGCCGCGCAGCCAGCGCGCGACCGTGTTACGCGACAAACGCCGTGCTGGCGGCAATCCCTGCCGATTGAAATTGAGCAGTCGAAGGCTCTCAGCGGCGCTATAGGCGCCCCGTCCGAGGGCATCCGGTTCGGCTGGAGCATTCCTCAACATGCAGCATCAATAGCCTTCGAATCGGCCCGAGAAAAGCCGGCTCCGCTGCCTTGGGCCTGATCGCGGATCGAATTACTCCGCCGCGATCAGCTTCAGCCCGCCCATATAGGGCTGCAGCACGTCGGGCACGGCGATGGCGCCGCCCTCCTGCTGGTAAGTCTCCATGACCGCGATCAGGGCGCGGCCGACTGCCGTGCCCGAGCCGTTCAGCGTGTGCACGAAGCGGGGCTTGCCCTCGGGTCCGCGATAGCGGGCATCCATGCGGCGGGCCTGGAAGTCGCCGCAGACCGAGCAGCTCGAGATCTCGCGGAACGCGCCGCCATCGCCCTGCCCTGGCATCCACACCTCGATGTCGTAGGTCTTCTGCGAGGAGAAACCCATGTCGCCGGTGCACAGCGTCATCACCCGGTAATGCAGATCGAGCTGGCGCAGCACCTCCTCGGCGCAGGCCAGCATCCGCTCATGCTCGTCCTTGCTGGTCTCGGGCGTGGTGATCGAGACCAGCTCGACCTTGGTGAACTGGTGCTGGCGGATCATGCCGCGGGTATCGCGCCCCGCAGCGCCCGCCTCCGCTCGGAAGCAGGGCGTCAGCGCGGTGAGCCGCATCGGCAGCTCTTTCTCCTCGACGATGGATTCGCGCACGAGATTGGTGAGCGAGACCTCGGCGGTCGGGATCAGGCCGAGGCGTTCGGTCTTCAGGCGCTCGTCGGGGCTTGCGAGCAGCTCGCCCTTGATGGCCCAGAACTGGTCGTCCTCGAATTTCGGCAATTGCCCGGTGCCGAACATCACCTCGTTGCGCACCAACAGCGGCGGATTGATCTCGGTATAGCCGTGCTCGTTGGTGTGGAGGTCGAGCATGAACTGGCCGATGGCCCGCTCGAGCCGCGCCAGGCCTTTCTTCAGGACGACAAAGCGCGCGCCCGACAGCTTTGCCGCGCTTTCGAAATCCATGTAGCCGAGCGCAGTGCCGAGATCGTCATGCGGCTTGGGCGCAAATGCGTAGTTGCGGCGGGCGCCGAACACGTGGCGCTGCACGTTGCCATGCTCGTCGGCGCCGTCGGGCACCTCGGCGAGCGGCAGGTTCGGGATCGCCGACAGCGCCTCGCGCAGCTCGTCGTCGGCAGCCTTCGCCGCCGCCTCGAGCTCCGGCAGATTGGTCTTGAGGCGAGCAACCTCCTCCATCAGCGCGGCCGCACGCGCCTCATCCCTGGCCTTCTTGGCCTCGCCGATTTCCTTGGATGCCGCGTTGCGCCGCGCCAGCGCCTGCTCGGAGGCCTGGATGGCCGCCCGCCGCTTCTCGTCGATGCCAAGCAGCGACGAGGACAGCGGCGAAAGTCCGCGCCGCTTCAGCGCCGCATCGAAGCTGTCCGGGTTGTCGCGAATCCATTTGATGTCGTGCATGACCAATTTCCCGTCATGGCCGGGCTAGTCCCGGCCATCCACGTGCTTGCGCGCAAGAACCGGCTTCCATCCCCGTCATCCTGAGGTGCTCGCGGAGCGAGCCTCGAAGGGGACGGCCCGGCTTTCGCACCAGGGGCCGCTTCCAGCCGAAGCGATGACGCCTTAGACCAAGTCGTGGATGGTCGGGTCAAGCCCGGGCATGACGAAATATGGCGGACAGGCCGTTATGCCCTGGGAAATGCCTATTCCGCCGGCGTCGTCGCGGAGGGGTTCGCGGATGCGGCTTGCGCCGCCGCCTTCTTCTCCACGATGCTGACCGCGATGATGGAGCCTTCGTAAAGCGCCAGCAGGGGGATCGCGAGCGAAGACTGGCTGAGCACGTCGGGCGGGGTCAGGACTGCCGCGATGACGAAGGCGACCACGATGAAATAGCGGCGCTTTTCGCGCAGCATCTTCGAGGTGATAATCCCGACCCGGCCAAGCAGGGTCAGGATGACAGGCAGCTGGAAGGCGATGCCGAAGGCGAAGATCAGGGACATCATCAGCGACAGATATTCGCCGACCTTGGGCAGGAGCTCGATCTGCGCGGTGTCCGGGCCGCCCGTCTGCTGCATGCCGAGCGAGAAGCGGATCAGCATCGGCAGCACCACGAAATAGACCAGCATGGCGCCGAGCCCGAAGAAAATGGGGGTTGCGATCAGGTAAGGCAGGAAGGCATTGCGCTCGTGCCGGTAGAGGCCGGGGGCAACGAATTTATAGATCTGCATCGCCACCAGCGGAAACGAGATGAAGCCGGCCCCGAACAGCGCAAGCTTGAGCTGGGTGATGAAATATTCCAGCAGCGCGGTGTAGATGAACTTCGAATTTTCCGGCCCCGCCACCCAGACGAACGGCCAGACCAGCACATTGTAGATCTGCTTGGCAATCAGGAAACAGAGGATGAAGGCCACGCCGAAGGCGAGCAGCGACTTGATCAGCCGCGAGCGCAGCTCGATCAGGTGGTCGAGCAGCGGGGCCTTCGAGGCTTCGATATCGGCGTCGGTCATGACGCGTTGGCGTCCTTGAGGCTGTCGGGCGCGGGTTCTTCCGCCACCGCGGCCGGCTGGTGCTCGCTGATGACGGCGAGCGGCTCGGCCGCTGCATGGGTCTCGGATTCCACGAAGGTCTGCGGGGTCGGCGCCTCCGGCTCGGTCGGCGTGACCGGGGGCTCGACCGAGGGCGTCGCCGGCGGCTCGGCCGGCTTGTCGACGGGATCGATGCGCAGGGACTCGCTGACATCCTTCTGCAGCGATGAAATCAAACTGCCGCCGGAGAACCCGCTTGCCGCCTTGCGCACCTCGTCAAAACTGTCCTTCAGGTCGGCCATCTCGGCTTCGCGCATGGCTTCCTGGAACTGGCTCTGGAATTCGGCCGCCATCTTGCGCGCCTTGCCCATCCATTGCCCGAGCGTGCGCAGGACGCCCGGCAGCTCTTTCGGGCCGATGGCGATCAGCGCGACAATCGCGATGAGAACGAATTCACTCCACCCGATGTCGAACATTCATACTTCCGCTTGCGCGAAACCGTCACGCGCGCGCCCCGCACCGACAGGCGACGGGACCGGGTTATGGTCGCCTGGTGGCCCTCAGACCGCCTTGCTGCCGACATCGGACCGCGCGGCGGGGGCCTGCGGAGCGGTGTGGTCGATGCTCTTCATCGGATCGGGCTTCTCCGCGACCTTGTCGTCGTCCTGCATGCCCTTCTTGAAGGCCTTGATGCCCTGGGCCACGTCGCCCATCAGGTCGGAGATCTTGCCGCGACCGAACAGCAGCAGGACCACTGCGATCACGACGATCCAGTGCCAAATGCTAAGCGAACCCATCCTGCAACCTCCAAAACACGAAATAGCCTGCCACGGCCCCTCTTGCCGCAAACGTAGGCTTGGCGGGCGTCAAAAACAAGGACCAGCCCGACGTCAAATCGCGGTTGACGCTCAACTATTCGGCGCAACCGTTAATCTGCGGGATCGCCATCTTCTCCCGCTCCCCGTTCTTCACGGGGAGAGGTGGGGTTAAGGGGCTCTATCCAGGAGCTCAGTGCGCGGAGAGTCCCCCCTCACCCGCCGCTACGCGGCGACCTCTCCCCGCAGGCGGTGCGAGGTGAAAAACTACTCCTCGCCGCCTGTTCCCGGCTCCGGCTCAGGATCGGGGGCTGGCGCGAGTGTGAGTTCGAGATCGCCGGGCTCGAGCGGGTCCTCGTCCTCGCGCAAAGTCGGGTCGTCGGACGGCGTCGGCACGGTAAAGCCGGTCGGCAGCCGCGTATCCAGCATGCCCGTACCTTTCAGCTCCTCCAGACCCGGCAGGTCGCCGAGTGCTTCCAGGGAGAATTGCGACAGGAAGCTTTCCGTGGTGCCGAAGGTCAAGGGACGTCCCGGCGTCTTGCGACGGCCGCGCGGACGGATCCACCCGGTCTCCAGCAGCACGTCGAGCGTGCCCTTGGAGGTGACGACGCCGCGGATCTCCTCGATCTCGGCCCGCGTCACCGGTTGGTGATAGGCGATGATCGCCAGCACCTCGATGGCCGCGCGCGACAGCCGCCGCGTCTCGGTGCTTTCGCGCGTCATCAGCCAGGCGAGGTCGCCCGCGGTGCGGAAGGTCCATTTGTTGGCGATGCGCACCAGATTGACCCCGCGCGAGGCGTAGTCGGCCTGCAGCTGCAACAGCGCCGCCTTGACGTCGACGCCCTCGGGCATCCGCTTGGCGAGCGTCGCCGCATCCAGCGGTTCGGCGGAGGCGAACAGCAGCGCTTCGAGCAGCCGCAATTCCTCGGGGCGCGCCACGGGCTCATCCGCAGCAGCCACCGGCTCCTCGGCGACGGCTTCGCGTTTTTCCGCCAAGCTTGCCATGGCTGGGTCTCCTTCTTCGAACACTTCGAACACTTTCGACTACTCGACAGTCACATCGGGCCCGGGCGCAGCGATCGGCGGCTGCGGCGGGCGCTTACGGAAAAAGATCGGCGCGAACGCCTGCGTCTGGTTCAGCTCCAGCTCGCCCTCGCGCACCAGTTCCAGGGCGGCCGCGAAACTCGATGCAAGAACCGTGGCGCGCTGCGAGGGCTCGGCGACATAGCGCAGGAGATAATCGTCGAGGCAGCCCCAATCCTGCGACTCGGGCAGGCCGATCAGCCGCTCCAGCGAGGCGCGCGCCTCCGCAAGCGACCACACCGTGCGGCGGGCAAGATGGACGGAGGCGAGCACTCGCGACTGGCGCTGCGCGGCATAGGCGGTGAGCAGGTCGTACAGGGTTGCGGTGTATTTGGGATGGCGGATCTCGGCGATCTGCTCCGGCTCGCCGCGCGGGAAAATGTCGCGCAGCAATTGCGGCCGGTTCATCAGGCGATTGGCGGCCTCGCGGATGGCCTCCAGACGGCGCAGCCGGTTGGCGAGCGCAGTCGCCATCTCCTCGGCGCTCGGCCCCTCCTGGGCCGGCGGCTCCGGCAGCAGCAGCCGCGACTTCAGGTAGGCGAGCCAGGCTGCCATCACGAGATAGTCGGCGGCGAGTTCCAGGCGGATCTTCCGCGCGGCTTCGATGAAATGCAGGTACTGGTCGGCCAGCGCCAGGATCGAGATCTTGGCGAGATCGACCTTCTGCTGGCGGGCGAGCGCGAGCAGGAGGTCGAGCGGGCCCTCATAGCCCTCGACATCGACGACCAATGCCGGCTCGCTGTCGGACAGCTCGGCCGGCCGTCCGGTTTCAAAGGACAGGATTTCCGCGGTCATGCGCCAGCCGTTCCCGCTTGTGCGATCAAGGCGTCGAGCTCGGCCCGCCCCTTGACGCGGTCCAGCGGCTTCGGCGGACGGCGGGCCGCCAGCGCGGCATCGGCGCGGGCCTTTGCCAGGCCCGACAGTTGCGGCGTCTCGCGCGCGACGTCGCGCATCTCGTCCAGCTTGCCATTGCAATGCAGGACCATGTCGCAGCCGGCGGCGACAATCGCGCGCGTCCGCTCTGCGATCGATCCGGCAAGTGCATTCATGGACACGTCATCACTCATCAAGAGACCCTGGAACCCGATCACACCGCGAATCACCCGTTCGATCATTGTCGCAGAAGTCGTCGCCGGATGGGCGGGATCGAAGGCGCTAAACACAACATGTGCAGTCATTGCCATGGGCAGGTCACGCAGCGGCCGAAACGCCGCGAAGTCGGTGCGTTCGAGCTCGTTTTTGTCGGTATCGACCACCGGAAGGCGAAAATGCGTATCCGCAGTCGCTCGGCCATGACCGGGGATATGCTTCAGGACCGGTAGAATACCACCTTCCTCTAGTCCCTCGGTCACGGCGCGGGCGATGGCGGCGACCTTGGCCGGCTCGGTTCCGTAGGCACGATCGCCAATGACGGCGTCGGCACCGGCGATGGGGACGTCGGCCAGCGGCAGACAATCCACGGTGACGCCGAGCTGGCCGAGATCATCGGCGATCAGCCGGGCGCTCAAACGCGCCGCCTTCAGGCCCAGCCCCGGATCGAGGTCGTAGAGCCGGCTGAACACGGCGCCCGCCGGATAGACCGGCCAATGTGGCGGCGAGAGACGCTGCACCCGGCCGCCCTCCTGGTCGATCAGGACCGGCGCATCCGGCCGACCCACAGCGTCCCGCAATTGCTCAATCAACGAAGTCACTTGGGCCGGAGCTTCAACGTTCCGTTTGAACAGGATGAAACCCCACGGCCGCTCGGCCGCGAGAAAGTCGCGTTCGGCGTCGCTCAGCGTGGGCCCGGCGACGCCGGTGATGAAGGCCTTTGTCATGTCAGGCCGAATAGCCCGCTCCCGATCGCAGGGTCAAGAAAGCGGCGTTAGTTCTTCCCACCTCTTATGCACTGGCCGCCAGCGCTCTTGTAGGTCGTGCAAAACTGGTCGGCCTCTTCCTGGGAGCTGAACGGGCCCACCATGGCGCGGTAGACGATCCCCTTCTCGCCAAGATCGGCGCGCCGGATCACCGGGGATTGCGAGCCCAGCACCGACGGGAACTTGCCCTGTAACGCCTTGAACGAAGCTTGGGCGTCGGATTCGCTTCGCTGCGAGGCGACCTGGATCAGGTAGCCGCCGCCGCCCGCGGCCGGCGCGCTGGGCGCCGTTTGGGTCGGATTGGTCGCCGCCATCTGTTGCGGGCCACTATCCGGCTGGCCCTGCGGCGACAGCGACAGCGGCCCGTTGGCGCTGGCATTGGCCTGGGTCGGCGCCCCCCGCTGCGGCTTGGCGTTCCTGGCCGGGATCGTGGGCGGCGGAGCCGCCTGCGGCGGCTGGCTGACCGGAACGGCGGACGGATCGGGCTGGTCGCCCTTCACCGACAGGGTCCTGATCTTGTGCGGCTCGCTGGTCAGCAGCGTGCCGCTGTTGGAAGGCTGTGCCGCGCCCGTGCCGGGCGGCGGCGCAGGCGGCATGGCGGTCGGCGCCACGCTGGCGACCGGCGGCGGATTGGCATTCTGGTTCAGGTTCGGGAACACCACGCGCGGGCCGACATTGCGCGAATTGATGTCGACCGGCTGCTCCTCGCGCGGCACCATCTTCTCGGTGCCGTCCCCGGTGACCAGGCGGTCGGGCAGCTTGGCGCCGGCGTCCGATTGCTGCGGCACGATCTTGGTCGGCGAATTGTCGGCCTTGATGATCGGGATATCGCCGGAGCGGGTCGTGCCGAAATAGCTGTGATAGCCGTAGGCTGCGGCCACACCGAACACGCCGAGCGCCAGGACTGCGGCTACCTTGATCGGCAGGCCGCGACGCCTTTGCGGCTCCTCCGGCTCCTCGTCATACTCGCCCTGATAGGCGTAGGGGTCGTCGGGATAGGCCGGCTCGCGCTGGAAATCCTGCACGCCGCTCTCGAGCTGGCCGAACAGCGCATCATCATAGCGCGACGGATCGGGCTCCGGCTCAGCTTCCGCATAGGCCTGCGGATCGTGCTGATAGGCATCCTGCGGATAGGCGTCCTGCTGATGGCCCCGCTGCTGGTAGCTCGGCTGCTGATAGGCCTGGGGCTGGTAAGCCTGCGGCTCGTAGGCTTGGGGCTCGTCGTAATAATCATTCGGCTGCGGCGGCGGAACCTGCGGCTGCGGCTGCGGCGCATAGCGGTGCAGCGGGTGCACGGCGCTGAGATAATCATCGCCTTCGGGCTCGGGCTCGGGCGCCAGCGCGCGCGGAGCCTCTCGCGGCACCTCGCGCTGATAGTCGCGCGCGACCTCGCGCGGTGTTTCTCTCGCGGCCTCGCGCGGAGGCTCGCGGCGAATATTGGCGCGCTGGATCCAGGCCGGCGGCCCGGCGGGCGCAGACGGCGGCTCCGGCTCGGGCTGCGCGTAATCCTCTTCGCCGTAATAGTCCTGACGGATGTCCGGCTGGCGCAAGTCCGGTTGACGCAAGTCCGGCTGGCGAACCTCGTGCCGCGACGGCACGGGGCGCTGTTGCGCCTGTCCGCCCGATTTGACGAGGTTGCCGAACGGATCGGTCTGGCCGATCAGCCGCGCGAGCTCGGCCAACGGATCGCTCTCGCTGCGCTCAGAACCGTACTGGTCGCCGCCGCGACCACCGCCGGCGCCGTAAGCTCTGTCCTGATATCGATCAGCCATCGTGATGCTTTAAGTTTCCCTCGAGAAGGTCGCCCCCCTCTCGCCTCTGAATGCTGGCCGGCTGGTGCCGTGATACGTCCACTGGTCGCCCTTTCCGGGGCGCATTCAACCAAAGACTACCGCATTTCGTCCGGTGCGTGGACGCCCAAAATGGCAAGCCCCGATGCCAGTACCGAGACGACCCCCTGGACCATGGCCAGCCGTGCCATGGTCAACCCTGCATCATCAGGGATAATGAAGCGTAAATACGGCAAATCGCGCCCCTTCGTCCAGAGCGCATGGAATTCGGACGCCAAATCATAGAGGTAAAAGGCAATCCGGTGCGGCTCATGGCTTGCTGCCGCCGATTCGACGATGCGGGGATAGAGCGCAAGCTGCTTGAGCAGCCCGAGCTCGGCCGGATCCGTCAGCCGCTCGACCGGCGCCTGGGCAAGGTAGCCAAGGCGCGCGGCGCTCTCGGCCGGCAGCACCGGCAGGTCCGGAACCACCTCCCGCGCATTGCGGAAGATGGAGTAGCCGCGGGCGTGACCGTACTGCACGTAGAACACCGGATTGTCGCGCGACTGCTCGATCACCTTGGCGAGGTCGAAATCCAGCACCGCGTCGTTCTTGCGGTAGAGCATCATGAAGCGCACCGCGTCGCGGCCGACCTCGTCGACCACCTCGCGCAAGGTGACGAAGTCGCCGGAGCGCTTCGACATCTTCACCGGCTCGCCGTTGCGCAGCAGCTTCACGAGCTGCACGATCTTGACGTCGAGCACCGCCCCGCCGGCCGTCACCGCCTTCACCGCCGCCTGCATGCGCTTGATGTAGCCGCCATGGTCGGCGCCGAACACGTCGATCAGATCGGCAAAGCCGCGGTCGAACTTGTTCTTGTGGTTGGCGATGTCGGAGGCGAAATAGGTGTAGGAGCCGTCCGACTTGATCAGCGGACGATCGACGTCGTCGCCGTAAGCGGTGGCGCGGAACAGGAGCTGCTCCCGGTCCTCCCAGTCCTCCACCGGCGCGCCCTTCGGCGGCGGCAGCCGGCCCTCATAGACATCGCCGCGCGCGCGCAGGAATTCGATGGTCTCGGCGACCTTGTTGCTGCCGCCTGAGACGAGCGAGCGCTCGGAGAAGAAGACGTCGTGATGGATGTTGAGCGCGGCGAGATCGCCCTTGATCATCTCCATCATCATCGCGATCGCCTTGTCGCGCACGATCGGCAGCCACTCGGCTTCGCTCAGCGAAAGCAGGCGGTCGCCATGTTCGGCGGCAAGCGCCTCTCCGACCGGCTTCAGGTAATCGCCGGGATAGAGACCCTCGGGAATGCTGATCGCCTCGCCCAGCGCCTCGCGATAACGCAAATAGGCGGAGCGGCCGAGCACGTCGACCTGGGCGCCGGCATCGTTGATGTAATATTCGCGGGTGACGTCGTGGCCGCCATAGGCCAGCAGATTGGCGAGCGCATCGCCAAACACCGCGCCCCGGCAATGGCCGACATGCATCGGCCCGGTCGGGTTGGCCGAGACATATTCGACGTTGACTTTCGCGGCCCCGCGCGGCGCGGTGCGGCCATACGCCTCACCCTCCGACAGCACCGTGCGCAGCGCGTCCGCCCAGGCCTCGGCCTTGAGGGTCAGGTTGATGAAGCCGGGGCCGGCGATGTCGACCTTGGTGACCAGCGGATCGGCGGAGAGCCGGGCGGCGATCGTCTCGGCGAGATCGCGCGGCTTTGCCTTCGCCTCCTTCGCCAGCACCATCGCGGCATTGGTCGCCATGTCGCCATGGCTCGCATCACGCGGCGGTTCCACCACCACGCGCGAAAAGTCGATGCCCTCGGGCCAACTGCCTTGCGTCGCCAGATCGGCACAAATTGCGTGCACCCGGGCCAGCATGTCGGCGAAAAGATGCGGGGTTTTGGAGGTCTCGGCCATCGCCGCCGCCTAACGCAAATCCGGGGTTGAGTCAAAAAGCCTGTGGTGCTCCGTCAGCGCGAAACGGTCGGTCATGCCGGCAATGAAATTGCCGATCCGCCGCGCCCGCGCCGCCCCGGTCAGCTCTTTGGTGCCCTCCTGCCATTCGACCGGCAAATCGTCGGGTTGGCGCTCATAGCGGGCAAAGAGGTCGAAGACGATCTGCTCGGCATCCGTCATCACCCGCATCACCCGCTCGTGGCGGTACATGTGCTCCCATAGAAAGGCCTTGATGGCAGCTTCGGCGCCTGCGGCCTCGCCCGGGAATGCAATCAGCTGCCGGCCGGCGTTGCGGACGGCGTCGACGGAGGCGGGCGCGAGCTCGGCGAGATTGCGCTCGGCCTCCGTGAACACCGCATTGATGAAATAGGAGATCAGCTCGCGCACGAACTCGGCGCTGCGACGGTCCGCATCGAGGTTCGGATAGCGCCGGTCGATCGCCGCGATCATCGCCCGCGGCACCGGCATCGCAGCGACATCGTCCAGCGAAAACAGGCCGGCCCGCAGGCCATCGTCGATGTCATGCGCGTCATAGGCGATGTCGTCGGCAACCGCTGCGACCTGCGCTTCCAGCGAGGCAAAGCTCCAGAGCTCGAGGTCGTAGGTCTTCACGAAATCGGCAATGCCGACCGGGATGCCGCGCTCGCGGTAACGCGGCAGCGCGCTGCCGTCGCGCGCGATCAGCGGGCCGTTGTGCTTGACGATGCCTTCCAGCGCTTCCCAGGTCAGGTTAAGCCCGTCGAAGCCGGGATAGCGGTGCTCCAGGGCGGTGACGACGCGGAGCGACTGCGCATTGTGGTCGAAGCCGCCATGGTCCTTCAGGCAGGCATCCAGCGCCCGCTCGCCGGCGTGGCCGAATGGCGGATGACCGAGATCATGGGCCAGCGCCAGCGTCTCCGTGAGATCCTCGTCCAGCCCGAGCTGGCGGGCCAGCGCGCGGGCAATCTGGGCGACTTCGAGCGAATGGGTCAGCCTGGTCCGGTAATGATCGCCCTCGTGGAACACGAAAACCTGGGTTTTGTGCTTCAGTCGCCGAAAGCCCGTGGAATGAATCACCCGGTCGCAATCCCGCCGGAACGCGCTACGGGTCCGGCTCGGCCGCTCGACGAACAGCCGCCCCCGGCTCTGGTCGGGGTCGCAGGCATAGACGGCACGGGGGGCAGCCATTCCGACTGACACGGGTTTTTAGTCCCTATCCATTTGATTCCGTGAACATCTGTACTTAACTATGTCGGGCGCGGGATACCAATGAATTGGGCATGACGCGCCGACCGTAGCGAGACCAAAGCCAGCTCGACAGAGCCGAGAGAGATTTTAGCGATGACTGCAGCCGTGACCATCAGCGAACGGGCCGCCCGCCGCATCGGCGATATCCTCAAGAGCGAAGGCGAAGGCGCCATGCTGCGCATCTCCGTGGAGGGCGGCGGCTGCTCCGGTTTCCAGTACAAATTCGATGTCGACCGCGCCAGGACCGAGGATGACCTCGTCATCGAGCGCGAGAACGCGGTGGTGCTGGTCGATTCGGCCTCGGTGCCGTTTCTGGCGGGATCGGAGGTCGATTTCGTCGACGACCTGATCGGCGCATCATTTCGCGTCAACAATCCCAACGCCACCGCGTCCTGCGGCTGCGGCACCAGCTTTTCGATCTAGTCGCGCGCCGCGAGCGTGGCGGCCTCGGCCGGCGCTTCCGCCGGATCGGTCGGCGCCAGCGGCGGCGCGGTCACCGCCGGGAATGCGCGCAACAATGCCCCGACCAGCGCGGGCTTGCGCAGCGGCTTGGCCAGAAAATCCGACATGCCGGCGTCCCGGCACTGCTTGATGTCGTCGGGGAAGGCGTTGGCGGTCAGCGCGACGATCGGCAGCGACGCAAGGCGCCCGCCGCAGGCGCGAAGGGCCCGGGTGGCGGACAGGCCGTCCAGCTCCGGCATCTGCACATCCATCAACACCACGTCGTGATCGCCCTCTTGCACGGCGCGGACGGCCTGCGTGCCGTCCGTGACGAGCTGCGTCCGGATTGCAAATTCACGCAGCATCTTGCTCACCACCATGCGGTTGGTGGCGTCGTCCTCGGCAATCAGGATTTTCAGCGGCCGTCCGAGCGCCTCGATCCGCTGCTTCAGCTCCTCGGCCTCCGTGCCGTCGGCGCGCTGGTCCAAGACCGCCTGCTCGCTCCAGGGCAGCGACAGGCTGAAGCGGAAGCACGACCCGTGCCCCGGCACCGACGTCACGTCGATCGAGCCGCCCATCTGCGCGATGATGCGCCGGCTGATGGCGAGGCCGAGCCCGGTGCCGCCAAAGCGGCGGCTGATCGAAGCGTCTGCCTGCGCAAACTCGGTGAACAGGCGCCCGACGCGATCGGCCGGAATGCCGATGCCGGTATCGGACACGCTCCACTCGACACGGGCCAGCAGATCTCCGCGCGACCGGCAAGCGACCGCAATGGTCACGCGTCCGCTCTCGGTGAATTTCACCGCATTGGAGGCGAGGTTGAGCAGCACCTGCCGGATCCGGGCCATGTCGCCGCGCAGGCTTGCCGGCAGCTTCGGATCGATCTCGACTGCGATCTCGAGCCCCTTGTTCGTGGCGCTGGTCTTGACCACCGACACCACCCGTTTGACGAGATCGACCGGCGAGAAATCGGCGACCTCGAATTCCAACCGTCCGGCCTCGAGCTTCGACAGGTCGAGAATGTCGTTGAGGATGCGCTGCAGATTGTCGCCGGAATCGCGAATGGCGGTCACCGCCTCGCGCTGCTCGGCATCGAGGCTGGTTTCCAGCAGGGTGCTGGCGAGCCCCAGCACGCCATTCATGGGGGTGCGGATTTCGTGGCTCATCACCGCAAGAAAGTCGGACTTCGCCTTGTTCGCCGCCTCGGCGCGTTCGGCTCGCCAGCGCTCCGTCATGTCGTGTCCGACCCCGCGATAGCCGCCGAACTGGCCGTCGCTGTCGTGGAGCGGCTTTGCGGTCAACGACCACAGGCGCATCGCATCGCCGGCGAACACGCGAAGGCCGATCTCGTGCAACGGCTCCTGCCGCTCCAGCACCGCGATGACGCCGGCGGCCGCCGTGGCGTCCTCGGGACAAAGCATCTCCAGTACTTCGTCGAAATGCGCCCCCTTCAAGAGCGAGGCCGGCAGCTGTGCGGCTTCGGCAAACCGCGCCGAGACGTGAACGAGGCGACCGTCGGCATCGGTCTGCCACAGCCAGTCGCTGGCGTTCTCCTGAAACTCCTTGAGCAGCAGCGAGATGATCTCGGTCTGCCGCTGGAGCTGGAACTGCGCCTTCAGGTTCTCGAAGAACAGCTTGCCGTGCGCGACGACGTTGCGGGACATGAAGCCCGCGAACAGGATCAGAAAGACCCCAGTCACCAGGTAAGGCCCCGTCCCGCACAGGAAGAGTGCCAGTGCCGACAGCAGCGTCATGGTCCACATATAGATCAGGCCGGCCCGCGGCAGGATCGACAGCGCAAAGGCCCCGCCCGCGATCATGCCCGAGACGAGGCAGGCGAGGATCAACTGCTGCATCGGCTCGATCCGATGCAGCAAGACCACCGGCAACAGACCCCAGACCGCGGCCAGCACGAAGGCCTGCCGCATCATGTGCCGGATCGCGCGCGGAGAAGCCTCCTTCGGCTTGCTGCGCCGGGACCGCAGAAAGCTGCGCACGGCCAACGCGGCAACGCCGGCGATCATGAAGGCCCAGCATGCCAGGAAGAGGTTCGCGCCCTCGTTCCAGAACACGGCGAGCACGATCGAGACATTGATCAGGTTGACGATCATGGTGATCGGCGTCAGCGCCACGACCGCGTCGATCTGCTTGGCATAAATTCGACGCAGCTCGGACGCCGTCAGCGGCTCGGCGCCGGCTTCGGCCTCCGCCGTGAAGCCGCCGATCCGGGACAGAAAGGCGCGCGACAGACCATCGCGCGCAATCCGTTTGGCCGACGCCGTCTTGCTGGACCAGGTCATGCGGGCAAAGCCTCGTTCTCTGGCTTAACCCATGCACCCTCGCCGACTTAGGCCGGGTTAATTTCGCACCGTAATTCCACCAGCGAGAGGCGCCCGACATCGTGCTGGAGGACTGGGCTACCCCCGCTTGACGCCAGCCTCCGGAGCTTGATCTAAGCAGGCTGGTTAACAGGCTCGAAACACCCATGCGCATCGCCACCTGGAACGTCAATTCGGTCCGTCAGCGGATCGAGCACCTCATGACCTGGCTGAAGGAATGCGAGCCGGACATCGTCTGCCTGCAGGAAATCAAATGCACCGACGATGCCTTCCCGCGGCTGGAGATCGAGGCGCTCGGCTATAACGTCGTCACCCACGGCCAGAAGACCTTCAATGGCGTGGCGCTGCTCTCGAAGCTGCCCTTCGACGAGACCAAGTCGGGGCTCGCCGGCGACGACGAGGACGCCCATGCCCGCTTTCTCGAAGGCGTCGTGCCCCATAAAGGCGGCGTGCTGCGCATCGCCTGCCTCTATCTGCCCAACGGCAACCCCGCGGACAGCGACAAATACCCGTACAAACTCAAATGGATGTCGCGGCTTCTTGAGTACGCGAAGAAGCGCCTCAAGGAGGAGGAGCCGCTGATCCTCGCAGGTGACTTCAACGTCATCCCGGCCGCCGCCGACGTCTACAATCCGCCCGCCTGGGTCAATGACGCCCTGTTCCGCCCCACGACCCGCGAGGCGTTCCAGTCGCTGCTCGGCCTTGGGCTCACCGACGCGGTCCGCGCCGTGACCGACGCGCCCGGCCAATACACCTTCTGGGACTACCAGGCCGGCGCCTGGCAGAAGAACTGGGGCCTGCGCATCGACCACCTGCTGCTCTCGCCGCAGGCCAGCGACCGCCTGATCGATGTCGGCATCGACAGCTACGTGCGCGGCTGGGACAAGCCGTCCGACCATGTGCCGGTGTGGGCGGATTTGGATTTGGAGACGGCGTGAGGCGCGCGACTGGAGCGCAATGTGAGGATTCGCGACGCGACGCCTGAGGATGCAAATGCTGCCTGTGCCGTGCTGCGGGCGTGCATCCTCGAACTCTGCGCGGCCGATCACAACAATGATCCGGCCCTGCTGGACCGGTGGCTCGCCAACAGCAGCCCGAGATCATCGCCGGCTGGATCGCCCGCACCGACAATTCAGTTCTGGTCGCGGTCGACGATGACGACAGCATTCTCGCGGTCGGCTCGGTCACCGACGCCGGCGAGATCACGCTGAACTACGTCTCACCGCAGGCGCGGTTCCGTGGCGTCAGCCGCGCGCTGCTCGCGGCGCTGGAAGCGCGCGCCGCCGAGCGCGGCAACACGCTGTGCCGGCTGTACAGCACCGAAACGGCGCATCGATTCTATCTGGCGAACGGCTATGCCGACGAAGGCGAACTGATCCGCAAGTTCGGCATGAACTCCGGTTACTCGATGTCGAAGCGCATCTGGATATAACGCCCCTTCGTCATCGTCCGGCTTGACCGGACGATCCAGTAATCCAGAGACGGTGGAGCTTCAATCGAGGGGCTGCAGCATATTGGATTCCCCGCCTTCGTGGGGAATGACGCCTTCATGTGGCGAGAATGGTCGATGTGGCGAGAATGGTGGGTTTCGCTGCGCTCTACCCACCCTACTCCATCGCCTCAATCCCGCTTGCCGGCCACCCAGTGCTCGAGCATCTGCAGGGCCATGGCGCGGTCGTCGTCGTTGGCCTTGGCAAAGGCGCGGTTGTAGCTTTCCTTGATCCAGGTCTCGTCCGGACCGGCGCTGTCGCGGGCGAGCGTCAGCCACATCAGGCCGCGCGCGGCCTGCTTCGGCAGGCGGTCGCCGTTGAACAGCATCTGCCCGAGCAGCGCCTGCGCCTCGTGCTGGCCCTTCTGCGCGGCCAAGCCAAGCCAGCGTGCGCCGTAGCGGAAATTGTCGGGCGACGCGTCCGGCGCCTTCAGATACATCCGCGCCAGATCATATTGCGCGTCCGCATTGCCGAAATAGGACGCGGCATAGGAGAACATCTCGCGCGCCCGGTCCGGGTCCGGCTTCACCTTCGAATTGGGAATGCCGTTCAGATAGTAGCGGCCGAGCGCGACGAAGGCGTTGGCCACGATCTGGGCCTGCGGCGCCGACGGGCTATCCTCGGCATGCGCATTGGCGATGCGGCTGAAATAGTCGAAGGCGCGCAGATCGTCCTGCACGACACCGCCCTCGCCATTGGCGTACATGCGCCCCAGCTTCCACTGCGCGATGGGATGGCCGCCCTCGGCGGCATATTGCAGCGCCGTGAGCGAGGTGTCCTGCGCACCGGCCGCCTGCGCGCCCTTCTTCAGAGCCGCAGCCGCGCCCGACTGCCCCGAGACCACCGGGAGCAAAGGATCCTGGTTGACCGGAGCGCCATCGAAGGCGAGCGCCGGGGTGGCGATCCAGGAGACCCCGGCCATCGCCCCAACCATCAACGCAACAATGATACGCTCAGATGTCCGCATAGCATTGCTTCTCTTGCGCACCGCCTGGATGGGTTACGGCCCCACCGATCGCCGGCCCAACCTGCTGGGCATATTTCCAGAGCGCCCCTGATGTATGATTCGTCTCGCGGGGCGCCCACTTGGTTCTACGTTTGGCAAGCTCTTCGTCGCTCAATTTCACGTTAAGTGTGCCTGCCACGGCGTCGATCTCGATGATGTCGCCGTCCTGCAACAGTCCAATCGGTCCGCCCACCGCCGCCTCCGGGCCGACATGGCCGATGCAGAAGCCGCGGGTGGCGCCGGAAAAGCGGCCATCCGTGATCAGTGCGATCTTACCGCTCGTGCCCTGCCCGGTCAGTGCTGCGGTGGTCTGCAGCATTTCGCGCATGCCGGGACCGCCACGCGGCCCCTCGTAGCGGATGACGATGACCTCGCCTTCCTTGTAGGTGCGCTTCTGGACGGCCTGGAAGGCGTCCTCCTCGCAATCGAAGCAGCGGGCCGGTCCGGTAAAGCTCAGGTTCGACATGCCCGCGACTTTCACGATCGCGCCTTCTGGCGCGAGGTTTCCCTTCAGCCCGACCACACCGCCGGTGACGGTGATCGGGTTGTTCGCTTCCCGCACCACGTCCTGGTGCGGATTCCATTTCACGCTTTTGAGATTGTCGGCGATCGTGCGGCCGGTGACGGTCAAGCAATCGCCGTGCAGGTGGCCGTGGTCGAGCAATGTCTTCATCAGAAGCGGAATGCCACCAGCTTCAAACATGTCTTTGGCGACATAACGGCCGCCCGGCTTCAAATCCGCGACATATGGTGTCTTTTTGAAGATTTCGGCCACATCAAATAGATCGAACTTGATGCCGACCTCATGCGCGATGGCCGGCAGGTGCAGCGCAGCATTGGTCGAGCCGCCCGATGCTGCAACAACGGCCGCAGCATTTTCCAGCGCCTTGCGGGTGACGATGTCGCGCGGGCGGATATTGGCCCTGACCAACTCCATCACCTGCTCGCCGGCGGTCATGCAGAAGGAATCACGGATCTCGTAGGGCGCTGGCGCGCCGGCCGAGTATGGCAATGCGAGGCCGATGGCTTCCGAGACGGTCGCCATTGTGTTCGCAGTGAATTGCGCGCCGCAGGCGCCCGCCGAGGGGCATGCCACGCGCTCGATCTCGTCGAGATCGGCGTCCGACATGGCGCCGACCGAATGCTTGCCGACGGCCTCGAACATGTCCTGGACCGTGACCTGCTGTCCCCGGAAATTGCCCGGCAGGATCGAGCCGCCATAGATGAAGATGGAGGGCACGTTGAGGCGGACCATCGCCATCATCATGCCCGGCAGCGACTTGTCGCAGCCGGCAAGCCCGACCAGCGCATCATAGGCGTGGCCGCGCACGGTCAGTTCGACGGAATCGGCGATGCATTCGCGTGACGGCAGCGAGGAGCGCATGCCGTCATGGCCCATGGCCATGCCGTCGGTGACGGTGATGGTGCAGAACTCGCGCGGGGTGCCACCGGCCGCCGAGACGCCCTTCTTCACGGCCTGGGCCTGGCGCATCAGTGCAATGTTGCAGGGGGCGGCTTCGTTCCAGCAGGAGGCAACGCCGACCAGGGGCTGGTGGATCTGCTGGGTCGTCAGCCCCATGGCATAGAGATACGAGCGATGAGGCGCGCGTGCGGGCCCTTCCGTCACATGACGGCTCGGGAGCCTGTCCTTGATGTTGACTTTGGCGTCCATCGCGAAGCCTGTTGCCCTCGAGGCCAGACCCCGCAGTCCCGGATATCAAACCTCGAATCTGAGGTCTGGTTCCGCCGCTGCCATGGGCCACTAGCCTACAAGTTCATCATTTCACGGAGGGGTGTGGCCAAAAAGCGGCGGGGGCAAGAGGGGACTGCGGCAGGAGCCAAATGTTCGAAAAATGTTGCTCAACCGCAACAAACGTGGCGTCCGAGCAACCCTTTTTAAACATTGTTCGAACGCTGGAAGGCCTAAAGGACCCCAACTGACACCCGCCCGGCGCTCACTCCACGCTGACATGGGCGGCCTTGATCATCGGCCACCACTTGGCGATCTCGGCCTTTTGCCACTCGCCCAGCGACTCAGGGGCCAGCTTGTCCGCAGGCGGCATCGTGAGGCCGAGATTTTGCAGGGCCTTGCGCACATTCGAATCGTTCAGCGCCTCGATCGCCGCGGCATTGAGCCTGGCTACGATCTCCCTGGGCGTACCCTTGGGCACCCACAGCCCCGACCACAGCGTCATGTGCAGGCCCGGCACGCCGGCCTCGTCGGTGGTCGGAATATCCGGCGCCGATTCGGCGCGCTTGTCGTCGGTCACGGCATAGCCGCGGATGGTGCCGGCGCGGACCTGGTTGATGGAGTTGGAGAGCTGGTCGACGATGATGTCGATCTGGCCGCCGACCAGGTCGTTCATGGCCGGCGCGGTGCCGCGATAAGGCACATATTGCAGCTTCACGCCGGTGGTGCTTTCGAAATAGAGCCCGGCGATGTGGCTGGCGGAGCCCGCGCCTGCGGTGCCCGCCGCGGCCGGCTCGGGCCGCGACTTCAGCCAGGCGATCAGTTCGGAAAGCGTCTTTGCCGGCACCGCGTTCTTAGAGACGATGATCATCGGGTTGCTGGGCAGCAACACCACTGGCTCGAGATCGGCGACCAGATCGTAGTTCAGCTTGTAGATCGCTCCATTGGCCACATGGGTGCCGAGATGGCCGAAGCCCACGGTGTAGCCGTCGGGCGCTGCGTGCACCACGCGCCCGACGCCGATCGAGCCGGCGGCGCCCGTGACATTCTCGATCAGGAGCGGCTGGCCGAGCGACAGCTTCATGCGCTCGGCGAGGATCCGCGACATCGCGTCCGACGGCCCGCCGGCCGAAAACGGCACCACGATGGTGATGGGACGGGAGGGATAATTGTCGGCCAACGCGCCGTTGCAGAACGCCAGCAACGCAACCAGAGCAAACACAACCTTGCGCATCACCATTTCCCTCGCGATGCCGCCGCATCAACCAAAAATTGCGGCAGCGATGTCCACCTCTCCCGTTGGGGAGAGGTGAAACGGAGACCCGCCGAAGCTAGAACATCGAATAGTCGATCGGCTTCAGGCGATCGAGCGTGCGATGGACTGGCGGCAGCGGATACTTGAGGCCTGTGGCGCAGTTGAAAAGCATCACGCGGTCACTTTTGCTGACACGGCCGTCGGCCAGGCTCTGCTGATAGGCGGCATAGGTCGCCGCGCCCTCGGGGCACAGCAGCAGCCCCTCCTCGCGGGCGACCTCGTTGAGCGCAGCGGAAATCTTCTCGTCGGACACCGCGATCGCAAAACCTTTGCTCTCGCGCACGGCGCGGAGAATGAGAAAATCTCCGATCGCCTGCGGCACGCGAATTCCTGACGCGATCGTGTGAGCATCCTCCCAGCGCGGCGCGTGCTCCACTCCATTCTCGAAGGCCCGCACCATAGGCGCGCAGCCCTCGGCCTGCACCGCGACCATGCGCGGGCGCTTGGAACCGATGAAGCCGATGGCCTCCAATTCGGCAAAAGCCTTCCACATGCCGATCAGCCCGGTGCCGCCGCCGGTCGGATAGAAGATCACGTCGGGCACGTCCCAGCCGAGCTGCTCGGCAAGCTCCAGCCCCATCGTCTTCTTGCCCTCGATGCGATAGGGCTCCTTCAGGGTCGAGGTGTCGAACCAGCCGACTTTCGCCTTGCCCTCGCCGACGATCTTGCCGCAATCGTCGATCAGGCCATTGACGCGGTAGACGGTTGCGCCCTGCAGCTCGATCTCGCTGACATTCACCTCCGGCGTATCGGCCGGACAGAAGATGGTGGTCTTGATGCCGCACGAGGTGGCGTAGGCCGCAAGCGCCGCGCCCGCATTGCCGTTGGTCGGCATCGCCATGTGTGTGACGCCGAGCGCCTTGCCCATCGACACCGCCATCACGAGGCCGCGCGCCTTGAACGAGCCGGTCGGCAGCCGCCCTTCATCCTTCACGATGATCTCGCCGCCGCCGAGCTTCCTCGCAAGCCTGGGCAGGCGGATCAGCGGCGTCGTGACCTCGCCCAGGCTGACGATGTCCTTGCAGTGGCGCACCGGGAGCAGCTCGCGATAGCGCCACATGTCGGCGGGGCGCGCTGCGAGCGCGTCCTTGGTCAGGGCCTTCTTGACGCCTGCGAGATCGTAGCGGACCAGGAGCGGCTTGCCGGCCTTGGAGAGGTTGTGGATCTGGTCGGCAGGATAGTGGTCGCCTTCCATCGCGCATTCGAGATGAGTGACGAAGGTCGGACGCTCGATGGTGAGGTTGTCGTTGTCTTTCACGGCTCGCTTCTTTCTCTTATGGCCTGTGGTGGCTACCCCTCGTCATTGCGAGGAGCGCAGCGTCGAAGCAATACATAGCCGCGTGCGTGGCCCTGGATTGCTTCGCTGCGCTCGCAATGACGGCGGGGTCAAATGTTCAGCACGCGCCCGTAGGCGTCGAGCACCGCTTCCTTCATCATCTCCGACAGGGTCGGATGCGGGAACACGGTGTGCATCAATTCCTCCTCCGTCGTCTCCAGGTTCATGGCGACGACATAGCCCTGGATCAGCTCGGTGACCTCGGCGCCGATCATGTGCGCACCAATCAACTGCCCGGTCTTCTTGTCGAAGATCACCTTGACTAGGCCCTGGTCCTCGCCGAGCGCGATCGCCTTGCCGTTGCCGACGAAGGGGAAGCGGCCGACCCGGATCTCGCGGCCGCCTTCCTTCGCGCGCGCCTCGGTGAGACCGACGGAGGCGACCTGCGGGTTGCAATAGGTGCAGCCCGGGATGAGGTTCTTGTCCATCGGATGCGGATTGAGTCCCTTGATGCCCTCGACGCAGATCACGCCCTCATGCTCGGCCTTGTGGGCGAGCATCGGAGGTCCCGCGACGTCGCCGATGGCATAGATGCCGGGGACGCTGGTCTTGCACAGGCCGTCGATCACGACGCAGCCGCGGTCGGTCTTGACGCCGAGCTTTTCCAGGCCGAGGTTCTCGATATTGCCGACCACGCCGACCGCCGAGATCACCCGCTCGAATTCGACCGTCGCCGGGCTCTTGCCGTCATCGATGGTGGCGACGACGCTGTCGGCCTTCTTCTCGAGCTTTGTCACCTTGGCGCCGGAGATGATCTTGATGCCCTGCTTCTCGAAGCGCTTGCGCGCAAGGCCTGCGATCTCGGCGTCCTCCACCGGGAGAATCTGCGGCAGCACCTCGACCACGGTGACGTCGCTGCCCATGGTGTGGAAGAAGGAGGCGAACTCGATGCCGATCGCGCCCGAGCCGACCACCAGAAGCGATTTCGGAATCCGCTCGGGCACCATGGCCTCGAAATAGGTCCAGACCAGCTTCTTGTCGGGCTCGAGCCCGGGCAGCACGCGCGGCCGCGCGCCGGTCGCGATGATGATGTGCTTTGCCTGATAGGCGCCCTCGCCCAGCGCGCCCTTGGGCGCTTCGACCGCGGACTTCTTCACCGTGATCTTGCCGGGCGCATCGATCGACGCCTCGCCCCAGATCACCGTGACCTTGTTCTTCTTCATCAGGAAGCCGACGCCGTCATTGAGGCGCTTGGACACCCCGCGCGAGCGCTGCACCACGGCCTTGGCGTCGAAGCCGACATTGTCCGCCGACAGGCCGTAATCCTTGGCGTGCTGCATGTAGTGGTAGATTTCCGCCGAGCGCAGCAGCGCCTTGGTCGGGATGCAGCCCCAGTTGAGGCAGATGCCGCCGAGATAGGATTTCTCGATGATCGCGGTCTTGAAGCCGAGCTGGGCCGCGCGGATCGCGGTGACATAACCGCCGGGTCCGGAGCCGATGATGATGATGTCGAAGGATGTGTCGGCCATGCCTGTTTCCGCCTCACTCAACCATGTTCTGCAAGATCGGCCCCGTGGTCGGGGCCGCTTACACCATCATCATCACGGGGTTCTCGATCAGCCGCCTGAAGGCGCCGATCAGCTCCGCGCCAAGTGCGCCGTCGATGGCGCGGTGATCGCAGGACAAGGTCACGCTCATGATGTGGGCGATTTCGATCTTGCCCTGGCGCACCACCGGCCGCTCCTCGCTGGTGCCGACCGCGAGGATGGTCGCATGCGGCGGGTTGATCACGGCGGTGAAGTCCTTGATGCCGTACATGCCGAGGTTGGAGACCGCGGTGGTGCCGCCCTGATATTCCTCGGGCTTGAGCTTGCGGGTGCGTGCGCGCGCCGCGAAATCCTTCATCTCGTTGGAGATGGTCGAGAGCGACTTGGTCTCGGCCTTGCGGATGATCGGCGTGATCAGGCCGCCGGGCATCGCCACCGCAACGCCGACGTCGGAATGCTTGTGCTTGACCATGCCGCCGTCGGTCCAGCTCACATTGCAGTTCGGGATTTGCTGCAGCGCGACCGCCATCGCCTTGATGACGAAGTCGTTCACCGAGAGCTTGTAGAGCGGCTTCTTCTCCTTGTCCTTCGGCGCGGCCTCATTGATCTGCTCGCGCGCGTCGAGCAGACGGCCGATGTCGCAGTCGATGGTGAGATAGAAATGCGGCACGTTCTGCACGGAGGCGGTCAGCCGCTGTGCGATGGTGCGGCGCATGCCGTCGTGCGGGATGATCTCGTAGGAGCCCGGCTCGAACAGCGCCAGGATCTGCTTGTCCGACATCGACGGCGCCAGCGCCGGTGCCGCGCTGGGTGCGGCGGCGGGCGCCTTGAGCCCCTTGCCGGACTTCGCCTCCTCGACGTCGTGGGCAATGATACGGCCATGCGGACCCGAGCCGATGATGCGCGACAGGTCGATGCCGGCTTCCTTGGCGAGACGACGCGCCAGCGGCGAGGAGAAGATGCGGCCATGGCCGTTGGCCTGCGCTGCAGGCGCGGCAGCCGGCGGCGGCGCAGCAGCCGCGACAGGTGCGGGCGCCGGCGCAGGCGATGCAGCGGGTGCAGGCGCAGCGGCGGGCTTCGGGGCCGGCGCCTCGGCGGCAGGCTTGGGCGCAGGCGCGCTTGCCGCACTCCCCGCCGCCGCCTTCACGTCCTCGCCGTCGCCGGCGAGCACCGCAATGACATTGTTGACCGGAACGTCCTGGGTGCCCTCAGGCACCAGGATTTTCGCGATCGTGCCCTCGTCGACCGCCTCGACCTCCATGGTCGCCTTGTCGGTCTCGATTTCGGCGATGACGTCGCCGGACTTGACCTTGTCGCCCTCTTTCTTGAGCCACTTGGCCAGGTTGCCCTTCTCCATCGTCGGCGACAGCGCAGGCATCAGGATGTTGATGGGCATGCGGACCTCACAAAGCTAGCTCTCAAGTCGTAATGATCGTGCTCGATGGCCACCGTCAGTGGCCCTTTTGCGAGCGCGGCGTGGTGGTGCCGACATCGGTCGGACGTTCGAGCTCGGCGCCGAACATCTCCAGGATCCGCTCCAGCGCCTCGTCCTCGGTGTAGTCGCTCTCGCGCGCATAGGCGCGCGCGGCATGGCGGGCGATGTCGACCAGCAACAGGCCCCACATCTCCGGCTCCTCGAAGGCGCGGGTAAACGCAATCGACAGCCCGCCGTCCAGCACGAAGGCGCGCAACACTTCGGTGGCGTCCTCGCGGCCGATCACGTCGGGCGGAAGCGGCTGCTCCTTGGGACCGGCCATGGCTCTACCTGTAGCAAACGGCTTTGGCGGCCTGCACCACCTCGGCGGCAGACGGCAGCGCGAGCTTTTCCAGGTTCGCCGCATAGGGCATCGGCACGTCCTTGCCGGACACGCGCAGCACCGGCGCGTCGAGATAATCGAAGGCGTGCTCCATGATGCGCGCGGCAATTTCGGCGCCGACGCCGCTCTGCTGCCAGCCCTCTTCGACCGTGACCGCGCGGCCCGTTTTCTTGACGGAGGCGACGACCGTCTCGGTGTCCATCGGGCGCAGCGTGCGCAGGTCGATCACCTCGGCCTCGATGCCTTCCTTGGCCAGCTCTTCGGCGGCCTTCAGCGCGTAGGACATGCCCATCGACCAGGACACGAGCGTCACATGGCTGCCCTGGCGGGCAATGCGCGCCTTGCCGATCGGGACGACAAAATCCTCGAGCTTCGGCACCTCGCCGGTGTGGCCGTACAGCACCTCGTTCTCGAGGAAGATCACCGGATTGGGATCGCGGATCGCGGCCTTGAGCAGGCCCTTGTAGTCGGCGGCCGAGTACGGCGCGATCACCTTCAAACCCGGGATCTGCGAATACCAGGCCGAGTAGTCCTGGCTGTGCTGGGCGGCGACGCGCGCCGCGGCGCCGTTCGGACCGCGGAACACGATCGAGCAGCCCATCTGGCCGCCTGACATATAAAGCGTTTTGGCCGCCGAGTTGATGATCTGGTCGATCGCCTGCATGGCGAAGTTGAAGGTCATGAACTCGACGATCGGCTTCAGGCCCGTCATCGCCGCGCCGACGCCGACGCCGGCAAAGCCGTGCTCGGTGATCGGGGTATCGATCACGCGCCTCGCACCGAACTCCTGCAACAGGCCCTGAGTGACCTTGTAGGCGCCCTGATATTCGGCGACCTCCTCGCCCATGACGAAGACGTCGGGGTCGCGGCGCATTTCCTCGGCCATCGCATCGCGCAGCGCTTCGCGGATGGTCTGGGTGATCATCTCGGTGCCCGCAGGCACTTCCGGATCGGGTGCGGCAACCGCCTGCGGCGCGGCCGGTGCTGCCGGTGCAGGCGCGGCCGGCGCCGGGCTCTTGGCCTCGGCGGGCGCAGCAGGTGCGGCCGGCGCGGGCGCCACCGGCACTTTCGCAAGGTCGGCGGCACTCTCGCCGTCGGCAAGGATGGTGGCGATCGGCGTGTTGACGGCGACGTCGGCGGTGCCTTCGGGAATCAGGATCTTGCCGAGCGTGCCCTCATCGGTCGCCTCGACCTCCATGGTCGCCTTGTCGGTCTCGATCTCGGCAATGACATCGCCCGACTTGATCGGCTCGCCTTCCTTTTTCAGCCATTTCGCCAGGTTGCCCTTTTCCATGGTGGGCGACAGCGCAGGCATCAGCACTTGAATGGGCATGGGGACTCCGGAAAAAGAAGCTTGCGTGCGCTGTTAGCGATAGATGTCGGTGTAGAGCTCGGCGGGATCGGGCTCCGGATCGTGCTGGGCGAAATCGGCGGCGGCGTTGACGATCTCGCGGACCTCGGCGTCGATCTTCTTCAGATCCTCTTCAGGAACCTTGGCCGCCAGCAAGCGGTTGCGCACCTGCTCGATCGGATCGTGGTCGTGGCGGACCTTCTCGACCTCCTCGCGCGTGCGGTACTTCGCCGGATCCGACATCGAATGGCCGCGGTAGCGGTAGGTCTGCATCTCAAGGATGTAGGGCCCGTTGCCGGCGCGGCACCAGGCGATCGCCTTGTCGGCGGCGGCCTTGACGGCGCGAACGTCCATGCCGTCGACCTGCTCGCCCGGAATGTTGAAGGAGACGCCGCGCTTGGAGAAATCCTGCTGCGCCGAGGCGCGGTTCACCGACGTGCCCATGGCGTAGCGGTTGTTCTCGATCACATAGACCACCGGCAGCTTCCACAGCTCCGCCATGTTGAAGCTCTCATAGACCTGGCCCTGGTTGGCCGCGCCGTCGCCGAAATAGGTCAGGCTGACGAAATCGTTACCGCGATAGCGGTTGGCGAACGCAAGGCCGGTGCCGAGCGAGACCTGGGCGCCGACGATGCCGTGACCGCCGTAGAAATTCTCCGCCTTGCTGAACATGTGCATGGAGCCGCCCTTGCCCTTGGAATAGCCACCGCGGCGGCCGGTCAATTCGGCCATCACGCCCTTGGCATCCATGCCACAGGCCAGCATGTGGCCATGGTCCCGGTAGCCGGTTATGACCTCGTCGCCATGCTTGAGGGCCATCTGCATGCCGACCACGACGGCTTCCTGGCCGATATAGAGATGGCAGAAACCGCCGATTGCACCCATGCCGTAGAGCTGGCCGGCCTTTTCCTCAAAGCGCCGGATCAGAAGCATGTCGCGCAGCGCCTTCAGCTCCTGCTCTTTTGTGAACTCCGCAATCGAACCGTCGCCCGTCTCAGGTTCTTTCGCTGCGCTTTTCTCTGAGCTCTTTTTGGGTGCGGCCATGACAATTCCGGCATCAGGAGGGGTTATCGAGCCCTCTCTAACCCAACTCAATCCGGCGTGGAAGGATTGGCTTGATGCAGTGGATGTTTTTGCAATGCCGCACTGCAGCGAGCATGAAAGTTTCGCAAAGCGCGGTGCCCGATCCGGTTATTCAAATTGCGCCGGCTTTGGTGAGGACCTCCGAACACAAAAAAGAGGCGGCACCGCGCAATCGCGCCGTGCCGCCGAGGGTCCTGCTCAGGCTCAAGTCAGGGAGGCCGACTTAATATGCTGGTCCTTAGAAGAAGCCGAGCTTCTTCGGGCTGTAGCTGACCAGGAGATTCTTGGTCTGCTGATAGTGATCGAGCATCATCTTGTGGGTCTCGCGCCCGATGCCCGACTGCTTGTAGCCGCCGAACGCCGCATGCGCGGGATAGGCGTGGTAGCAGTTGGTCCAGACCCGGCCCGCCTGGATGGCGCGGCCGAATCGGTAGCAGCGGTTGGCGTCGCGGCTCCAGACGCCGGCCCCTAAGCCATAGAGCGTGTCGTTCGCGATCGCGAGCGCCTCGTCGTCGGTCTTGAAGGTGGTGACGGAAACGACTGGACCGAATATCTCTTCCTGGAATATCCGCATCTTGTTGTTGCCCTGGAACACCGTGGGCTGGACATAGAAGCCGCCGGAGAGCTCGCCGCCGAGATCCGCGCGCTTGCCGCCGGCGAGCAGCTTGGCGCCCTCCTGCTTGCCGATGTCGATGTAGGACAGGATTTTCTCCAGCTGCTCCTTCGACGCTTGTGCGCCGAGCATGGTCGCGGGATCGCGCGGATCGGCCTGCTTGATCGCCGCGACACGGCCGAGCGCCCGCTCCATGAAGCGGTCGAAAATCGCCTCATGCACGATCGCGCGGCTCGGGCAGGTGCAGACCTCGCCCTGGTTGAGGGCGAACATCACAAAGCCCTCGATCGCCTTGTCGAAGAAATCGTCGTCCTCGGCCGCGACGTCCTTGAAGAAGATGTTGGGCGACTTGCCGCCGAGCTCGAGCGTGACGGGGATCAGGTTCTGGCTGGCATATTGCATGATCAGCCGTCCCGTCGTGGTCTCGCCGGTGAAGGCGATCTTGGCAATGCGGTTGCTCGAGGCGAGCGGCTTGCCGGCCTCCAGACCAAACCCGTTGACGATGTTGAGCACGCCGGGCGGCAAGAGGTCCGCGACCAGCTCGATCCAGACCATGATGGAGGCCGGCGTCTGCTCGGCCGGCTTGAGCACCACGCAATTGCCCGCAGCGAGCGCAGGCGCGAGCTTCCAGCACGCCATCAGCAGCGGGAAGTTCCAGGGGATGATCTGGCCGACCACGCCGAGCGGCTCATGGAAGTGATAGGCGACGGTGTCGTGGTCGATCTCGGCGAGCGTGCCTTCCTGGCCGCGCACGACGCCGGCGAAATAACGGAAATGGTCGATGGCGAGCGGCACGTCGGCCGCGCGGGTCTCGCGGATCGGCTTGCCGTTGTCCCAGGTCTCGGCGACCGCCAGCCGCTCGAGATTGGCTTCCATCCTGTCGGCGATGCGGTTGAGCACGAGTGCGCGCTCGACGACGCTGGCGCGGCCCCAGGCGTCCTTGGCGGCATGGGCCGCGTCAAGAGCGGCTTCGATGTCCTGCGCGTCCGAGCGCGCGATCTTGCAGACGACCTGGCCGGTCACCGGCGAGATGTTGTCGAAATACTGGCCCGCGCGCGGCGCGACCCATTTGCCGCCAATGAAATTGTCATAGCGCTCCGCGAACGGAGATTTGCCTGCTATCGAAAGTTCCGGCTTGTTCATGTGTTCACTCCCGCTGTGTTGTTTGCATTTGTCCGTCGCGTGTGGCGACTGCGGGAGACGATGTCTTGCACGCGAGCCAAAGTCAGCCCGGGTGAAACAGCTCACGGGCGTGACCTGTCGCAGATTTGCGACAGTTTTCGGCTCACGCCACCTCTTCCGATGTCATCGCCCGCGAAAGCGGGCGATTCCGGTTGGGAATGTGCTCTAGTTTCAATTGTGAGATATCGTGTTAGTTGAGGCGAAACTTTATTTGGAGTTTATCTAGGGTTGAGCGCATCGATTAGGCGAACAATCAATGCGACCCGTGCACTCTTGCGCGATCCACTTTCGAAAGTTGGGCAAGTTGGCAGGTAGATTTCGACTATTGCCGCGCGGCGTTGAAGGGCAATATTTTAAGGCAGTGCCGGAAGGCTGGCTGTTCGGCGCGCCGAGACCATGGCTCACGTTTGCTCCGCGTCCCACCTATCTCGTAACGGACGCGCAAAAGGACGCGCTCGCAGCCCGCATTCGGTTGAGCCGATACCTTCGCTTGTTATTGGCAATTCCTTTGGTGGCTGCGACTCCGCTTTGGGTGGAGTTAGTGCCAGGTCTTTCGCTTTTCGATAACACCTTGCTTGTTTTTAGCCTTTATCTGTTTGTCGTACACCTCCTCGAATATCTGATGGTCCGTCGCTTGCTCGCGGGTCTTCCACCGGCAGGCGAGCGCGTTACCATCGCAGATATGTTGCGACAGCAATCCGCGGCAATGTCGGTCGGATCGCAAACAATGCTAGGCGGCTTCTTTGGGCTTGCTAGCGTTTTGAGCTTGTTGTGCTTGGCCCTTGGGTTGCCCGTCGATCAGGACCTCGCGCGCTATGTAGCCCTATTTGCGGGCGCGTTCTGCATCCTCTGGCTTGGAATGTTGATTACGAAGCTTTGGGGATCATCTCGTCATCAGTCGGATCGCAGCAGATGATCTTTGCGCTCTCGAGTTCCTTTGGCACTTCGCGACATATTGCGTCGCCCGCGTGGGCTTGATCGCTGACGGGGCAAAGCGGACGTAAAGTTCGTTGCGTCACGCAGCGAGCCGTATAGGTACACGGCCTGGTTAGTGCGGCTTGATCTCGAACCGCTTCAGCTTGCGGTGCAAGGTCGCGCGGCTGATGCCGAGCGCTTTCGCAGCGGCGGAGACATTGCCGTCGGCGCGCAGCAGCGCTCGTTGCAAAATCCCGCGCTCGACATCGCCGAGCTGCTCCACCGCGGCGCCCGGGCCACCCAGCAGGTCGGCCGCCGGAACAGCTGCGAAAGCGCGGTCCGGCGCGAGCCCGAGGGCGAACCGCGCCGAACGGGTGGCACCGATCACGAGATCGTCGGCGTCGATCGCAAGCAGTCCGCCGCCATGGCTGTCGAGCGGCGGCGTCAGGACGATGCGCGCCTTGGGAAACGCCGCCCGGAACATATCGGCCTCGATGCGCCGCACCGCCTCGCTGACGGCAAGCGTGATCAGATCGGCAAAGCCTTCCGTGCGGTCGGCGCGGCAGGAGGAGACGTCGAGCACGCCGGCAATTCTTGCGTCCTGGTCGTAGATCGGCGCGGCCGTGCAGCTCAGCAATGTGTTGCGGGTGAAGAAGTGCTGGTCGCGATCGATGGTCAGCGGCCGCTTTTCGACCAGGCAGGTGCCGATGCCGTTGGTGCCCTCGTGCTCCTCGCTCCAGACCGCCCCGGTCCACAGCCCCCAGGACTCAAAGGTGGGATCATCGCCGGCGGCGCCACGGCGCGCGAGAGGGATGCCCTCATTGCCTGCCAGGAGGACGCAGCAGCCGGCCGCCCCCACCGCCTGGTAGAGACGGTCCATGACCGGCCGCGCCGCGTGGAGCAGCGGCTCGGCGCGCGCGCTGGCCAGCGCAAGCTCGGCTTCGTTCAGCCTGACGGGCGCCCGCTTGCCCTCGGGATCGAGGTGATGCAAACGCCGGGACCGGCACCACGACGCCACCACGGCGGACTTCGCCGCATGGCCTGAGACAATCGCGGCCTCGACCACAGCCGCATGCGGCACGAGCTGGCGATCTTTCATCGCGTTCGGCGCTCCTCTCCCTGATGAATTGCTAGGGCACCCCTGCCCGGCCCCGTTTGATCTCGGTCAAATCGAGGGACCGACGTCCGTCCCGTCGCGCGCGCTCGTCAGCGCCGCGGGGAAGCTCGTCCGCAAGAAGTCTACTTCGGATGGTTCATCCGCACCAGATCGTGCGGGTTGACATAATCGAGCTGGAACCGCGCCTGCTCATCCAGCATGTCGGGGTCGACCCGGTCGGAGCGGAGCAGCGAGACGCGCTTTTCGCTCTCGGCCCGCTCCTGCTTGAGCCGCGCCAGCTCCGCGGTCAGCGTGACGATCTCCTGGTCGAGCTCCTGCTGGGCATTGAGCCCGTAGCGCCCGGTATAGGCGTTGACCCCGAAATAGCCGATCATGGCGGCCGCCATGGTGTAGAGGGCAAGGCCGGTCAGGAAGGATTTGAGGCGCGAACGGGTGACCATGCGCGGCAGCATGCATTGCTCCAGTTAACGGAGCGCTAAGGATACTGCCGCGCCTGGTGGGCTTACTTGTGGTGCTTTTCGACGTGGGCCGCGAAAGCGTCGATATAGGCCTGCAGCACCGGCTTCAGCGATTCCTTGGTGAGCTCGCCATTGGCATCGAAGGCATCGCCGATGGCGTTCAGATAGGTCTCCGGCTGCTGCATGATCGGCCCGGAAATGCCGGGCAGGATGTTCTGCAGCGTCTTGGCCGCGCTGACGCCGCCGAGCGGGCCCGGCGAATTCGAGACGATGCCCACGGGCTTGCCGTTGAACGAGCTCTTGCCGTAGGGGCGCGAGGCGACGTCGATGGCGTTCTTCAGGACGCCCGGGATCGCGCGGTTGTATTCGGGGGT
>Ga0209062_1000619_pt1 | contig 96530 bp, 99 predicted proteins | sample Coa_R2_2_FD_187158 | JGI IMG/M metagenome (GOLD analysis project Ga0209062, IMG submission 187158) | Surface soil microbial communities from Centralia Pennsylvania, which are recovering from an underground coalmine fire - Coalmine... | ecosystem: Environmental > Terrestrial > Soil > Unclassified...
GCGGCCCGACGTCATCACGATGGACGTCGAGATGCCGGGGATCGGCGGCCTCGAGGCGATCAAAAAGATCACCGCGGAGCAGAAGACGCCGATCGTCATGCTCAGCGCGCTGACGCGCGAGGGTGCGGAGATCACCCTTCGCGGGCTCGAGCTCGGGGCGCTCGACTTCATCCCCAAACCGGTCGGTGCGTCTGTCGACGTCGTCAAGTTGCGCCGTGAGCTGGCCGAAAAGCTCCGGGCTCTGGCGAGCGGGCCGGAAAAAACCGTCGCCCTCCGTCCACGCCGCCCGCCCGAGGTTCGGGCGCCGTGCACCTGCATCGTGATCGGGGCGTCGACCGGCGGGCCGATCGCGCTGGCGCGGATCCTCTCGCAGCTCCCGGGGGATTTCCCGGTCCCGATCGTCATCGTTCAGCACATGCCGCTCGGATTTACCAAGCCGTTGGCAAACCATCTCTCCGCGGCCGGTCCCCTGGCGGTCGTCGAAGCGGTCGAGGGGATGCCGCTACGGCCCGGATCTGCGCTCCTCGCCCCTGCCGGCGTCCATCTTCGGGTCCGTCGCTCGCCCGGTGGGCCGGTCGTCGCACTCGAAGAGGATGTGTCCGGATCGCTTCACGTTCCCAGCGTCGACGTGACGGCGGCATCGATCGCGGACGTCTTTGCCGCCCAAGCCTTGGGCGTCATCCTGACCGGGATGGGGCAGGACGGGATCGCCGGCTTGCGCGCGATCAAGGAGCGCGGCGGGTACGTCGTCGCCCAGGATGCCCGAACCGCCGTGGTGTACGGGATGCCCCGGGCAGCTGCGGCCGCCGGTCTGGTCGATCAGGTCGCCGGGATCGATGAGATCCCTTCGCTCCTCCTCCGGTTCGTGAAGCAACCGTGAATGAGGACAAGGGAGGAGTGCGGGTGGCCTCTGAATAGGGGAGGTAATCAGGCCCGCACCAGGCCGGGAGCAGCGGTTGAAAGTAGCCCAAGGCCAGCGCTACGTCATCGGAGGGAAGGAGTACTCGCGCGAGGAGGTAGTGCACAAGTACTTCCACCTCGTCAAGTACGTGGCCGGTCGCATTTCGATTAATCTTCCCCCCAACGTCGAGATCAACGACCTGATCAACGACGGGATCCTCGGTCTGATCGATGCGATCGAAAAGTACGATGATGCGCGCGGAGTAAAATTCGAGACCTACGCGATCACGCGGATCAACGGAGCGATCCTCGACGCTCTGCGAGCGCTCGACTGGGTTCCTCGTGCGGTGCGGCAGCGCGCACGGGAGCTCGAGCGCGTGTACCAAGAGCTCGAGGTCGAGTTAGGCCGAGCCGCGACGGAAGAAGAAGTCGCCCAAAGGATGGGGATGACGGTCAAAGAGCTCGACGTCCTCATGCAAAAGATTCGCGGCACCTCGGTCCTCTCGCTCGAAGAGTTCTTGCCGAACGAGAAGGGTTACGAGATCCCCCTCCTCGATACGCTCAGCGACGCCGAGATCGACGTCACGACGGCGGTCGAATCGCGTGAGATCAAAGCCGCCCTCTGCAAAGCCGTCGACGAGCTACCGCCGCAAGAGCGGACGGTCATTTCGCTCTATTATTTCGAAGGCTTGACCCTCAAGGAGATCAAGGGGGCGCTGAACGTCTCGGAATCACGCGTCTCGCAGATCCACGCTCAGGCGGTCATTCACTTGCGCACCAAGCTACGCAACCTGCGCGCCGATCTCGGGTACCGTGAGGGCGACCCCAACGTCAAGCAAAAATACGTCCGCCGCACCCCGGAGGTGTCCGGGCCTGATGCTGCGGCCGCTCCTTGACGATACTTTTTTAAAGGCAGAGGAGTGTTCCGTGGCTATTCGGCCGGTCGATTTGCAAGGAGCGATTTTTCAAGCGACCCAGACCGCCGCGATCGCGAAGCAGGCGGAGGAAGCTCCTCGTGCCGCCCAAATCGCCGCGCAGATCCAGTTCGTCCAGGAGCTCGAGCGGCGCGAAGAGACCGTCCACGAGACCCAGACGCTCCGCGGATCGAAGGTCGATCCTCGGGGCGAGCGACAGGGCGGTGGGACATCGTATCGCCATCGCGAGCGCAAGCACGGCGAGCCGCTCCCCGAGGAGACCGTCGAGCTCACCGGGCTGAGTGAGGGCGAGCACATCATCGATTTCACCGCCTGAGGTCCCAAGCGGTGTCGGATCTCAGTCCGCCGGCTCGCAGCGCCGGGGACGGCGGGGTAGCCGAGATCGTCGCACTCGAGGTCGCCGCGCTCAAAGCCGATGCGCAAGCGCTGCGCTCGCTGCTCTCGATCGGGGAGATCGTTCGCGCGCGCGTCCTCCCGTTCAACGGGCTGACCGATCTGATCGAGATCCTCGGAAAACGGGTAGCCGCTGCGCTCCCGCCGACCGCCCGTCCGGGCGACACGCTCGTCCTCGAGGTTACGGGGTTCGAAGGCGATCGCATCGTCGTGCGGATGCTCGGCAGCGAACCGGGCGGCTCGAGTGGCGCGCCCGAGCCGAGTAGCCCCGGCGGCACGCCGCCCGGTGTCGTCCTCTCCGGCGGCGAGGAGGCGGCGCAGATGCAGATCTCGACCCATGCGCCGGCCCTCGTCGAGGTCGCCCCGACCCTCGTCGAGGTCGCCCCGACCACCTTGGGAGATGGATCCCCACCGCCGCCGCCACCCCAAGCGCAGCCGACCCTTGCCCCGCGGGAGGGCGCCGCCGATTCGACCGGCCCGGCGGCCGATTCGACCGGCCCGGCGTATCCGGCGTCGCCCAAACCGCAAGAGGCCGAGCCGCCGTCGAGGTCACAGCCGCCGGCTTCGCCGGCTGGGCCCGGCGCAGCGCTGCCGCAAACGCCGAGTCCGCAGACGGCGGTAGCCCGAACGACGGCGCCGCAGGCGACTCACGGGGAGGTGCCCATGGGGCAGCCCGGCGCGAGTCCTCCCCACCCACGTGTGACGATCAGCGTCCTCCCGCGGGCGATCGAGACGGATCAAACGATCGAGGCACGCCTGATCGCGGCGCGAACGCCGGCGAAGACGCCGCTCTCCGAACCGCGTCCGGCCGGCCAAAACCCGGTCGATCGGGGCCCTTTGCCGCCGCGTTCGGGGCCGGGGGCGGCGCCCTCGCCGGCGGGGGCTGCGGGACGGACCCCGCTGAACCCCGTGCGGCCGCCGGCATGGGTTCGGCCCTCGACGCCGACGGTCTCCACGCCTGCGGTCGCGCCGCAGCGGACCGCGCAGACCTATCAGGAACCGGTCGTGCTGCTGCGCAGCCTGCGCATCCCGGTGACGCCGGCGAACGTCGCCGCCGCAAGACTCGCGCTCGAGACGCCCGGACGCGTACCGGTCGCGCTCGCCGCGCTGGAGCGCGCCTTACGACCGTTATCATCCGCTACCGCCGATCCACGGATCAACACGATGCGAACGATCGCCGCCTTCATCGCCGCGCCCGATCCTCGCTCGGAGACGTTTCCGGCGCAGCTTTCCGCTTACGTCGGCCACGTGATCGACGGCCCGGAGCCCAAGCTCGCCCGCCTCCTGCAAGCGCTCTCGGAAGCGGCGGGGTCGCCGCACCAAGCCTTGCCCTCGGCTGCGAAAGCTGCCGAGCGAGCCGCCGCCGTGGACTACGATCTGAAGACGCAGCTTCAAGACTTCATCACGCACCCTCCGCCCGCGGCGACACCGGTTGCCCTCGATGCGGCGCAATCTGCGCTCGTCGCGCTGACCGCGGCGCAGCTGAGCAGCGCGGTCCAATCGGATCCGCGCGCGTTGGCGATCACTCTCCCCCTCCCTTTCACCAAAGACGGCACCCCGGCGCGGATCGTCATCTCGCGCGAGAAGCCGGAAAGCGCGGAGCGACTCGACGAGGACAATTTTCATATCGCCTTCGTGTTGGACACGAAGAACGTCGGGACGGTCGCGATCGATCTGCAAACCGTCGGGCGAGCGGTGAGCGTATCGGTGAAATCCGAGACACGGCCGTACGCGGCCGCATTCGACGCGATGCTGGGACAACTGGGTGGGCGACTCGAGCAGCTGCGCTACACCGTCGTCTCGCTCGAATCCGAAGTCGTCTCGAGAGCGGCCGCGACGGTCTCGTCGGCCTTGGGGCCGGCGCCGCGGCCCCCCGACGATACGCCGGCGGGAGGGGTCGACCTGCGCGCATGAACGACCGCTATTACGATCTTCGCAAAAAAGCGGCGCCGCGCCTTACGGCGGCCGCACTGAGATATGATCCTCTTTCGAGCGAACCGCCGGAGATCGTCGCGACGGGCCGCGGCCTGCTGGCCGAACAGATCATCGCGCTCGCGAAAGAGCACGGCATTCCGCTGCGCGAGGATCCGGGCTTGGTCGAGGCGCTCGCGCGTTTGGAGATCGGATCGGTCCTGCCGCGCGAGCTCTACGCCGTCGTCGCCGAAGTCCTCGCCTGGGTGTATCGCGTCGACGCGCAAAACGAGCCGACGAAGTAAGCGCGCGGCGCAAGGATCTCCTCGAGCGCGCGGAGTTCGAGCGAAGCCGTCGAATCTCACGCGCTCGTGAGCTGGTTTGCGAAGCTGCGTTCGGGACTCGGCCTCATCCGCGACCGAATGTCGGCTGTCGACACGCTCGCGCGAGCGAAGCGGCCGATCGATCGTGAGTTTTGGGACGAGCTCGAAGAGATTCTCCTGACCTCCGACTTCGGCGTCGAGACGACGGAGAAGATCATCGACGGGCTCAAGATCGTCGTCCGTCAGGAAGAATGGCGGACCTCCGATCAAGTGATCGCGCGTTTCAAGAAAGACCTCGGCAACTTCTTGACGTTGCCCAACGGGCTCGCCCTCGAGGCGAAACCCGCCGTCATGCTCGTCGTGGGCGTCAACGGGAGCGGGAAGACGACGACGATCGGCAAGCTCGCGCGGTTCTTACGTTCCCGGGGGAAACGGGTACTGCTCGTCGCGGCCGACACGTTCCGCGCGGCCGCCGCCGAGCAGTTGGAGGTTTGGGCCGAACGCAGCGGCGCCGATTTCGTCCGCGGGCGCGAGGGGGCCGATCCTGCGGCCGTCGTCTTCGACGGTCTGGCGGCGGCCAGGGCGCGTAACCTCGACGTCGTCCTGGTCGATACGGCCGGACGCCTGCAGACCAAGACGAACCTGATGGAAGAGCTCAAGAAGATGCGGCGCGTCATCGAACGCGAAACCGGCGCGCCGCCGGCCGAGACGCTCCTCGTCGTCGACGGGACGTCGGGGCAGAATGCGATCTCCCAGGCACGGCTGTTCAACGAGGCGACGCCGCTGACCGGGGTCATCGTGACCAAGCTCGACTCGACCGCAAAAGGCGGGGTCCTCGTCGCGATCGTCGATCTGCTGACGGTCCCGATCAAGTTCATCGGCCTCGGCGAGGGGCCCGACGCGTTGCGCCCGTTCGATGCGGGGCAGTTTCTCGACGCGCTCTTCGAACCCGCCGCCTAGCGGCGCTTCGCCGATCGAACAGGAGTTCGATGTGAGGGGGCCCAAGAAGGCCTCGGTCGACGCGTGCGGGTCGGGCCCTTGTCCTCGTCCTCGAGCGCGTGAATGAGTGCGGGCGAGAATGCCAGGCTTGTGGCACGCAACACCGGTATGCTCGCGACCGTATCACGCAAAACGTTGTAGGAGCACCCAGCAGTGGCGCAAGACGAACGTCAAGTAGCCCTCAGCAATGCGCTCGCCCAGATCGAGCGCCAATTCGGTAAGGGCGCGATCATGAAGATGGGCGAGATACAGGAGCGGATGGCGTTCGAAGTCATCTCGTCCGGCTCGATCGCCCTCGATCTCGCACTCGGCGTCGGCGGTTTTCCCCGTGGCCGGATCATCGAGATCTACGGTCCGGAGTCGAGCGGGAAGACTACGATCGCGCTCCACGTGATCGCCGAGGCACAAAAGGACGGCGGGACGGCGGCGTTCATCGACGTCGAACACGCCCTCGATCCGACGTATGCGCAAGCGCTGGGGATCGACTTCGACAACCTGCTCGTCTCGCAGCCGGATACCGGCGAGCAAGCTCTCGATATCGCCGAGATGCTCGTCCGCAGCAACGCCGTCGACGTGATCGTCGTCGACTCGGTCGCGGCCCTCGTCACCAAAGCCGAGCTCGAAGGCGACATGGGCGACACGCACGTCGGTCTCCAGGCGCGCCTGATGTCACAAGCGCTGCGCAAGCTGACGGCCGCGATCTCCCGCTCGAAGTGCGTGATGATCTTCATCAATCAGCTGCGTGAGAAGGTCGGTGTGATGTTCGGCAATCCCGAGACGACGTCAGGCGGCCGCGCGCTCAAGTTCTACGCCTCGATCCGGCTCGATGTTCGCAAGCTCGAGCAGATCAAGGTCGGCCAAGATGTCGTCGGGTCCCGCACTCGGGTCAAGGTCGTCAAGAACAAGGTCGCGCCGCCGTTCCGCCAGGCCGAGTTCGACATCACCTACGGCCGAGGGATCAGCAAGATGGGTTCGATCATCGACGTCGCGCTCGAGCGGAACATCTTGGGGAAGAGCGGCTCCTGGTATACATACGGGGACCAGCGGATCGGCCAAGGCCGCGAGAACGCGAAGACCTATCTCGAAGAGCACGCGGACGTTGCCGGGGAGATCGAGGCGAAGATCCGCGAGGCGCTCAAGGCCAGCGTCTCGACGAACGGGCATCCCGTCGCGGCCGCTCCGGCGGCTACGGATGACGTAGAATAGAACCACGGCGAAGCGATCCCAAACGCGCGAAGCTCGCCGCACTGCGGATCCTTGCGGCGCGGCGGCTGACCGAAGCGCAACTTTGGTCGAGGCTCGAACGGAAAGGTTTCGACGACCATGCCATTCGGGAAGCTGTCGCGGCCTGTAAAGGCGCCGGGTACCTCGACGACGCGCTTTTCGCCGAGCTCTATGTCCATTCCAAGGAAAAGCCGCTCGGCGATACGCGGCTCGTCGCCGAGCTGGTGCGCCGCGGTGTCGATCGCGCGATCGCGCAGCGGAGCGTCGCGGCGGCCGAGCTCGATGAGGATCACCGGGCACGCATCGCGCTCCAGAAGTTGTTTCGCACGAAACCATCGTTGAGCTATCCAAGCGCAGCACGCGCGCTCCAGCGCTACGGATTTCCGGCGCCGCTGATCTACCGTCTCCTACGCGAACACGCTGCAACGCACGGACCGTTGGCGATGTTGCGCGAAGAGGTATGATCGGCGATAAACGCAAAGAGTCGCTCATGACGCCGAAGGTAGTTTCGTTTGCGCATGCATACGAACCCCACACCTTCGCGCTCGACTTTTACCTCCCGGATTTCGATCTCTATATCGAGGTCACGGTGATGAAGCAGAGTCTGGTTACCCCATGCTGAACCTCAAGCTGTTCGGAAAGCGAGACGTCGAACGGCTCTTCGGGAAGTACGAGGCGTTGCGCCCAAGCGCGTGAGCACCGGCGACGTACTCCTGGGCGAAGAGGTGATCCGCGCTCGGGTTCGCGAGCTCGGTGCCTCGGTCACTGCGGCCGGTATCGAGAGCTGCCGGCTATACATCTTTTTCCGCAATGGCCGAACACGATGATAAAGCCCCTAGGATGATCGGATCGGAAGGACGTAACGCATCGGTAATGCGCTTGCGGGTTTCGCACTGGGTGATGCTGTGTGCGGCCATCGCCTTGACGCTCGCTCCCTTGCCCTCGAGTCCGGTTGAGCTCGACTCGATAGCCCGGGCCGCCGCCGACTTTCGGAGCTCCAACCCGAAGCTCGAGGCGATGTATCGGGCGGCGCTGCTCAACACGAGCCGCTTGGCGACGATCGCACCGGATGGTACCGCCTACGTCAAAACGGGGGATATCCCGGCCGAGTGGCTGCGTGATGCGAGCGCGCAAGCCCGTCCTTATCTTTTCTTCGCGAAAAGCGATCCGAAAGTAGCGGCGCTCTTGCGCGGGCTGATCGCCCGGATGGCGAAGTATCTCCAGATCGATCCCTACGCAAATGCGTTCACGATCGACTACCGGGTGTGGGAAGAAAAATTCGAGCTCGATTCCCTTTGCTACCCGATCGTCCTCGCCTGGACGTATTGGAAGGAGACGGGCGACGCATCGATCTTCACCGGGGATCTCTCGCTCGGGTTCGACAAGGCGCTCGAGACGATGGAGCGCGAGCAAGACCACCCGCGCGACTCGACCTATACCCACAAGGAACTCCCCAACGGCGGGAAAGGGAACCCGGTCAAGTACACGGGGATGATTTGGACCGGGTTTCGCCCTTCCGACGACGCCTGCCGCTACAACTACTTGATCCCGGCCGAGATGATGGCGGTCGTCGCGCTTGGCGAGCTCGAAGAGATCGAGCGCGACGTGTACCACAATTTGATCAAAGCGCAACGCGCGGCCAGCTTGCGCAGCGAAGTCCAAAACGGGATCCAAACCTACGGCGAGGTCCTTACCCCGAACTACGGCTACGTCTACGCGTATGAGGTCGACGGCTTCGGGAACGCGGTCCTGATGGACGACGCCAACATCCCCAGCCTCCTTTCGGCGCCCTACATCGGCTATACGAAAGCGACGAGCACGGTCTACCAGAACACTCGGCGCTACCTGCTATCCAAGGACAATCCTTACTACTATACGGGGAGCGTGGCACGTGGGATCGGAAGCGCCCATACCCCCGACAACTACGTGTGGCCGCTGGCGCTCATCATGCAGGGGATGACGTCGACCAATCCTCAGGAGCGGCAGGACGTCCTCAATCAGCTCCTTGCCAGTGATCCGGGCGACCATCTCTTGCATGAGGCGTTCGACCCGAACGCACCGACGAAGTTCACGCGTCGAGATTTCGGTTGGCCCAACGCACTCTTCAGCGAATTCATCATGACCTCGTTCAACGGGGTCCCCCCGTTGCCGACCGGGAGCACGGCCGACCTCGACTTCCGAGGAGATTAATCTCCGTTCGCCGGATGCGAACGGGGTGAACGGAAAAGTAGACGTCGTCGTCGGCCTGCAGTGGGGTGACGAGGGGAAAGGGCGCGTCGTCGATCTGATGGCGGCCGACTATGACATCGTCGCGCGTTTCGGCGGCGGCGACAACGCGGGACACTCGATCCAAGTCGGTGACCGGCGGATGGCCGTGCGGATCATCCCTTCCGGCGCCCTCGTCCCGCACACGGAACTGTTCATCGGCGGAGGGATGGTCGTCAATCTGGAGACGCTCGCCGCGGAGCTCGATCTCCTGAGCGCATTGGGCGCCGACGTCGCGCGCGTGAAGGTCTCCGATCGTGCCCACGTCGTCCTGCCGCATCACGCTTTGGTCGATCGCGCCCGGGAACGCGCACGGGGCGCCGACGCGATCGGGACGACCGGACGGGGAATCGGACCGGCCTATGTCGACAGGGTCGCCCGGATCGGCGTCACCGTCGGAGACCTGCTCGACCCAAGGCGGGCGGAGGCGAAGATGCGAGCAAGCTTCCAAGCGAGCGCCGGCATCCTCGCCGAGCTCCCCGATGCTCCGCGCATGGAGGACGAGATCAGCTCGACCTTGGCTCAGGCGGCCCGCATCGCGCCGCACGTCGTCGACGGTGTCGCCTTCATCCATGGCGCGCTCGAACGTGGGGCGCGGATCCTAGCCGAAGGGGCACAGGCGGCGCTGCTCGACATCGGGTTAGGGACGTATCCTTATGTGACGAGCTCCCATACCGTCGCGGGAGGGGCATGCGTTGGCCTGGGGATCGGCCCGAAGGTGATCGATCGTGTGATCGGCGTCGCAAAAGCCTATTGCTCGCGCGTCGGCGGCGGACCGTTCCCTTCCGAGCTGGAGGGTCCGATCGCCGATCGGCTACGCGAACGCGGTCACGAGTATGGGACGGTGACCGGACGACCGCGACGTGTCGGATGGTTCGATGCGGTCGCGGCGCGATACGCGCGGAGAGTCAACGGGCTGACCGGCGTCGTCGTCACGAAGCTCGACGTCCTCTCGGGTCTCGAACGAATCGGCGTCGTGACCGCATATCGGCGCAACGGCTCCGTCGTCGATGTCGGGGAGATGAGTGAAGGGATCGAGGTCGGCGTCGAGTGGTACGAGGGTTGGGGTGAGGAGCTGAAGTCGCCCGGCCATGCGCTCGGCGATCTTCCGGCGCCGGCGCGCGCCTACGTCGAGGCGTTGCGAGCGTCGTTCGGCGTCCCGATCGAGTTCGTCTCGATCGGTCCCGAGCGCTCGGCTTTTGTGCGCTGACGCACGCCGCAGCGAGCCGGCTCTTAAGGACGTCGTAAACGGTAGCCGATACAGTGGAACAGAACGGCTGGAGAGGGAGCTCCAGCCAGCTCCAGGCCACGGCCGGCCGCTGTTGCGCTTCAGACGCGATTTCGTCGTTTATCGAACCGTCGTTTCGAATCGCTCGTATAGGTGTCTCTGTCGTTGGATCGGATCAATACGGCGTGGGCTAGCGCAGCGAATCGCCTGCGCGCCTTCTGGCAAGCGCAGAACCGGACCGGCAAAATGGTCGTGATCGGGACCGCGTCGGTGGTCGGGCTCGCGCTCGTCCTCTTCGGCGCGATGTATGCTCTGCGCCGGCCCGACTATGCGGTGTTATTCTCAAATCTTTCTCCCGAAGATTCCGCCGCCGTGATCGCCAAGCTCAAGGACGAAAAGGTCCCCTACGAGTTGACCGACGGCGGCTCTACGATCATGGTCCCCGCGGAGAACGTGTACGAGGAGCGCGTCGCGTTGGCCGGCTCGGGCGTGGTCAAGGGCGGCGGGGTCGGCTTCGAGATCTTCGATCGGACGAATCTCGGGATGACCGATTTTCAGGAGCGCATCGCCAAGACGCGGGCGATCGAAGGCGAGCTGCAGCGCACGATCGCCGGACTCACGCCGGTCGAAGCGGCCCGGGTCAACATCTCGATCCCCGAACAGCGGCTGTACACGGCCGCACAGTCGCCCACGACCGCGTCGGTCGCCGTCAAGACGCGCCCCGGGATGTCGCTCTCGCCTTCTCAGATCACCGGGATCACGATGCTCGTCGCACGCGCGGTCGACGGACTACGCCCCGAAGACGTCACGATCGTCGACGCCGACGGGAACATCCTCCTCCCGCAGCAATCGCTTGCACAGAACGGCGAAGCGCAAGCATCGGCGTTGCGGCTGACCGAGGATCAGCTCATCGCCAAGCAGCGCTATGAGTCGGCGCTGCAGCAGAACATTCAGTCGATGCTCGATGCGACGCTCGGGCCCCACCGGTCGGCGGTGCGCGTCGCGACCGAGATGAGCTTCGACGTCAATCAAACCGATTCGAAAACGTACGCTCCGCAGGGGACGATCCGTTCCGAGCAGACGGAACGCGAGCAATATCAAGGGACCGGAGCGAATCAGCAGCCCGCGCAAGGCGTCCCGGGGACGACCACCAACGTCATCCCTACCTATCAAGGGACGCAGAATCAATCGAACGGGCGCTACAGCAAGAACAAGGCGACTCGCAACTACGAGATCAGCGAGCAAGACGTCAAGCACATCGACGCGCCCGGGCGCGTCACCCGGACGAGCGTCGCGGTCTTGGTTAACGTCCCCTCGCAGGCGCCGACGGGCGCGGGCGGCGCAAATCAGCCGTACGCGGTGACGCCGGCGGACGTCGCGAAGATTCGCAACGTCGTCGCGGCCGCAGCCGGAATCGATCCCGCCCGCGGCGATCAGATTTCGGTCGAAGCGATCCCGTTCAATCCGGCCGTCACCGTCGAAGAGCTCCCGCAAGGCGCGCCCAGCACGATCCTGGGGATGCCGATCAGCGCGCTCGTCGCTCTCGGAATCGTCGTGCTCCTGGGCGGCGTCGGCGCAGGTGTCTTCTATATGCGTCGCCGTGCGGGGGTACCGGCGGAGGTCCCGATGCCGGCCTTCGATACCGCACTTTCCGAAGAGTTGCCGCCGCTCGAAGAGCGTCCGGCGCTCGACACCGTCCCGGGGATCGCACCGCCGGTCCGTTCCGCTGCAGACATCACACGGGAGCAAATGGTCAATTACGTTACCTCGGTCGCCCAAGAGAATCCCGACAGCATCGCCAAGCTGTTGAAGCTGTGGTTGGCGGAGTAAGGCCGCGATGATGCCGGATTCCCCGATCGTCACGAGCGGGCTCGGCTCGCCCGAGAACAAGCAGGAGGCCGAAGCCGGCAAGATCCCGGGTCCCGAGAAGGCCGCGATCTTGCTCATCACTCTGGGTCTCGATCTCGCCGCGACCGTCTTCAAGTTTCTCCGTCAAGACGAAGTCGAGCGCGTCGTCGTCGAGATCGCGAAGATCTCGACGGTCCCGATCGAGAAGCGCGACGCCGTCATCCAGGAGGCGTATCAGCGCGCCATCGCCCTCAAGTATATCAACGAGGGCGGGATAGAGTACGCCAAGGAGATCCTCGAGCTGTCCTTCGGCGCGGGGCAGGCGGACGATATGACGAATCGGCTCTTCGCGGCGCTCAAGCACGGCAATCCGCTCGAGCTCGTGAAGAAAACCGAGCCTGCGCAGCTGCTCCAGTTCATTCAAGACGAGCATCCGCAGACGATCGCGCTGATCCTGGCCTACATGCAGCCGGATCAAGCCGGCGCGGTCCTCTCCGCGCTCGAGCCCGAGCTGCAGGCCGAGGTCGCGATGCGGATCGCGATCTTGCAAAAGACCGCTCCCGAAGTGATAGAGCAGCTCGATGAGCTCCTCGGGCGGCGCTTGTTGGTCAGCGGTCAGCAATTCGCCAAAGCCGGCGGGGTCGAGGCGCTCGCGCAGGTCATGGGCTACGTCGACCGCGAGACCGAGAAGAATATCCTCGACGGTCTGGGCAAACGCGATCCCGAGGTCATGCAAGAGGTCAAGAACCTGCTCTTCGTCTTCGAGGACATCATCAACCTCGACGATCGCGCGGTCCAACGCGTCCTCAAGGAAGTCGACGGAAAGGATCTCGCGCTCGCGCTCAAGACCGCCAACGACGATCTCATGCAGAAGATCTTCAAGAACATGTCGCAACGAGCGGCCGAGACGCTCAAAGAGGATATCGAGCTTCTCGGCCCACAACGGATGCGCGACGTCGGGAAAGCGCAACAGGCGATCGTCGACGTCATTCGGACCCTCGAGGAGAACGGATCGATCATCGTTGCCCGTTCCGCGAGAGAAGACCGGCTGGTCTAGGCGGGACGCGCGTAGAGCATGGGTCGCGTCGTAAAGAACGCCAACCTCAGTCGAGAGCGCTATATCCTCAATATCCCGGCGCGGCCGCCGACGCCCAGCGTGAACGGACACGTTCCGGAGAGCGTCGTCGCCCCGCACGAACCCGCTCCGGAGCCGGCGCCGGCTCCCGGGACGCCGACCATCGACTGGGACGCGTTGCGCGCCGAAGCCGCCGCGCTCATCGACGAAGCCTCCGAGCACGCCCAACGGCTCATCGCCGATGCCGGCCGCGAGGCGAAGACCCTGGTCGAGGAGGCCGTTGCACAGGCCGATGCCGTGAGAGAAGCGGCGCACGATGCGGGCTTCGAGGCGGGGCGCGAGGCGGGCCGCCACGCCGCCGAGCAGGAGATGAACGAGATGCTCGTCACGATGCGCGGCTTGATCGACATGGCGCGTGCCGAAAGACACAAGATCATCGAGTCCTCCGAGCACGAGATCGTCAAGCTTGCGATGGGGGTCGCCGAGCGGATCGTGCACAAGCAAATCAGCGTCGATCCCGACGTGGTCGTCGCGATGACGAAAGCCGCGATCGCCCGTTTGCTCGATCGTGAGGTCGTCACGGTCCGGGTCAATCCCGCCGATCTCGAGCGGATGAAGGAACATCGCGAGGAGATGCTCGCACTCGGAGACGTGAAGCACATGCGCATCGTCGAGGACCAGCGCGTCGATCGCGGCGGAATCGTCGTCGAAACCGACTCGGGGAACGTCGACGCCAAGATCAGGACGCAGGTCGAAGAGGCGCGCCGCCTCCTGCACGTCGAGGACGACCCGGTTGCGGCGCCTGCCGCGCGCGACGTCGTTTTCATCGAAAGCGATCTGGAGAGCGCGGCCAGCCGATGAAGCCTGCGTTCGCGGCCGAGCGCTATCTCGCCGAGATCCGATCGCGCGATCTCATTCGCCTCAACGGGAAAGTTCGCGAAGTGATCGGCGTCGTGATCGAGAGTCTCGGCCCGGCGATGTCGATCGGCGAGACGTGCCTGGTCAACTATCGCCGTACGGCTGATCCGGTGTTGTGTGAGGTCGTCGGCTTTCGCGATAACAAGGTGCTGATGATGCCGCTCGGCGAGCTGGGTGGGATCAGGGCCGGTTCCGAGGTCGTCGCACTCGGACGCCCGCTCGAGATCGTCCTCAGCGACGCGCTCTTAGGACGGGTCGTCAACGGGATCGGTAAGCCGATGGACGGGGGCGGTCCGATCGTCGGGACGAAGGCGGAGATCGTCAATCCTCCTCCCGATCCCCTGAAACGGCGGCGCGTCGACAAGCCCCTGGGGCTCGGTATCCGCGCGATCGACGGGCTCCTGACCGTCGGGAAGGGACAGCGCGTCGGGATCTTCGCCGGGAGCGGCGTCGGGAAATCGACGATCCTCGGGATGATCGCCCGTAACACCGCGGCCGACGTAAACGTCATCGCCTTGGTCGGCGAGCGGGGAAAGGAGGTGCGCGACTTCATCGAGCGCGATCTCGGCGAGCCGGGCCTGCGGCGCAGCGTCGTCGTGGTCGCGACCAGCGATCAGCCTGCGCTCGTCCGGATCAAAGCGGCGTTCGTCGCGACGCGGATCGCGGAGTATTTCCGCGATCAGGGTCTCGACGTGATATTGATGATGGACAGCGTCACCCGTTTTGCGATGGCGCAACGCGAGGTCGGTCTCGCCGTCGGCGAGCCGACGACGACTCGCGGATACACGCCCTCCGTCTTCGCGATCCTCCCGAAGCTGCTCGAGCGGACCGGGACGGCCCCGACCGGGACGATCACCGCGCTCTACACCGTCCTCGTCGACGGCGACGACATGAACGAGCCGATCGCCGACGCGGTCCGCTCGATCCTCGACGGCCACATCGTCCTCTCCCGGATCCTGGCTTCCGCGAACCACTATCCGGCGATCGACGTCCTGGCAAGCGTGAGCCGGGTGATGCCGGACGTCGCCGATCCCGTCCATCTCGCCGCGGCCTCGGCGGTCCGCGATATGCTGGCGAGCTATCGCGAGGCCGAGGACCTCATCAATATCGGCGCCTACGTCCACGGTTCGAATCCCAAGGTCGACCTGGCACTCTCGAAGATCGAGTCGATTCGTCACTACCTTCGTCAGGGGATTCACGAGCAATCGACGTACGACGAAGCGCTGCAAGGACTCTTTGCTCTCTCCTGATGGCACGTTTCCGCTTTCGCCTCCAAAGCGTCCTCGATCATCGCGAGCGCGTCGAACGCGAGAAACAACGTTTGCTCGCCTCGGCGCAGCGCAAGTTGCTCGAAGCGGAAGAAGGCTTGCAGCGCCTTCGAGACGAGTATGAGCGCACCGCCGAGATGCTGCGCGTCAAGCATGCCGAGCTCGACGCGATGGGGCTCTATAACCATTACGCACACATGGATTACGTGATGCGCGGGATCCGTGTCGCCGAAACGAAAGTCGCCGCCTGCGCCCAAGAGGTCGAGCAAGCCCAGGCAGCCCTCATGAACGCGCGCCGCCGGAAGAAGATCTTGGAGACCCTGCGGGAGCGACGGCGTAAAGCCTTTGAAGTCGAGCAGGCTGCGCAGGAGCAACGGATGATCGACGACCTCAACGCGCGCCGTCACGGGCGCGATTCAACGGTGCTCGGAGGTACGCTCCAGTGAACATCGCGACGCGCAAACCCAAGCGGAAGTTCAAGATCGGCGTCTTCGTCCGAAAAGTCGTCCTCCCGGTTGCGGCACTCGGCGCGCTCGCCGGCGCGCTCGTCTGGCCGCCCTCGCACAGGATCATCTTCGAAGGGCCGCTCAAGCCGACGATCGACCGCGTCTCGCCGTACGTCGAACAGTTTGGGCGACCGCTTACGTTCGTCGCGCAGCAGCAGACGATTCGGGAAAAGAACCGGGAGATCCAAGCCCTCGATCGGCAGCTCGAGGACGTGCGCAAACAGCTGGCCGGGCGCGACGACCAGATCAAGGCGCTCCAGGCGCAGCTCAACGAGGCGCGCAATCGCGCCGCCTCGATCCAAACCCCGGCTTCGCCGATCCCGGCCGCGACGGCAAATCCGGGCGGGAACGCGCCCGTGGGGGGACAAGTCGCCCTCGGCGCGGGGAGCGGATCGAATGGCCCGGCCGTCTCTCCCGACGTGAAGCGGACGGCCGCGGTTTGGGCGCAGATGGACCCCGAGAGCGTCGCCGCTTTGGCGCAGAAGCTCCCGATCGAGTACGTCGTCCGCGTGATGGGGCAGATGAGCCCGGACCAAGTCGGGCAGGTCCTCGAAGCGCTCCCGCCGGCGGTGGCCGCGAAGATCGTCCGGACACGCCCCGGGGAGTAGCTAACGCTTGGGCCGGTTGCGGCCGAAGACTAGTACGAGACGCTCCATTACCCACGGAGGGGGGTGAACACGTGATCCTTATCCCGGCTCTCTTGTCTTCGATTATCGATGCGGTTGCGGGCGGCAACGGAACGGCAAACTCGAGCCCGGCCGACCAGGAGAGCACGAGCGACGTCCGGTTCACCTCGCTGCTCGCCGCGCTGACGAACGGTGGGAGATCGGCGCTTCCCCAACCGACTTCGCATGCGTCGAGCGCGACGACCACAGCCGGCGCGATCGTCGCGCAGTTCGTCGGGAAAACGGCCCAGCTGAGCGATCTGCGGCAACGTTTGTCCGACCGGCTGAACGCGCTCTTACAGAGCGGCGTCTCGATCGCTCAGATCGTCTCGACGCTCGCCTCGAGACTCGCGACGCAAGTCGCCGCGGCCCTCGGGAAGCCGGATGCGGCCTCGGTCGCCAGCCTGCGCAGCGCCTTCGCGAATGCCCTCGCGCCGCCCGGGAGCGGACCGCCGGCGGCGATGCTGCTCGACCGACTACGGCGGGTAGCGACGACGACGGTGGCAGCGCTCAACACTCCCTCGGGGCAGCAGAATCGATTTCCTGGGAACACCTTGGACGCCAAGACGGCGGGAGGAAACCCAGCCCCGAACCGGCAGATCGAAGCGACCGCAAGCCTGGGCGCGCCGGCGGCCCCCGTTGCGCCGGTCGTTACGATGCGGTCGATCCTCACCGAGGCGCTGGCCGCTTTGACCGGCCCGATCGACTCACCGCAGACCGCTGCACAGCTGCAGACCGCTCCCCAACCGGCCGCACCTCCCGGGAGCGATTCACCGCAGGCGCCTTGGTCGTCGCCGCTCTCCGCTGCGACGAGCTCGAGCGGCGCGGCGGCGCAGCAGGGTCTCGTTCCATGCTCGCCTCCGGTGGGGGGAGCCGTCGCTGCGTCATCACTCGATCCCGCCGGTCCGGGCGGGACGACGATGCTCGGCCGTATCCTCACCCGCGCGGCGAACATGGCGACGAATCTGGGGGCGAACCCATTGGCTAGTTTCAGCACCCGCCAGGCCGGCCCGAGCGGTCCGTCTTCGCCTCAGCCGTCGCGGTTCGGTCCGCCGCTCGCCGCCGAGGGTCCGGCGTCGGCGCCGAATCCGACCGTCGCGGCCTTCCTGCAGACGTTCGAGCGCGCCTTTGCCGACGGAGACGGGGAGCGTCAACCGGGAGCCGATCTCGATCCGGCGCAGGCCGCGACGCCACCCCCCGCCGCGAGCGGCGCGGGGGCGAACGGGAGCCCGCCGCTATTCGCGGCCTCTCTCGGACCCATCGTGAGTACGCAGCCCTCTGCCTCGTCGTCGCCGTCCGATGCGCCGAACGCGCCGCAACCAGCCGCGCCGGCGACCGATCCGAACGCCGTCGTCGCCCAGCTCGTCCGCGGTCTCACGATGCGCGATCTCGGCTCGAGCTCCGAGGTGCGTCTGCGGCTCGTCCCCCAGACGCTGGGCGACCTCAATGTGAAGCTGACCGTCGACAGCACGGGTTCCGTCACCGCTTCGGTCCTGGCCCACACGCCCGAAGCGCGAGATGCACTCCTGGCGAATCAAAACCAGCTGACGCGCTCGCTCTCCGATGCCGGCCTGAAGCTCACTGCTTTCGACGTCGACCTCTCGAACGGCGGGATGGACATGTCGGGTCGAGGGCAGTCGCAATCGCAGAACCAACCGCGCTACGCCTTCGGCGTGCGTTCCATTGCCGCGTCCGACCCTACGGGCATCGATCCCCTCTCGGCGATTCCGTCGTTCGCGCCGCCGGTATCGGCGCTCGCGAGCGCCGGGGCGCTGGACTACCTGGTGTAGGTGAAAGAAACGATGACAATAACTCCCACTTCGTCTCAAAACAATCAGAACATAGCGCCCGCGATCCAGCAGCTGATGAACGCCAATCAGCCGACCTCGGCGAGCTCGTCGTCGTCGTCGTCAAACACGGCGCCGTCGGAGACGGATTTCCTGCAAATGCTGACCGCGCAGTTGCAAAACCAAGATCCGATGCAGCCGATGGACGACACGCAGTCGATCGCCGAACTGGCCCAGTTCTCGGCGCTGCAGTCGCAGCAGCAATTGACGTCGGCCTTCCAGTCGTTTCAGAGCACGTTCGCGGTCATGCAATCGGCCGGGCTGATCGGGAAGACGGTCCAGGTCGTCGGTACCGATGCGAGCGGGAATAGCTCGACGATCACCGGGACGGTGCAGGCGGTCCAGATCACCAACGGTCAACCGTCGGTCACGCTCACCGACGGGAACGGGAACGTCATAACGGACCAAAACGGGAATCCCCAAACGTTTCCGACGACCTCGATCACGGGGATCAAGTAGGCGCAGTGGATCCCCGTGTGAGCGGTCCGAACGGGCCGAACGCCCCGGCCGCGACGACGCCGTCGCGCCCCGTCGGGACGCCGGTGCAGATCCCGCCGACGTCCGGACCGGGATTCCGCGAGGTCCTGCGGCAGGCGACCGAGGTCGCCCCGGGGCAGCCGCTGAGGTTCTCGGCACACGCGATGCAGCGTTTGCAATCGCGTAACATCCGGCTAACGCCGAGCGACTTACAGCAAATGAACTCGATGGCGGACAAAGCCGCCGCCAAAGGTGCCAAACAGTCGTTGTTCGTGATGGGAGACGTCGCCATGGTCGTCAGCATCAAAAACCGCACGGTCATCACCGCGGTCGACGGTCAATCGATGAAGGAGAACGTCTTCACGAACATCGACTCGGCGGCGATCATCGACAAGAGCACGTAAATCACTCACTCGACAAGAGCGGACCTTGCGAAAGGGGCTCTTGCCGCGGCGCCGATCGAGAGACGCGCTGCGGACGGCTTAGCAACGAAAGGTCAACGATGGCAGGCGACTCCCTGTTCATAGGCGTGAGCGGTCTGGACGCGTATCAAGACCAGATCGACGTCATATCGAACAACATCGCAAACGTCAACACCACGGGGTTCAAGGATCAGCGGGTCACCTTTCAGGACCTGCTCTATCAGACCCAATCCTATCCCACCGCGCCGAGCGCGACGAAAGGCGGGACGAACGCCGTGCAAAACGGATTGGGGATCAAGGTCGCGACGACCGATACCAATTTCTCGCAGGGCGGCCTCGAGACGACCGGGATCAATACCGATCTCGCGATCAACGGCGACGGATTCTTCATCCTCGGCGACATGAGCACGAGCAACAACGTCGCGACCAACCCTGTCTATACGCGCGACGGTGCGTTCTCGATCAACGAGAACGGGGTTCTCTACGATCCCGCAACGGGGAAGGCCGTACTGGGCTTTCAAGCCAATGCCGCGGGACAAGTCACGCCGAGTTCGAGTCCGGGTATCCTCCAAATCCCGCTCGGTCTCAAGTCGCAAGCCGTGGGGACCGGTTTCGGCGCGAAGGTCGGGCCGACCGGCGACAAGGTGTTCGATGTTTCCTACGGCGGGAATCTCGATCAGACGATGTACGTCTCGGCGGTGACGCCCGGCGGCGTCGCGCAAGCCGTGACGACCTCGACGACGATCTACGACTCGCTCGGAAACCCGCACCTGGTCGACGTCGTTTTCACGCCGGCGATCGTCTCCCCGCCGGTCACCGTCAACAATACGCTCGGCTCCGCGGTGAACGTCGGGACCGAGTGGCAATACACGATCACCTCGACCGACGGGACGCAATTCGCCCCCGGATCGAACACCGGCTACCTCTTCTTCGATCAGAACGGGCAGTTCATCAATACGAGCAGCAGCGCGACCGGGACGCCCGTCCATCAGATCGGTCAGCAGCCGTCGACGGCGGCCGGGGATCAGCTCCAGGTCACGCAGTGGGGGACGCCGGCCGGCGTCGACAACGCGCAGACGATCCCGGCGCAACCGGGCCCGATCGGGATCGATTTCTCCAACATGACCTCGCTCGCGGGGACGAGTACGGCGAACACGATCTCGCAGAACGGCTATACGATGGGGACGTTACAGAACATCACCATCGGGCAGGACGGGACGATCACCGGCGCTTTTTCGAACGGGCAGAGCCAGACGCTCGGTCAGTTGGCGCTCGCGACCTTCCAGAACGAGCAAGGCTTGATACGGCAGGGTAACAGTGAGTTCGTTCAGTCGGCGAATTCCGGCCTGGCGCAGATCGGGACGGCGAACAGCGGGAGGTTCGGCGCGATCATCTCGGGTTCGCTCGAGCAATCGAACGTCTCGCTCGCCGACGAGTTCACCAAGATGATCGCCGCCCAACGCGCCTTCCAGGCGAATAGTGCGAGCATCACGACGGCGGATCAAGACCTGCAGACGATCATCCAGCTCAAACGTTAGCGTCGACGCCGTGAGACGGATCGTGCAGGGCGACCCGTCTCGCGGCATCTCCAATGGAGCCGGCCGTGGCAGTGAACATCGCGGAGGCCGCCCCGAGAGCGGCCCTCCCGTTCAATCTTCCCCTACCGCCCCGCGGGTGGCCGCAGCGTCTCCCCGGGATCAGCTTGTGCATGATCGTCAGGGACGAAGAGCGGTTCTTGGCCGAGTGCCTCGCGAGCGTCCAGGGCGTCGTCGACGAGATCAACGTCGTCGACACGGGGTCGACGGATGCGACCCCCGAGATCGCCGCCCGCTTTGGTGCGAGGGTCGAGCGGCGCCTCTGGCGCGACGATTTCGCCTGGGCGCGAAACGAGGCGCTCGCCCTGGCGACCCGTCGCTGGATCCTCGTCCTCGACGCCGACGAGCGGCTCGTCCCCGAGAGCGCGCGCGAGTTGGTCGCATTACGGACCACCCCGGCTCATCTGTGCGGCTTGTGGGTCCGTTGCCGCAATCTCGTCGACGACTTCAAGGGGACCGGTGCGATGACGAACGCGCTCGTCCGGGTCTTCCCGAATCATCCCCGACTGCGCTACCGCAACGCCGTCCACGAGTTCGTCTGCCTGGACGGGAGTCCGTACGGGATGGAGGCGGTCAACACGGCGCTCGAGATCGAGCACCACGGATATTTACGCGAGGTGATCGCAAGCCGCGGAAAGGCGCGGCGCAATTTGGAGCTCAGCCGACGCGTCTTGCAGGGCGCGCGCGATGATCCTTTCGCCTGGTTCAACGTCGCGTCGTCGGCCGTCCTCGCCGAGGCGTTCGACGAGGCGATCGGCGCGCTCGAGCGCGTCCGCGCCATGCTGCGAGGGAAGACGCGAGGCTTCAAGCCGAGTGCGCTCGCGCTCTTGGCCGATCTCTATTGCGAGCATCGCGCCGACTACCACCGCGCGATCGCGATCGCCCGCGAAGCGCTCGAGGCGACGCCGCATCTCGCCAATGCGCACTTCACGATCGGCAAGGCCTTGGCGCGCCTGGGCCGCTATCATGAGGCGCGCGACGCGTTCGGCGCCGCGATCGCCGACGGCGATTTCGCGAGGGAAAATTTCGTCGTCGACGACGAGATCTCGGCCTGGAAGAGTCATTCTGAGATCGGGATCACGCTCGTCGCCGAAGGTCGCCACGCCGAGGCGCTGGCTTGGTTCGAGTTGGGGTTGCGGAACCGGCCCGAGGCACAGCCGTTGCGGCTGAATCGTGCCCGTGCGCTCGAGGAACTGGGGCGCCTCGCTGAGGCCGAAGAGGCGTTCCGCTGGGCGTACGAGCGGTATCGCGACGATCGCTCGACGGTCGATCTCGTGAACTTTCTCCTGCGCCGCGGACGCTCCCACGAAGCGCTGGCGACGATCGACGCAGCCGCCGCGGCGGTCGGGCCGCGCACCGCCGCGCTCATGCTCGGCTCGGCCGTTTGCGTCGCGCTGCGCGCCGGCGACGAAGCCAGGGCGCGTGAGTATCTCTCCCGGGCCGGGGCGGCGATCGCCGATCCCCAAGCACGGGACCTCTCGCTGAGCGAGCTCTTCCTGCAGCTGGGCGAACCGCGCGCCCTGGCGCTGCTGGCGAGGCCGATCCCCCAGGGACCGGGCGCGGCGCCGAACAACCCGAGCTAAGTGATCCCGCTGAAGAGGCTGAACGGCCAGCCGATCATGGTGAACGCCGATCTGATCGAATCGATCGAGGAGACGCCGGATACGGTCGTCACGCTGACGTCCGGGAACAAGCTGATCGTCCGGGACACGATGGAAGAGATCCGCGACCGGATCATCGAGTTCAAGCGCAAGATCTACGGTCCGCCGGAGTAACTGCGACAAAAGCCGGAGTGCCGGCCGTCGGGCCGGTAATGTTGGGCGGCTCCCGAGCCGACAATAAGGGACACCGGACCCCAGCATGAAAGGCCCGTTTCGTTGGATCTCGCCAGTTTAATCGGGATCGTTTTGGCGTTCGGCGCGGTCCTGCTCTCCGCGCTTCTGGAACACACCGATCTCTCGATCGTCGTCCGCCAATACTCGGCGTTCGTCTTGGTCTTCTTCGGGACGCTCGGTGCGACGATGCTCTCGTTCCCACTCAAGACGTTCGTCAGGAGCGTGCGGATGGGCGTCTCGTCGGTGTTCTTCGAGCGCAATTACGGCGAACGGGGGATGATCACGCAACTCGTCTCGTTCGCCGAGAGGGCGCGTCGCGAGGGCCTGCTGGCTCTGGAGAACGAGGCGAACGAACTCGAAGATCCGTTCCTGCGCAAAGGGATCCAGCTCGTCATCGACGGTCGCGACGCGGAGATCATTCGGCGTATCCTCGAAACCGAGGTCAGTATCAGCCAGGAGCAAGGCGCGAAAGCCGAGCAGGTCTTCATGAACCTCGGCGGCTACTCGCCGACGCTGGGGATCATCGGGACCGTCCTCGGCTTGATCAACATGCTCCAAGGGCTGGCTCGCGCGACCGGCGAGGGGAACGTCGCCGGTTCGATCGGCGAAGCGACGGCTTCCGCCTTCGTCGCGACCTTCTTCGGGATCATGTTCGCGAACCTACTGTGGCTGCCGATGGGGACGAAGATCAAAGAGCGAACGGCGCGGATGCTCTTATTGCGGGAGATCCAGATCGAGGGGATCCTCTCGATCCAGGCCGGCGACAATCCGCGTCTGCTCGAGGAGAAGCTCATCGCGTTCCTCGAGCCCGAACAGCGAGAGGTCGAGGTCGAGGCGGAGGGCGCGGCCGTGACCGAGCCGGCAGGCGCGACCGCGTAGCGCGAGGCCATGCCCGTCCAAGCGAAAGCCGCGGCTCGCGCGAACGAGTCACGACTGAAGAAGCCCAAGCCGGAGGAGAAGCTCGAGTCGGCGGGGATGATGCGTTGGCTGCTCACCTACGCCGACATGATCACGCTGCTGCTGGCGCTCTTCATCATTTTGTTCTCGATATCGACGATCAACAAGGTGAAATATCAGGCGCTGGTCCACGACATCTCCGGCGGATTCAACAACCAATGGGCGATCAACAATCCGCCCAACGGCGGGACGATCGGTCAAGGCCGGGCCCAGCAAGGCGAGAAGACGCTCCAGCAACTTCAGCAACAGATCCGGTCCTACGTGCAGCAGCACGGCCTTCAGATGCAGGTCCAGACGCAGGTCGAGCGCCGGGGACTCGTGGTGACGCTCCTGACCAACGGCCTCTTCGACGAAGGAAGTGCCCAGTTACGGCCCCGGACCGTCGAGCTGCTGAATAAAATCGGCCGGCTGTTGAAGGTCGGGACGAACGACATTCGGGTCGAAGGCTACACCGACGACACGCCGATCGCGACCCCGCAATATCCCAGCAACTGGGAACTCTCGACGGCGCGGGCGGTCGGCGTCACCCGGTACCTCGTCGAGCACGTGAAGATCGCGCCAGACCGGATCTCCGCCTCGGGCTACGGCGAATATCGTCCGAAATATCCCAACGATACGCCCGAGCACAAGCAGTTGAACCGACGCGTCGATATCGTCATCCTGTCGTCGACCACCCGGCCCGAAGGGGACGAGCAGATCCCGGCGGCGACCGGTGGAGAGCAGGGAGAATAGCATGTCGACCCTTTCGCAAGAAGAGATCGATGCGCTCGTCAACCAGCTCAATCCCGCTTTGGGCGGTGGCGGCGCGGACGCACCCGCAGGCGTCAAGAGCAAAGCCGTCAAGGCGTTCGATTTCCGTTTCGCCAAGAAGCTCGAGAAGTTTTCGACCAATCAGCTCTCGACGCTTCGGACGCTGCACGACAATTTTACGCGGCTGCTCAACAACTCGCTCTCCGTCTATTTGCGGACGCGCGTCGAGGCGACGGTCATCTCGATCGAACAGATCAGCTACGGCGACTTCATCTCGGGGATCAGCGTTCCGTCGATCCTCTCGATTTTTTCCATGGACCCGCTGCCGGGGAGCGGGATCGTGCAAATCGATCTCAACCTCTCGTTCTCGATCATCGACCGTCTCCTCGGCGGGCCCGGCTGGTTCCCCACCAAGCTCAGAGATCTTACCGACATCGAGCGGACCCTGATGCAGCGCTTCATGGGTCGCATGCTGAACAGCTACCGCGAAGCGTGGAACTACATTCTGACCCTCTCGCTGAAAATCGAAGCGCTCGATTCGAATCCGCAATTCATCCCGAGGATCATCCCGCTCGACCAGATCGTCGCCTACGTCTCGTGCGAGCTCAAGATCGGCGACATGCAGGGCGCGATGACGTTCTGTCTCCCGCACGTCGTCCTGCAGTCGATCTCGGCTCAGCTCGCCGATTTCCAATGGTCGCCGACCGTCGTCGCAGGGCGAGGGATGACCGAAGAAGACATCGCGGCGCTCGAACGGAACGTCGAACGCGCGCAGGTCGATGTGCAGGTCCTGTTGGGTGAGACGACGGTCTCGCTCAAGGACCTCATGGCGTTGCAGGTCGGCGATCTCGTCGTCTTCGACAAAGAAACGAGCGAGCCGCTGATCGCGAACGTGAACGGGATCCCGAAGTTCGAGGTTTTCCCCGGGACGTACAAAGATCACTTGGTCGTCCAAATCGCAAACGTCATCGCTGAGCGCGAGGAGTAACGCCGAACGTATGACTGAGTCCATGACCGCGACGGTCGATGCGATGTTCTCCGCGGCGGCGGGCGTGATCGGATCGCTCGTCGACCGTCCCGTAACCTCGAGCGCCGCAAGCCCGGCGCATGCCGACGCCTCGCTGAGAATCGACAAGGATCTGATCGCGACGTTTACCGAGGTCGCGTCCGCCGGGATCGGGTTCGTCGCCGTCTATCGGGTCGCCGATTTTGCTCGGATCATCGGATTGATGCTGGGGTCGGCGATCGAAGGGGACCTCGACCCGATGCAGATGTCGATCGTCTCGGAGACGGTCCAGCAGCTTTCGACCGCCATGGCCGAGCGGCTCGCCGAAGCGATCGGGGCCGACCCGGGGTCGGTGAAAAGCGACGTCGTACAAGAGGCCGGGAGCTTCCCCGCCCCGCCGTTTGAGGAATATTCGGCAAGCCTCGACGTCGCAGGCGAGTTCGCGATCACCGTCACCCTCGATTTCGACGGCGTCGCGATGGCAAAGCTCGCCGATGGGACGTCCGACTCGGCGACCGTCGAGCCCGAGCCCGCCCCGCGGCCGGCTCCCGCCGCGACGGCCGTTCCTCCGCCGTCCTCGTCGGCGAAACCCCCGAGGCCGGAGCCTCAGCCGATCGGCTTCACCTCGATGACCCCCACGCCCCCGCCGAAGGGCGGGCATCCCAACCTCGATCTCGTCCACGACGTCCCGTTGCAGATCAGTGCGGTCCTTGGGCGCACGTCGCTCTCGTTGCGCGACGTCGTCGCCCTGCAGACCGGGAGCGTCTTCGAACTCGACAAGCTCTCGAGCGAGCCGATCGATCTCTACGTGAACAACATCTTGATCGCGCGCGGCGAGGTCGTCGTCGTCGACGACAAGTTCGCGGTGAAGATCAGCGAGCTGAATCCGAACGCCGAGAGAGTCTAGGAGCGCGGCGGTAAGGGGACCTCATGGACCTGACCTTCATGTTGCGGGCGATCCAGGCGCTGGCCATCGTCGGTCTGCTCCTGCTTACGTTCTGGTGGATCGCCCGGACGCTCGGTCGCGGACGGCTCATCGTCTCCGCCGACAAGCGCCTCATCACGGTGATCGAGTCGGCGTTTCTCTCGCACAACACGACGCTCCACGTCGTGAAGATCGGCGACAAGTATTTTGCGGTCGGAGGCGGCGCCGGGCACCTCTCGCTGCTCGGGGAGATCCCCGCGGAGAGCGTCGTCCCGTGGATCGAGGCGCACCGCCGCGCGCTCGACGCGCAGACGGCCTCGATCAGCGCACTCTTGAGCCGGCTGCGCTTCCCACGGTAGTGAAGCGAACGACGCGGCTGCTCCTGGCCGGAGTATTCACGCTCGCCGGCGTGATCGCCGTCACGGGATACGCCTGGGCGCAGGCGGGCCCTACCGCGCCGACGGTCCCGATTCCGCGGCTCACCATCGGGGTCACGCCGTCGGCGAAGCCGCAGGACGTCGCCTTTTCGCTGCAGCTGCTGCTGCTCCTCACCGTCCTCGCGCTCGCCCCGACGATCCTCGTCCTGATGACCTCGTTCACCCGGATCATCGTCGTCCTCTCGTTCGTCCGGACGGCGATCGGGACCCAGCAGGTCCCGCCGACCCAGGTCCTGATAGGGCTCGCGCTGCTCCTCACGTTCTTCATCATGAACCCGGTTTTTGCCGATATCAATAGGAGCGCGCTGCAGCCCTACCTCAAGCGGCAGATCTCGCAATCGGTCGCGCTGGACCGCGCGCAGGCGCCGCTGCGGCGCTTCATGTTCCGGCAGACACGTGAGAAAGATATCGCCGTCTTCTACAATCTGTCAAAAGAAAAGCCCCCGGCGAAGCAAGATGATGTACCGACCTATTTACTCGTCCCGGCGTTCGTCATTTCGGAGCTCAAGACGGCGATGGAGATCGGCTTCGCCATCTACGTCCCGTTCATCGTCATCGATATGGTCGTCGCCAGCATCTTGCTCTCGATGGGAATGATGATGATCCCGCCGGCGATCATCTCGCTCCCGTTCAAGATCATGATCTTCTTGCTCGTCGACGGCTGGAACCTGACGATCAGCGCGATCTTCGCGAGCTATCAGCGATGACGTACGGCGTGGTGTTGTCGCTCGGGCGCGAAGCGATCCTCGTCACCCTCGCCGCGGCGGGGCCGGTTTTGCTCCTGGGTCTCATCACCGGTATGGTGATCTCGATCGTTCAGGCCGTCACGCAGATCCAGGAACCGACGCTGACGTTCATCCCCAAAATCCTGGCGACCGGCTTCGCGATGCTCTTTTTCGGCCCGTTCATCCTCGCCGTGCTGACCGATTTCACCAGTCGCGTCTTCTCCAACATCGGGGCGTTCATCAAATGATGCGGGCGGGGGAGCGGTAGCGCGATGGGCCTGGACGTCTTTCACCTGACGACGGCAAAGTTCGAGACGTTCGTCCTCGTGTTGATCCGCGTCAGCGTGATCCTCTTCATGCTCCCGGTCTTCTCGGCGCCGCAGGTGCCCCGGCTCGTCCGCCTCGGGCTCGGCCTGTTCGTGACGTTTGCGGTCATGCAAACCGTTCCGACGATTCGAGCGCTCGATCTGGCCGAGTTCGTCGTCGCCGTCGTCTGCCAAGTCCTCGTCGGCTTCGTCTTCGGATTCGTCTCGTATCTGGTTTTCATGGGGATACAGCTGGCCGGCGAGATCCTCGACTTGCAGATCGGCTTCGCGGTTTCGAACATCGTCAATCCGGTGACGCAGCAGCAGATCACCGTCATCGGCGAATTCGAGCTCGCGATCGCGACGCTTCTCTTCCTCGTGACCGACTCGCATTTGCTGATGCTGCAGGGGATCGGCGGATCGTTCTCCCTGCTCCCCCTCCCGTATGCGAACGTGAGCTCTGCGACGGTCGCGTCGATCGGCGTCTTCTTCGCGCAAGCGGTGCTGATCGTCTTCAAGATCGCGGCTCCGGTCTCGGTCGCGCTCTTCGTGGTCAACGTCGGACTCGGCCTGATGGCGCGGGTCGCTCCGCAGATGAACGTTTTCGTCGTCGGTTTCCCGCTGCAGATCGGGGTCGGGATGATCATGCTGATCGTCTGCATGCCGCTGCTCGGGGCCGTGCTGCCGGGCCTGTTCGACGACGTTCCCGCGCAGCTCGACACGGTCATGCGCGGCATGACTCCGGGGCGGTGATCGATGGCCAGGCCCGAACAGACCGAGAGGCCCACCCCAAAGCGCCTCAACGAGGCGCGCGAGCGCGGGCAGGTCGCGAAGAGCATGGACGTCAGCGGCGCCGCGATCTTCCTCGCCGGCGTCTTCGTCCTGCACTTCCTGTTCCGGCCCGGGATCGCGGCGGTCGCTTCGATGATGCAGGTCGCCTTGCAACACATGCACTCGCTCGACGAGCCGGATTTTTGGTCGGTGAGCGGCCTGTTTTGGCGCGCGGGCGTCCCGTTCACTTTCGTCCTTACGGTCTTTTTCGGTTTGACCGTCGTCGTCGCGATCGCCTCGAACCTGGCGCAGTTCGGGTTCGTCTTCACCGGTTATCCGCTCAAACCGAACTTCGGCAAGCTCAACCCGCTCGTTGGCTGGAAGAATATCTTCGCGTCGTCGCAGACGGTCGTCAACCTCGCAAAGCAGATCCTCAAGATCGCGGCGGTGCTCGTGCTTATCGCGACGGTCCTGCTCGACGATTATTCGCGTATCGATTCGGTCGCCCACATGTCGCTCGGCGACATCATGGGTCTGCTCGATTCGGTCCTCTTCACCATCGGCGTGCGCTTCGGCGTCCTCTTGTTCGTCTTGGGCCTCGCGGACTATGCGTACCAGAGATACAAACTCACCGACTCGCTCAAGATGACGAAGTGGGAGGTGAAGGACGAAGCCAGATCGTCCGAGGGGAATCCGGAGGCCAGGCAGGCCGTCAGGAAACGCCAGCGTGAGTTCGCACGGAAGCGGATGATGGCGGCGGTGCCCCGGGCGACGGTGGTGGTGACGAACCCGACCCATTTTGCGGTCGCCCTCGAGTGGGACGAAGTCAAGATGGACGCGCCCGTCGTCACCGCCAAGGGCGCCGATTTGATGGCGAAGCGGATGCGAGAGATCGCGAAAGAGCACGGCGTACCGGTCATGGAGAACCCGCCGCTGGCGCGAACGCTCTATGAGAAGGTCGAACTCGATACGCCGATCCCGCCGACGCTGTACGCCGCCGTCGCCCAAGTGATCGCCTTCGTCTATCGTCTTCAAAAGCGGACGATCGCATGAGCACCCAGGCGCCTGCGCGTACCTTCCTGGATCAACTTCGCGGATCCCGGCACCTCTGGGTGGCTGCGGCCTCGATCATGCTGATCGCGTTGATGATCATCCCGATCAGCCCCGTCCTCCTCGATTTGCTGCTCACGCTCAACCTCACGCTCGCACTCGTCGTGATGTTGACGACCCTCTACATCGAGAACGCGCTCTCGTTCAGCGTCTTCCCGACGTTGCTCTTGATCGTCACGCTCTTCCGCCTTTCGCTCAACGTGACGGCGACCCGCTCGATCCTGCTGCACGGCTATGCGGGACGGATGATCGAGGCATTCGGGAACGTCGTGGTCGGCGGCAACTTCGCAGTGGGGGTCGTCGTGTTCATGATCCTCACCGTGATTCAGTTCGTCGTCATCACGAACGGCGCCGGCCGCGTCGCCGAAGTCGCCGCGCGCTTCACGCTCGATGCGATGCCGGGGAAGCAACTCGCCGTCGACGCGGACTTGAATGCCGGCCTGATCACCGAGGCGGAGGCGCGTCAACGTCGCAAGGACATCCAGCGGGCGGCGGACTTCTACGGTGCGATGGACGGTGCGAGCAAGTTCGTCCGCGGCGATGCGACGGCGATGATCATCATCGTCTTCGTCAACGTCGTCGGCGGCTTCTTCATCGGGATGATCCAGCTGCACCTCGACTGGGCGGCGTCCGCCCAGCGTTTCACGCTCCTGTCGATCGGCGAAGGTATCGTCGCGCAGATGCCTGCGATCTTGATCTCGACGGCGACCGCCGTCATCGTCTCGCGCGCGGCGGCGGAAGGGAGTTTCGGGGAAGACGTCATCAAGCAACTCAACCAGCAGCCGCGCGTCCTGATCATCGTCGCCGCGCTCCTTGCGCTCTTCGGGTTCTTCGGGTTCGCGACGTATTTTACGCTCCCGATGGCTGCGCTCATCGGCGGAGCGTATCTCTTGAGCCGGCGCAGCGCGGCGGCAAAGGCGCAGGATTCGGGGGCGACGACCGTCTCGGGCGCGGCCGCGAGCGGCGGGACCGCGACGCCGGCCGTCAAGCCCGCAGAATCGGTCGTCCCGCTCCTCTCGTACGACCCGATGGAGCTCGAGATCGGCTTCGGCCTGATCCCGCTCGTCGACGTCGGGCAGGGCGGCGACCTGCTCGAGCGCATCACGATGATTCGCCGGCATGCGGCCCGGGAGCTCGGGATCGTCGTCCCGCCGATCCGCGTCCGAGACAACCTGCAGCTCAAGCCGAATACCTACGTCGTCAAAATCTACGGTCTCGAAGTCGCCAGGGCGGAGGTCATGGTGAGCCGGCTGCTGGCGATGAATCCGGGGACGGCGACCAGCGCGATCGAGGGGATCCCGACGACGGAGCCGGCGTTCAATCTCCCTGCGTTGTGGATCGCGGAGAGCGCTCGCGGCGACGCGGAGATGGCCGGCTATACGGTGATCGATCCGACCAGCGTCATCGCGACGCATCTCACCGAGATCATCAAGGCGAACGCCGCCGATCTGCTCGGGCGGCAAGAGACCTCGGCTCTCCTGGACAACGTCAAGCAGCATTATCCGGTCGTCGTCGAGGAACTGGTCCCCAATCTGTTGACGGTCGGGGAGATCCAACGCGTCCTGCAAAATTTGCTGCGGGAGCGGATCCCTATCCGCAACCTGCTGCTGATCCTCGAGAACCTCGCCGACGGTGCCCGGCAGACCAAAGAGATCGATACGCTCACCGAGCGTGTCCGCCAAGCCTTGGGTCGTCATATTTGCGCGGAATACGCCGAAGACGGCCTGCTCTCGGTCATCACGGTCGATCCGCGCTTGGAATCGCTCTTGGCGGAGGCGGTGCGTCGCGGCGAGGATGCGTATGCGCTGCTCGATCCGCAGACGGTCTCGCGGATCTACGCGAGCTTGACCAAGCAAATTCAGGCCGCGCAGTCGCACGGACTCCATCCGATCGTCCTCTCGTCGCCTCAGGTTCGTCTCGCCCTCAAGCGACTGACCGAGCGTGCCGCGCCGCAGCTCGTCGTCCTTTCGTATTCGGAGGTCGCGCCGGGCCTGCGCGTCGAGTCGATCGGACAAATCTCAACGTCGGAAGAGAATGCAGAGACGGTCGGGAGCAGAGGATGAGCCCAAAACGTGTCCTAGTCGTCGACGATGCCGCGGTCATGAGGATGATGATCAAAGGGATCCTCGCCAAGAACGGGTTCGAGGTCGTCGGGGAGGCGCAGAACGGCGCCGAGGCGGTCGAACGCTACAAACAGCTCGCGCCGGACTTGGTGACGATGGACATGATCATGCCGGAGATGGACGGGATCAGCGCCGTCAAGGCGATCGTCGCCCACGATCCCAACGCAAAGATCATCATGTGCACCTCGATGGGGCAACAGGCGCTCGTCCTCGAGGCGATCGCCGCCGGCGCAAAATCGTTCATCACCAAGCCGTTTCAGCCGCCGAAGATCCTGGAGACGATAGCCAAGGTGCTGCAATGACCGGCTGCAAGCTCACCGAGTTGCAGAAAGACGCGCTCAAGGAAGTGGGCAACATCGGTGCCGGTCACGCGGCGACGGCGCTTTCGCAGCTCCTCGATACCCGCATCCACCTGACCGAACCGAGGATCGACGTCCTGAAGTATCGCGACCTGGCGGCGCGGATCGGCTACGAAGGCCGCAGCGTCGTTGCGCTCCACACCTATATCCGCGGCGACGCCCCGGGTCAAATGCTCGTCCTGCTCGATCGGCGGAACGCGATCGAGTTCGTTCGCGCCTTCTTGCGTCGCGTGATCGGCGACGTTCGGATCTTCGATGCGACCGTCGACTCGACGCTGAAGGAGCTCGCCAGCCTGATCGCCGCCGCCTACCTCGCCGCCCTCATCCAATTGGCCGGCGTCGAGCTGGATCCGTCGTCGCCGACGCTCGCCTACGGCGCGGCGGGGGCCGCCTTTCGCTCGCTGATGGCGGTCGTCCCGGATCAGGACGTCTTCGTGATCGAATCGGTCTTCGTCGACCGCGAGGTCGACGTCTCGGGCCGATTGATCTTGATCCCCGAAAAGGACGCGCTGCGGCCTCTGCTCTCGGTGTTCGGAGCGCAATGACGATATGGACCAGCATGGAGAGCTGCTCAAGTACTTTCAAGATGAGACGTCGGAGCTGCTCGCCGGGATCGATTCCGATCTGCTGAAGCTCGAGGCGGATCTCGGGCGCGCGGCGGCCGATTCGGAAGTCATTGCGTCGCTGTTCCGTGCCCTCCATACGATCAAGGGCGACGCCGGGATGCTCGGCTTCGACGAGGTCGCATCCGTCTCGCATGCGCTCGAGAACCTCGTCGATTCGCTGCGCGGCGGGCGGCTGGGACTCTCGAGTGAGACGATCGAGCTCCTCTTCGAGGGGCGCGATCTCCTTACCGCGACGATTCGCAGCGGGATCGACGGAACGCAAGCGCCGCCCGCGTTGGATGAGTACCTGCGGCGCCTCGATATCGTGCTCGCCGCCGGAAAGGACGGGAGAGCCGGCGTCGGCCGTGAGGAGGGGGCGATCGATCTCGAGCTCGTCCCGGCGGTCGAGCCGACGCGATCGGTCCCGGCCAAGGAGCTTGCCGCGCAGCGGACGGAGACGGTTCGCGTCGACGTCGACCGCCTCGACCAGCTGATGAACCTCGTGGGAGAGCTCGTCATCAATCGAACGCGGATCTCCGATATCGCGGCGACGCTGACACGAGCGATCGGGAATGGGAACGCGACGCTCGGCGCGTTGGCGAAAGAGTTGGCGGAAAGCGCCGCGCTCCTCGGGCGGACGACGAACGAGATCCAAGAGAGCATCATGAAGGTGAGGATGATCCCGATCGGGACGGTCTTCGAGCGCTTTCCGCGATTGGTACGGGACCTTGCGCGTTCGCTGAACAAAGAGGTCGAACTCGTCGTCGAAGGGGCGGAGACCGATCTCGATAAGACGATCGTCGACCATGTCGGTGAGCCCCTCCTCCACCTCGTCCGCAACTGCATCGATCACGGGATCGAAGATCCCGGCCTCCGCGAGAGCCGCGGCAAACCGCGGACGGGGACGATCCGCCTGGGAGCCTTCCACGAGGGGAATCAGATCATCATCGAGATCGAGGACGACGGCGCCGGGATCGATCTGCAGAGAGTGCGCGGACGCGCGATCGAGATGGGGCTCCTCGCCGAGAGCGAGCAGCGCAGCGATCGTGAGTTGATGCAGCTGATCTGTGCGCCGGGCTTTTCGACGGCGGATCGGGTCGATGCGGTGAGCGGACGCGGCGTCGGGATGGACGTCGTGAAGAGGACCGTCCTGGGGCTCAAAGGCTCGTTCGAGATCGACTCCGTCCCCGGGCAGGGGACGAAGTTTACGATCAAGCTGCCCCTCACGCTCGCGATCATCCAAGCCTTGCTGGTCAGTGTGGGGAAGGAACTCTACGCGATCCCGCTCGACGCCGTCATCGAGTCGCAGCGTGTCGACCCTTCGGAGCTGCGGACGCTTCACGGCGGCGAGGTGATCGTGGTTCGGGGAGCCGTCGTCCCGCTGATCCGGTTGGCTGACTTTTTGGGCGTCGCCTCATCGCGTGGTCCGAACGAGAAGGTCATGATCGTCATCGTCGGCGTAGCGGGACGCCAAGTCGGACTGGTGGTCGACGGTTTTCAAGGGGAGCAAGAGATCGTGATCAAACCGCTCTCCGACGTCGTCGGGCGGATCCCGGGGATCTCGGGTGCGACGATTTTAGGGAATGGATCGATCTCGTTGATTCTCGACGTTCACGCACTCACCGCAGCTCAGGAGAGCGGCCGCGGAGCGCGTGCCGAGTTCTTGGCGGTGTAACCGATGGCAGCGAACGATTCGGCGCAGAGCGCGAACGAGCAGCAGCTCTCCGGTGAGACGGTGCACCTCGTGTGCTTTCGCTTGGGCGCCGAGGAATACGGTCTGGATATCGGTCAAGTCCAAGAGATCAATCGGATGATGCCCATTACGCGCGTCCCGCGAGCGCCGTCGTTCATGAAGGGAGTCGTCAATCTGCGAGGGCAGCTCATCCCGATCATCGATCTGCGCGAGCGTTTCGGGATGGCGACGGTCGAACCGACGAAGGCGACCAGGATCGTCGTCGTCGAGGTCGGACACAATCGCGTCGGACTGATCGTCGACGGCGTCTCGGAGGTCATGAAGATCCCCGTCGAACGGATCGATCCCGCGCCCGAGATGCTGAGCGAGGCCCAGGCAGGCTACGTCAAGGGCGTCGGAAAGTCGGGTGATCGCCTGATCGTATTGCTCGAGGCGGCTGCGGTGATCGCGGGTTCGAGCGAGGCCGGCGCGCCCCAAGCGTCGTAACAGACGGAGATGTCGACCGAACAGACGACGCCCCCTCTCAAGGAAGATGGAGCAGCGCAAGAGACCAAAGACGGGCGTGCCCGCTTGGGACGTACCTTACTCTGGCTCTCCATCGCCGGGGCGTCGGTCGCTGTCACCTATCTTGCGATTCGTGCGATGACGCGCCGCGCGCCCGCCGATCCGACGAGCGAGCGCATCCAGGCGCTCATCGACGAGGCGAATCGGCTCCTGAGGACGCTGGACGATAAGAAGCACGATTAGCCGACCGGATCTCCCTCTCAGCGTCGGCCTCGAATGCGAGGTGGACTTTCTCGACCTGCTCGCCAACGGGCAAGGAGTGGGCCGCTACGGCGGCCTCGTTATTTTTGTCACCGGCCCGTTGCCCGGCGAACGTGCGGTGGTGAGGATCACCGAGGTGAAGGCGAAGTATGCGGTCGGGGAACTCGTCGAGTTACTCACACGGTCGCCCGATCGAGTCGAGCCGTTTTGCGATATCTTCGGCGTGTGCGGCGGTTGCCAGGTCCAACATCTCGCCTATCCGGCACAGTTGGCCTGGAAGCGAGAGCTCGTCCGGGCGGCGCTCGCCCGGATCGGCGGGATCGAGGTCGAGGTCAGCCCGACGATCGGCATGGCGCAGCCGCGAGCGTACCGGAACAAAGTCTCGCTCGTCGTCGAGCAGGGGCCCGACGGGCCGTCGCTCGGTTTCTATCAAGCGCGTAGTCACCATTTCGTCCCGGTCGAGACATGCCCGGTCGCGCTCCCGCAGCTCGATGCCTCGATCGAAGGGCTCGCTGCGAGCATCGCGGAGCCGCAGAATGCCGCGGCCTTCCGTGAGGTTCGTCACGCCGTGATGCGGGCGGGTGCGGCGACCGGCGAGAGCGTCCTCGCACTGACGACGCGCCGATATTCGGAGGGCGTCGCCACGTCCGCAGCGAGCGTCGCTCGGCACTTGCCCGGCCTCGTCGGGATCGGGAACAGCTACGAGCTCTCGAACGACAATGCCGTCCTGGGCCGCCGGCTCGAAACCGTCTGGGGGCGTGCCGAGATGGAAGAGCGGATCGGCCCGGTCCGCTTCCGGGTCTCACCCGCCTCGTTCTTCCAGATCAACGGTGAGATGGTCGGTCGGATCTTCGACTTCATGGGCCCGGCACTGGGGGCCTTGCGGATCGTCGATCTCTACTGCGGGGCGGGGACGTTTTCGATGTTCTTCGCGTACAAAGGCGCGCAGGTCGTCGGGATCGAGGAGAACCCCAACGCCGTCCGCGAGGCGCGCGCAAACGCCACCCTCAACGGCGTTGCGGACCGAGCCGTCTTTTTGGCCGGGAGGGTCGATGAGCTGCTGCGCCAAGGCCCCGGACGCGAGGCGCTGATGAACGCGGATATTGTCTTTCTCGATCCGCCGAGGAAAGGGAGCGACGAAACGACGTTGGCTGCGATCGCGTCGCTGCGCCCCCCGAACGTGTGGTATCTTTCCTGCAATCCGGCGACGCTCGCCCGCGACCTGGCACAACTCCGCGCCGGGGGCTATCGCATCGCGATCGTTCAGCCCTTCGACATGTTTCCGCAAACGGGACACGTCGAGACGCTGGTCACGATGTACCGCGAGGGCGCGCGCCGCATCTCACCGTGATCGCCCGCCGAGGGCGCCGTTCGCAGCGGCGCGAACTCCCTTGAGGTATGCCTCAGGACCGTATCGACGTTCCCTACGTCGCCAAGCTCGCGCGCCTCGCTTTGACTCCCGCTGAGATCGAGACGTACGGCAAGCAGCTCAGCGATTTCCTGGTCCATGTCGACGCTTTACGAGCGCTCGACACGGAGAACGTCCCTGCGACGGCCCAAGTGATCCACGCGCGTAACGTCGGGCGCGACGACGTCGTCGCACCGAGCCTGGCCCGCGAGGACGTCCTGGCCGGTGCCCCGCAAGCGTACGGCCCATATTTCCGCGTCCCGCGCATCATCGCCGAGGAGTAGAGATGGACGAGACCGCGGTCGGCATCGCGGCCGATGTGAACGCGCGCCGCCGGTCGGCGCGTGAGATCGCCGAAGAAGCCCTCGAGCGGATCACCCGGATCGACGGCCGGATCGGCGCCTATCTGACGCGGACCGACGCGCTCGCCCTCGAGCAGGCCGAGCGCGTCGATGGGCGGGTCGCGGCCGGAGAACGGTTGGCGCTCGCCGGTGTCCCCGTGGCGATCAAAGATAACATGTGCCTGCGCGGGACGCGGACGACGTGCGGCTCGAAGATCCTCGCCGATTGGGTTGCGCCGTACACCGCGACGGCGGTCGCGCGGCTGCTCGATGCGGGTGCGATCCCGGTCGGAAAGACGAATCTCGACGAGTTCGCGATGGGGAGTTCCTGTGAGAACAGCGCGCTCGGCGTGACGCGCAATCCTTATGATCTCGAACGCGTCCCCGGGGGGAGCTCGGGAGGGAGCGCCGCCGCGGTGGCGGCCGGGGAAGCCGTGATCGCGACCGGGAGCGACACCGGGGGCTCGATCCGAGAACCGGCCGCGTTTTGCAACGTCGTCGGGTTCAAGCCGACGTATGGACGCGTCTCGCGCTACGGTCTGATCGCCTTCGCCTCGAGTCTCGATCAGATCGGCCCGTTTGCTCGTACGGTCCGGGACGCGGCGCTCGTCTACGACGTCATCGCCGGGAAAGATCCGCTGGATGCGACGAGCGTCGACGTCCCGGTCGAACGGACGCTCGATGCGTTACGTGAAGACCTGCACGGGCTGCGCATCGGCGTCGTGAAGGAGTTCACGACCCGGACGTTACCGCCGGCCGTCGCCGAGGTCTACGCCGCGGCGTATCGCGACCTCGAGCGCCTCGGCGCGACGCTGGTCGAGGTCTCGCTCCCGACCGCGGACTACGGGCTTGCTACCTACTACCTCATCGCACCCGCCGAGTGTTCCTCGAATCTCGCGCGGTTCGACGGTGTGCGGTACGGACTGCGCGTCGACGGCGCGGACGTCACCGAGATGTACGAGAGGACGCGGGCGGCCGGATTCGGCGCCGAGGTGAAACGCCGCATCTTGATCGGGACGTACGCGCTCTCGAGCGGTTACTATGACGCGTACTACGTCAAGGCGCAGAAGGTGCGGACCTTGATCGCCGCGGATTTTGCTAAGGCGTTTGAGGCGTGCGACCTGATCGCCGCGCCTGCAGCATCGTCGCCCGCGTTCCGCTTCAACGCGAAGAGCGATCCTTATAGTATGTATCTGATGGACTACTACACGATCCCCGTCTCGCTCGCGGGTCTGCCGGCGCTCTCGGTACCCTGCGGCGCCGCGGTCCCCGAGGATGGCCGAGCGCCGATGCCGCTGGGCTTGCAGCTGATCGCGCCGCTCTTCGAGGAGCGCCGTCTGCTCGGTGCGGCGCACGCCTACGAGCAAGCGACGCAGCACGCATCGAAACTCAAGCCGCAGCTCGCCGGGGTGAGCGCATGACGGCCGTCGCGTCGGCCGATATCCGCGCCAAGTACGAAGCCGTTATCGGGCTGGAATGTCACGTCGAGCTCAAGACCGAGACGAAGATGTTTTGCGGCTGCCGCAACCTCTTCGGCGGCGAGCCCAACACCCAGGTCTGTCCGGTCTGCTTGGGCTTGCCCGGTGCGCTCCCGGTCCCCAACCGGCGGGCGATCGAGCTCGTGATCAAAGCCGGGCTCGCATTCGGCGCCCAGATCCCCAGCTTCTCGAAGTTCGACCGGAAGAACTACTTCTATCCGGACATGCCCAAGAATTATCAGATTTCACAGTACGACATGCCGCTGACGCGCGGCGGCGTCGTCCGCTTTTGGCTCGCCGACGGGTCGCGGCGCGAGTGCCGCTTGACGCGCATCCACCTGGAAGAAGATACCGGGAAATCGACGCATGCCGGGAGCGGTGACGGCCGGATCGCGGGGAGCGAGTATTCGCTCGTCGATTTCAATCGTGCCGGCGTCCCGTTGATGGAATGCGTCTCGGAGCCGGATATTCGCAGCGCGGAGGAAGCGGTCGGCTTTCTGGAAGCGCTCAAACGCACCTTCGTGCAGCTCGGAATCTCCGACGTGAAAATGGAAGAAGGCTCGCTGCGCTGCGACGCCAACGTCTCGATTCGCCGGATCGGCTCGACGGCGCTCGGGACGAAGACCGAGATCAAGAACATGAACTCGTTCAAGAGCGTGCAGCGGGCGATCGGGAGTGAGATCGAGCGGCAAATCGAGATCGTCGAAAGCGGCGGGCGGATCGTCCAGGAGACCCGCGGATGGGACGAAGTCACGGAGACGACGCACGTCATGCGCAGCAAAGAACAAGCGCACGATTACCGCTATTTCCCCGATCCCGATCTGACGCCGCTGGAGATTACGCCGGCCGACATCGAGCGCTGGCGCGCCGAGCTGCGGGAGCTTCCCTTCGCGCGCTTCGAGCGCTACGTCGACCGCTTCGGATTGTCCGTTGCGCAGGCGACCCAGTTGGTCGACAATCCGTCGCTTGCCGATTTCTTCGAGCGCACCGCGGCGGCGTCGAACGATCCGCAAGGGAGCGCAAATTACGTGCTGGGCGAGCTCTCGCGACTGGCCAATGAGACCGGGGTCGCCGTCGCCGATTCCAAGGTACGTCCGGAGGCGGTCGCCGAGGTCATCGAACTGGTCGGCGCAAAGACGATCAATTCCAAGATCGCCAAGGACGTGATCGCCCGATTGTGGTCGGAGGGCGGCTCGGCCAAGGAGATCGTCGAGCGCGCTGGGCTCGCGCAAGTCTCCGATCCCGCCGCGCTCGAGCGATTCGTCGATGAGGTCCTCGTCGCGAACGAAAAGATCGCCGCCGATATTCGCGGCGGCAAAGAGAAGGGATTGCAGTTCCTGGTCGGTCAGGTGATGAAGACCAGCCGCGGGAAGGCGAATCCCAAAATGGTGGAAGAGCTCTTACGCAAGAAGATCACCTCGGCTTAGAGCGCATCCTCGCACAGCTCGACTTCGGCGAGATTCGCGAACGCCTCGCGCGCGAGGCGGCCGGCGATCGTGCCGCCGAGCGCGCGCGCCTGCTCACGCCTTCGTTCGATTTCGAAACGGTTCGGCTCCGGACGGCCGCGTCGCGCGAGATGCTGATCCTCTGCGAAAAGGAAGCGTTCGCCTTGCCCCGCGTCCGCGAGACGGCGGAGGCGACTCGGCGCGCCGCGCTGGGTGCGAGTCTCGATCCCGAAGAGCTGCGGATGATCGCGGAAGCGCTTTCGGCCGCAGCGGCCGCGGTGAAGCGGATCCTGGACGAGGAGACCGACGTGTTGCGACGCATCGTCGCCCCGCATCGGCCGTTGCCGCAGATCGTCGCACGGATCACCGACGCGATCGATGCGCGTGGAGCGATCCGCGAGGGGGCGTCGCCCGAGCTCGAGCGGCTGCGGCGCAGCGCCGCCAAAGCCGAGGCCGAGGCGCGCGAGCGGACGACGGCGATTGCACGATCCGGACGGTTCGCCGCCATGCTCCAAGAGCCGATCGTCACGGTTCGTGCCGGCCGCTTCGTCGTCCCGGTGAAAGCGGAATTCGGCGGCGAGTTTCCCGGGATCGTGCACGATACGAGCGCGAGCGGACAGACGCTCTTCGTCGAGCCGCTCGCGACCGTCGAACTCAATAACCGGCTGCGCGCCTTGCGCATTCAAGAGGAGCGCGAGATCGCACGGATCCTGGCCGAGCTCTCCGCGTTGGTGCGCGAGCACGTCGAGCAGATCGAGGCGAACGTCGAGGTCTTCGCGCAGATCGACCTCACGCATGCGAAGGTTCGCCTGGGCTCGGCGATGCGTGCGACCATCCCCGAGCTGGTCGAAGAGGCGACGATCGATATCGTCGAGGGCCGCCATCCGCTGCTCGGCGAGCGTGCCGTCCCGCAGAGTCTCCGGCTCGACGAGGAGACGCGCTTGATCGTGATCAGCGGCCCGAACATGGGCGGGAAGACGGTCGCTTTGAAAATGATCGGTCTGTTCTTGTGCATGGCGTACTGCGGCCTCCCGCTCCCGGTCGCGCCGGGCACGAAGGTCGGCCGCTTCGAGCGATTGTTCGCCGACATCGGCGATGAGCAGTCGATCACGCAAAACACCTCGACGTTTTCCGCGCACTTGCGGCGCCTCTCCGAGATCGTCGTGGCGGCCGACGCGCGAACGCTCATCCTCATCGACGAAATCGGGAGCGGGACGGAGCCGACCGCCGGGGCGGCGCTCGCGATCGCGGTGCTGGAACGATTTCTCGCCGTCGGTGCGCGGGCCGTCGTCACGACCCACGCTACGGAGTTGAAGCTCTTTGCCCATACGGCGTCCCACGCGATCAATGCGAGCGTCCGCTTCGATCCCGACACGTATACGCCGACGTACGCGATCGATGTCGGGACACCCGGGCTGTCCCTCGCGCTCCCGCTCGCACGCGCGCTGCATCTCGAACCGGCCGTCGTCGATCGCGCGGAGGTGCTCCTGGGCGAGTCCGAACGCGACTACAATCGCGCTCTCTCCGACTTGGCCCAACAGCGCCGACGAGCCGACGCGGAGCGCGAGGCCGCGGCGCGCGAGCGAGCCGAGTTGGCACGTGCGAGAGCCGAGTTGGAAGCGCGGGCGGCGGCGCTCGAGGCGGAACGGCGCTCGCTGCTGCAGCATGCGCAGGAACGGCTGACGGAGCGCCTGCGCGAATTCAGCCGCCAGCTCGAGGAGCGTCATCACCGAGGGCGGGCCGGTCGCGTGACGCGCGCACAAAGCGAGCTGTTGGCGCGGACGATCGAGCAGATGCGCCGGGAGCTCGGCCTCGATCACGGCGCGGAACGCCCTTTGCAAGGAGGAGCCGTCGGGGTCGGCGATCGCGTCCGCGTCGCCTCACTCGATCAAGAGGGGACGGTCGTCGAGGACTATGGAGATACGGCCGCGGTCGGTCTCGGCGCGATGCGCCTCGTCGTCCCCAAGGCCGAACTCGTTCGCTGCGCGGGGCCGACGCCCAAGGCGCGTGTGACTGCCGCGACCGGGGAAGCGGAGTTCTCGGCGTCGCGGGCGGCGACGAGCGAGCTCGACGTTCGCGGAAAACGCTTCGCCGAAGCGCAGCCGCTCGTCGAACAGTGGCTCGATCGTGCGATCCTTGCGGGTTTCTCGCAGCCGCTCCGCCTGATCCATGGGAAAGGGAGCGGGACGTTGGGGCGCGGTCTGCAAGAATTTTTGCGGTCGCATCCCGGCGTGAAGAGCGTCCGGTACGGCAACGCCGACGAAGGCGCGGGGGGCGTGACGATCGTAGAGCTGGCCGACTCATGACGCATCCTCACTTTGCCGACGCCGACTACCTGCTCGACGGATTCGAGCACGTCGAAACCGAGGAGGAATTCCGCGCTCGCTTGAAGCTCGGGCGTCCCTTGCGCGTAAAGCTCGGGATCGATCCGACCAGCCCCGACTTGCATCTCGGTTTCATGGTCGTCTTGCACAAGCTCCAACGTTTCGCCGAAGCGGGCCACGACGTCACGCTGATCATCGGTGACTTCACCGCGAAGATCGGGGATCCGAGCGGCCGAAAAGTCACGCGCCCGCAGCTGAGCGACGAGGAGATCGCCGCGAACATGCAGACGTATCGTGAACAAGCCGGGAAGGTCCTCGACCTCGAGCGTGTCCGCATCCGGTACAATTCGGAATGGCTCGGGAAGCTCAGCGTCGCCGATCTGATCAAGCTCTTGGCAAAGACGACGGTGGCGCAGATGCTCGAGCGCAACGACTTCCACGAACGGTATACCTCCGGACAGCCGATCTCGCTGCACGAGCTCCTCTATCCCGTCGCGCAGGCCTACGATTCCGTCGCGATCGAGGCCGACGTCGAGCTGGGTGCGATCGATCAACTGTTCAACCTGCTCTTGGGCCGGCACTATCAACGCGAATTCGGTCAAGCGCCGCAAATTTGCGCGATGACTCCCCTGCTCGTCGGTCTCGACGGCGTCAAAAAGATGAGCAAGTCACTCGGGAACTACGTCGGCGTCGCCGAGGCGCCCGAGACGCAGTTCGGGAAGCTGATGTCGATCGCCGACGAACTCATGCCGACGTACGCCCGGTACGCGGCGTTTTGGCCGCGGGAGCGCGCCGAGAAGCTGCGGGCGGAGCTGGCCGCAGGCCGGTTGGATCCGATGCGTGAGAAGAAGCGGCTGGCGGAAGAGATCGTCGCCCGCTACCACGGTAAGGACGCGGCCCGGCGCGCCGCCGAATACTTCGAGCGGACGGTTCAGCGCCGCGAGGTCCCCACCGATGGGCTCCCCGAGCTGCAGCTCGACGAGGTCGCACGCGTCGCCGAGGTCATGGTGCGCGCGGGACTGGCCGAGAGCCGGCGCGCCGCCGAGCGGCTCATCTCGGGAAACGGCGTCAAAGTCGACGGGGTCGCCGTTACCGATCCCAAGGCGATGTGGACCGCGACCGAGCCGGCCGTCTTGTCGGTCGGATCGCGGCGATTCGTCCGCGTCATCCCGCACAAGACGACCTGAAGCCTCAGCCCTCCGTTCGGGCGACGAGGTCGCGTACTTCCTCGCTGCTCAGGACGTAGCTACGCTTACAGAACTCGCAAGTCGCTTCGGTGTGATCCTGCTCTTGAGCCAGCTTTAGGAGTTCCTCCCGGCCGAGGCCGAGCAATGCGGCTTCGACCCGCTCGCGCGTGCAGCGGCACGTGAAGGAGATCGGTACTTCGCGAAACGTCTTGAGACCCAGCTCACCGATGAACGAGATGAGGATATCGTGCGGGGTTGCGCCGCCGGCGACTTGCTCCGTGATCGGGGGCATCGCGCGCGCGCGTTCTTCCAACCGCTCGAGCGTCGATTCATCGGCGCCCGGCATCACTTGCGCGATCAGGCCTCCGGCGGCGAGTATCCCGGTCGGATTGGCGAGGACCCCGAGCGCGACGACGCTCGGAATTTGCTGCGAGCGAACCAGATACGACGCGAGATCTTCGGCGATCTCTCCCGAGACGAGCGGGACGACGCCGCTATACGGCTGACCGACCTCGAAGGAGCGGGTGACTTGGAGCTGTCCGCTCCCTACCAACTTCGCGACGTCGAACTTCCCGCGCGCATTGAGGGGGACGTCGGCCGACGGATTTTGGGCGAACGCGCGCGCCCCGATCCCGTGATCGTCCGACGTGACGACGTCCGCGACGATCCTTCCGATCGCGCCGTCACCGACGATCTGCAAGGTGACGCGCTCGCGGCCCTTGAGGCTCGCCCCCAGGAGCGCCGCTCCGGTGACGAGCCTCCCGACCGCGGCGCTCGCCGTCGGGGAGAGCCGGTGCCGCGCTTGGGTCTCGCGTACGAGCTCGGTCGTCGTCCCGGCGACCAGCGAGATCATGCCGTCGGAGGCGGCGGCGGTGACGAGACTGTCGGGCATCCTGCGCGCTCTTTCCACGACCGTGCGGTTTTCCCGCCCCTTGCGGCCGGGGCTAGGGGGACCGGCGGAGGAGGCTGGTTGGCGTTTCCGTATACCCGTTGACCACACGCTTGCGAGGTACGCACCTTTGACGAAAGCCGATCTCATCGAGACGTTGGCGGAAAAATGCGCCCTTTCGAAGCGGCAGATCGGGGAGATCATCGATACGCTCTTGGACGAGATCGCCGGCGCGCTGAAAAAGGGCGACAAAGTACAGTTGATCCCGTTCGGGAGCTTTGCCGTGCGTCAGCGCAAGCGGCGTGAGGGGCGCAATCCAAGGACCGGTGATAAGCTCGTGATCGCCGCCCGAAACGTGCCGGTCTTTTCTGCGGGGAAGGCGCTCCGCGATGCCGTGAACAGCGGGAAAGGGAAGCGTTCCAAGAAATAGGCCGCGACCGGTTGAGGGAGAGGCTGCGCTCGGGGGGAAGAGAGAGCCGCGCCGCCAATCCGAAGCCGGTGGTTCTTTAGTCGACGGCGGGCAGTGGCGCAGCTTGGTAGCGCACTAGACTGGGGGTCTAGGGGCCGCGGGTTCAAATCCCGCCTGCCCGAAAGGGTCTCGACTATTTGGTCGCCGTCCGTTGCACCGGTCCTCCGTGCGCCCCCGCCGCCCGTCATGAGATGTCGCATCAGGCGCCGCGATGAGCGCGGTGCAGCGCCGTCCACATGCGAGTGTCTCGCCCACATGCTCGAAGACGGCATAGGCTTGGCCGGAGGCCGACGGTGAAAATCTATTCGCACTGGCTCTTCCCGCGCGTGCTCGATCTGATCATGCGCCGTAAGGAGCTCGTTCCGTTTCGCCGACGGATCGGCGAGGCGGCGACCGGTCGCGTCCTCGATCTCGGCGTCGGCTCGGGCCTGAACTTGGCGTTGTATCGCAACGCGGAACGCATCATCGGAATCGATCCTTCGCTCGAGCTGCTGCAGCTCGCTCGAGCGCGTGCGCGCGAGGCATTCGCCGTCGCTCCCATCGAGCTAGTGCATGGCTCGGCCGAGGCACTCCCTCTCGACGATCACAGCATCGACACTGCGGTATCGACCTTCACGCTTTGCAGCGTCGACGATCCCGAGAAGGCGCTCACTGAAATTCGCCGTGTGCTCAAGCCTGCCGGGAGGTTGCTCTTCGCCGAGCATGGACGCCTGCCCGAGCTCAGAGGTGCCCGCTGGCAAGACCGGTTGACCCCGGCGTGGAGCCGGATAGCCGGCGGCTGTCATCTCAACCGGAAACCGGACGATCTCATGAAGGCGGCGGGCTTTCACGTCGATGCGCTCGAGACGACCTATCTGAAGGGTCCACGGATCTTGGGTTACGTGTATTCCGGATCGGCGCGAGCCGGGTGACAAAGACCCATTCCTTCAGGAAGGTCCGTACGAAACGGCGCTCCACGCTCTTCGGGGACGTGATTCAACGAGAATACTCAAGGTATTTCTAGCGCTGACGAGCTACCGTTACGATGAACCTGCCGCCTTCTTAAGTCATAGCATAGGGATACCACCTGTCCGGCACGAAGGCAATGAAACGTCGTAACTTGTTTTCATGGTAGGGGAGGTGCAACGTGACTCCTACCATCTCACGCTCCCGGATGTTGGCAGGCTCCGCGGCGGTCTTTGCCTGGCCGCGAGCCGCGGGGGCGCAGCAACTCCAAAGGCTCCGTCTCATCGGGGTGCAGACCGATGACATGACGCCGGTCTATTATGCACTTTCGAAGGGGATGTACCAGAAGGCAGGGCTCGAGATCGAGTTGGTCCCGGCTTCGAGCGGGACAGCTGCGACTGCGGCCGTCGTTTCCGGCACCTATCAACTGGGCAAGGGCAGCGTCATAGCGTCGTTGCTCGCGCACATTCGTAATCTGCCGCTGGTCTTCATCGCGAACGGGGTCGTATGGGATGTCAAAGCGCCCGTCACTCTCGCCGTCGTTACGGTGGATTCGCCGATCAAGACTGCACGCGACCTCGCCGGGAAGACCGCCTCTGCGGCCGCGCTGAACGACATCGTGACCCTCTCGCTCAACGCTTGGACGGACAAGAACGGCGGCGATTCGAGCGCGATCAAGTGGGTAGAGATTCCCAACTCCGCGGAAACCGAGGCGCTCCTTGCGCACCGCGTCGACATCTGCAGCCTCAACGAGCCGCAGCTCACCGCTGCGCTCCAGAGCGGTAAGGTGCGCGTCTTCGCACCGTGCATGGATGCAATCGGCTACCATCCCGGTGATCACTTCATCGTCACCGCCTATTTTGCGCGGGCGGACTGGGCCGCGCAGAATCCCCAAGCATGCCGGAACTTCGAGCGCGTCACCTACGAGGCGGCGAGGTATACGAATGCGCACCACGCCGAAACCGCGCAGATGGTTGCCGACATCACGAAGATCCCCGTGGAGACGATCCGTAAGATCAATCGCCCGCCCGGCGCAACATCGTCCGATCCGGCGCTGCTTCAACCGGTGATCGATGCCGCCGCCAAGTACAAGAACATCCCGCGCACGTTCCCGGCCAAAGAAATGTATTTCGGTGCATAAGCTTTTGCGTGCGGCGGCGAAACGAAACGCGATATCCGCTTAGGAAAGGTATGCTCGTCATGCAGACTGTGAAGACGCCCGAGGCAACGAAGTTCAGCCTGAAGGTCCCGCTCCTTTCGAAGGGGCGGACGATGGATTTGCTCGCCATGACCGAGACGTTCAGGGCGGATATCAAAGTCTACGCGGAGGGCGGAGAGAACACCCTGCACACCCACGCCGAAGAAGACCATCTGTTCCTGGTGCTCCAGGGCCAAGCTACGTTCCATCTCAACCTCCCCGAAGAGGTCGTGATCGTCAACCGCCACGAGGGCGTGCTCGTTCCCAAAGGTGCGTACTACTGGTTCCAGAGCACCGGGGACGAAAATCTCGTCCTTTTCCGCGTCGGGAACAAACCGAGCGGCTATGTGCGGCGGGACGACGACCGCGTCGGCGTCGACGGCAGGCCGCTGCCGGGTCACTCCGCGGAGAACAAGCACGTCGAACCGATCTTCACACCCGGCGAGTATTTCTCGTAAGGACCGCCGCATGCAAACGATGCATCCCGAGGGGCATATCGAGGTACGCTCGCTCGGCATCGATGACCTGAACGAGGAGGAGCGTGCCGCGGCGGCCGCCCTGCCGCCGCTGATCTCGGTCGATTCGCACGTCATGGAGCCCAACACACTGTGGGAACAGCTCCCGCCGCGACTGTACGAGTCGGTGCGCGCGACACTCGACGTGATCGGGTTCGGAGAGCAGCCGCTCAAAGGCGCCGGCGATCCGCACGCGCGGCTCCTCGATCAAGATCGCGACGGCGTAGCGGCCGAAGTTCTCTTCCCGAACAACGGAATGGCGCTCTTCGGCATCGAGGACGTCGATGCGCAGCGCGAGGCCATGAAGCTTTACAACGACTTCCTCGCCGACTTCTGCAAGGTGGCGCCGGACCGATTCTTCGGCGTGGCGGCGATCTCGGTCTACGACATCGACGCGGCGATCAGGGAGATGCATCGCGCCCTCGACATGGGGCTCATCGGGATCATGGTCTGGCAAGTCCCCGACCCCCGGCTGCCCTTCATGTGCGATCATTATGATCGCTTGTGGGCGGCGGCCGCCGAAGCCGGCGCGCCGGTGCACCTGCACATCTTGACCGGTCACACATACTTTCGCGATCCCGGTAGGCGCAAGGGACCTGAGAAGATCAGAGGATCGGTCAATCAGAAGACCCACGACATGATCAACTCGCTCTTCGACTTCATTTTTTCGGGCGCGTTCGATCGTCACCCGAAGCTGCGGCTCGTTCTCGCCGAGAGCGAGTGCGGTTGGCTGCCGTTCATCCTGCAGCAGTGGGATTACTACTTTGAGCGATTCCGCAACAAAGAGTCGTTCCCGATTAGCCGTAAGCCCAGCGAGATCTTCAACGAGCACGTTTACTGCACGTGGCTCGAGGACTTCTCGGGGACGCGGCAATTCACGTGGTGGGGTCAAGACAATCTGATGTGGTCCAACGACTATCCGCATCCGAATATGACCTTCCCGTTCTCGCGTGAAAATATCATACGCCACATCGGGAATCTGCCTCGCGAGCTGCAACTCAAGCTCATCCGTGACAATGCGCTGCGGCTCTACCGCTTTAGGCTCGACTGAAGGGACTCGCGCGTCGTTTCGGGGCCTGCGGATGTCGCCGACACCGCTGTTCGTTCACATTTTGACCGCGTTGCGCCCAACCGCGCGACATGGAGGGACGGTGCCGTGAAGTGGATCCCTCGTTCCGGTAAGCTCGAAGCCGGCGGATGTATTTGGCGCGCAGGCGGCGGAGCGCATCATCGCTGCGAGTGGCCGGACGCCGGAGGAATGCCGAGCGTTCAGCCGGCGTTTCAGGCTCGTCGTAGGGCCGTTTCTCTCGATGATCGATGCAGACGAAGGTCGTGCGCCGGCCGGAGCGTGGACGACGTTTTTGCGTGCGCTGTACAATACGATCGTCGTCCCTCCGGCGCTCGCGGCTTTCCGTCGTGCATCCCGGCGCTGAGCGAGGATTGCCGCGCGCCAGATGTCGGAGTGCGGCGAGTTTGTGCGTTACGTAGTTCCGCGTGACGACCCGTGACGGGGCGGGGAAAAGGCGGCGAGCGGAAAGTATGGGTCCCTGGGCGTAAAGCCCGCAAGAGGCGCCATGGACCCCTCGCATTTGAAAAGTTTCCTCCAATGACGCGATGAAGTGCAAAAGTGAGCTACTCGGGGGTCTAGGGGGCGCAGTGTCAACTCCCGTCCGCCCGGCCGTGTCGGCCGGTGACGCCCCGGGCCTGCGGCCCGTCATGCTCTATGCCGACGGCGGCTCGCGCGGGAATCCCGGCCCGGCCGCATTGGGAGCGAAGCTGGTCGACCAAGACGGAAACGTGCTGCGCGAGATCAGCCGGTACATCGGGATCACGACCAACAACGTTGCGGAGTGGAGTGCACTCATCGCGGGTCTCGAGGCGGCGCTCGAGCTCGGCGTTCGCGACCTGGCCGTTCGGCTCGACAGCGAGCTGGTCGTCCGGCAATTGAACGGGACGTATCGTGTCAAGCATCCGAATCTACAGCCGCTCTATGCACGCGCGAAGGGGCTGCTGCAGCGTTTCGAGCGCGTCGAAATCGCTCACGTCCGGCGGGACGAGAACGCCGACGCCGACGCGCTCGTGAACCGCGCGTTGGACGAGCACGCCCGCAGCGCATAATGCATCCCCGCCTCGTCGCGGCCCTGATCGTCGTCGCGGTGCTCGTCGCCCTCGGTGGGACGATCTGGCAGCTCACCTCGCGCGACCAAGCACGGCGTTTGCAGTCGGTCGAGAGGATCGAGCGATCTCCCGCGCAGTTGCGAATGTCCTTGACAATCGACTATGCGAAGGGTCCGGTCGCCCGCGAGGTCTACAGGATGACCGACGACAACGGCCGTTCGAACGCGCAATACGCGGTCACCGACCGTTCCGGGACGACGGCGCAATTTCACGAGACGATCGGCGGCTACGGCGTTTCGTTCCTCTTCGACCGGCTGGTCTCCGACGGGGTTTGGGAGTTGACGGACAAGCCGCCGCGCGGCGACACCTCGATCCGCTATACGGTCTCGGTCGCACAGACCGTCCAGGGCCAAAGCGGCGAGCGGACGATCACCTTCACCGACCCGCAGTACTGGGCGACGACCGCCGGCCGTCAGTTTCACATCCACCTCGACCCGAAAAAACCCGTCCCCGACCTGCTTACCCTCAGCAGCACCTCGACGGCCGATCCTCGCTATGCGAGGGTCGTCGGCGATTTTCTGCAGTTCGGCTCGCCGACGTTCAAGGCGACGATCCGTCGCGCCCGGTCACGCTTAGGCCTTCCCTAGGCGTAACGGCGGCCGTCGAGCTGAATGAAGCCGTCTGGATGCCGTTGCCGGGGATCCCGATGCGTCCAGTGGACCAAGGGCGAGCCGTCGGCGTAGGCTCGGGTGCATTCCCCGCGGATCTCGATGTGATCGCCCGGCTTGACCGGGCATGGGCGCGCAATCGAGACATTGTCGGCTACCTCGACTTCGACCCCGTCATCGCTGCGGACGCGGAAGTGCTCGTGCATCCCGGAGCGAGTGGCGACGAATCGGGCCGGCGTCGTGACGACGCCGCCGAAGGTTACCTCGGCGGCGCCACCGCTCGTGAGGGCTTGTGCGATAGTCATCCCGATGGAAGGATCACGCACAATGGGAAACCGACAAGACGGGAGATGAGGACGCTGCGGACACCGCACCTCACGATGGAGCCGGTCGGGCCTGAGAACGCGCGCGAGATGTGGCGGCTTTTGCAAAAGCCGCACCTCCGTGATTTTCAGGATATCCCGCGCTTGGCGTTCGACGAGCTCGAGCGGCAGATCCGCCTGCGTCCCCGACGGCTGTCGCGTGGAGCGAAGGGGCGGTTCGAGTGGCTGCTGCGCGCCCCTGATTTCGGCGGCTACGTGGGCTGGGTCTCCCTCCGCGTGAACGAGCGGACGCCTCAAGTCGGCGAGATCGGCTACAGCCTCATCGTCGAAGCTCGCGGGCAGGGATTGGCGACCGAAGCGGTCCGTGCGCTCGTCGACGAGGTCTTCACCGCGACCGACCTCGCGGAAATCCAAGCCTGCTGCCTCCCGGAGAACGTCCGGTCGCGTGCGGTGCTGGCCCGCCTGGGATTCCGCGAGACGCGAACGATCCCCGGGGGTGCGATCGTCCGCGGGCGCCGCGTGACCGTGGTAGAGCACCAGTTGCACCGGGGCGAGTGGACGGCGAGGCGCCGCGCCCGCATCCTCGGTCGGCAGGACGGCCGTCCTTGAAGCATTTGGGACCCCCAGTGCAGAATGCCTCTATGTCATGCCTGATGCGAATTCTCAAAACGGCCGCCAGGAGCAAAAAATCTACAAATTAGTCGACGACCAGGGAAAGGTCGTCGCCGAGCTCCCCCTCCTCCATCCGACCCTCGGTTTTGACGTCGTCGACACGCGTAAGCTGTTTCAAACGGCGAATATCACGACGTTCGACCCGAGTTACGGGAGTACGGCGAGCTGCCGATCGTCGATCAGTTACGTCGACGGCGACAACGGGGTCTTGCTGTACCGCGGCTACCCGATCGAGGAGCTGGCTGAAAAGAGTACGTTTCTCGAGGTAGCATATCTGCTGCTCTTCGGAGAGCTCCCGACCCAGAGCGAGCTCGACAAGTTCGTGCACGAGATCACCATGCACACCATGGTGCACGAACAGATCGCCAACTTCTTCAGCGGCTTTCGGCGCGACGCGCATCCGATGGCGATCCTTCTCGGCGTCGTCGGGGCGCTGTCGGCTTTCTATCCGGACAGCATCGACGTCCACGACCCGCAGCAGCGCCTGATCTCGATTTACCGCTTGATCGCCAAGATGCCGACGATCTCGGCGATGGCGCACAAGTATTCATTGGGTCAGCCCTTCATTTATCCGCGCAACAACCTCGAGTATTCGGCGAACTTCTTGCACATGATGTTCGCGGTGCCGGCCGAAGAGTACAAAGTCAACCCGATCTTCGCCAAGGCGATGAATACGCTCTTCATCGTGCAGGCCGATCACGAGCAGAATGCGTCGACGTCGACCGTTCGCGGCGTCGGCTCGAGCCATGCGAACCCGTTTGCCAGCATCGCCGCAGGGATCGCCTCACTTTGGGGCCCGTTGCACGGCGGTGCCAACGAGGCCGTGTTGCGCATGCTGCTCGACATCGGGACGAAGGATCGCATCCCGGAAGTCATCGCGCGGGCGAAAGACAAGAACGATCCGTTCCGGCTCTTTGGTTTTGGGCACCGCGTCTACAAGAACTACGATCCGCGCGCCAGGGTGATGAAGCGGGTCTACGAAGAGGTCCTCAGCGAGCTCGGCGTCAGCAACGATCCGCTGTTCGATCTCGCGCGGGAGCTCGAAAAGGTTGCGCTAAACGACGAGTATTTCATCTCGCACAAGCTCTACCCGAACGTCGATTTCTACTCAGGCGTGATCATGCGGGCGCTCGGGATCCCGATGACGATGTTCACCGCGATCTTTGCGATCGCACGTACGCCGGGCTGGCTCGCACAGTGGAAGGAGATGATCGAGGATCCCGATCAGCGTATCGCCCGTCCGCGACAGCTCTACACGGGTGCGCCGCGCCGCTCGTACGTCGACGTCAAGCACCGGGTGAGCCAGAACGGCGCCGCCGCCGGGAAACAGATCAAGGCCGAGGTCCACGAGACCTAGCGTGCTGCAGCCCGGCCGTTAGTTCGCCTCGTTCGCCGAGAGAAAGATTCCGTCGACGTCGGCGAGATGATAGCGACACAACGGACAGCTGCGCTCCGCAAGCGCAAGTCGGGCCTTCCCCTCCGGTCCCGCGCCGACGGGGCCGGGGGAGAGGAGCGGATTATCGCCGGCGATGCGTTCGAGGTCGGCCCGGAACGTTTCGAGGCTCTCGACGGTGAAGCCGATGTGATCGAGCGCCGGCGAGACGATGCCCGTCCCTTCGTAGTCGGTAATTCGCCAAGGCATGATCACCATCGTAACGTGCCCGTCGGAGAGGTAGCGATTGCCGTCGCCGTTCACCCCCTCTCGCTTTTCGAAACCGAAGAGCTGGGCGTAGAACTCGGCGATCGTCTCCGGATGGAGCGTACGCAAGCCGAAATGACTGATGTACCGGTCGTGCAGCGGATGCTCCTCGGCGTAGAGGTCCTTCCGATTGGCGGCGCGCCGCTGCGAGAGGTCGAAGACGTTCCCGTCCGGGTCGTGGGTCGTGATCGCGGCAAACGGTCGGCTCGACGGTCGCCGCACCCATTCGATCGACGGATAGAGTGAGCGCATCCGCTCGAGCGCACCGTCGAGCTCGTCGAGTTCGATTCCAAAATGGTCGAGCCGCGCGGGGCGACCCGGCTTGCGCGGGTTGATGTTGAGGCCGACGTAGCCGTCTCCGACCGTCACCGCGCGCGTCGGTCGTGCCTTCGTCGAGGTCGTCATCCCGAACACGGACTCGTAGAACTTCCCGGAGAGAGCGTAGTTTTCGCTGACGATTGCGATGTGGTTGATCTTCGGCGGCATCGAAAGACTCCCGTGGCGAACTGAGCGGGGCGCCTTTCGCTGGCCGAGCCCGCTATCCCGGTGAGCGACCGATGTCGGGCCTTCGGTCCCCCGGAGATCTCCATGCAGAGGAGGGAGCTCCAGGGAACCGAGTTCGTCATTCCCCGGTTATGCGACGCCGGTGTGCGGGGTATGCGGCGTTCCCTGCAGTCTGGTCAGGATCGGGGCCGTCCCCGTGGTGCTCACCCACGCCGTACCGAGCGACTCGATGGCCGCTACGAACGCCGAGATGATCCCGGCTATGGCAGCGACGCGGTTCGTCCACGGCGCGGCGACCAAGGTGCTTCCGATCCAGAGGAAGAGGAAGAGCAGGAAGAACGCTGCGAGCTGGCCGGAGACCAGCGGAGATCTCGCGCGCAACGAGACGACGGCGATATACGCCGTGAAGACACCCCAAGCGAACGAGAACCAGCTCAGATCCCCGGTGCTATTCGGCGCTCTGCCTGCGAAGAACCAGAGATAAAACGCGACGGAGGCCCAGAAGACGCTGTATGCGCCCATCCACGTCGCGTCGAAGGTATCCCCTCTGCGGTAAGCCGCGACTGCGGCAAGCAGCATACCCAGACCGCCGACGAACAGGGCGGTCGCGACGACCGATTCGGCGTGCAGCGAACCCCAAAGGTACCCTGAGAACAGGAATACGGCGATCGCAAAGCATGCCGATCCGAGCGGGATGGGATTCGCCGCCGGAGCGTCGACCGGAGTATCGATGGTATTCTTCATCACTAACCTCCTATGAAGACGTTGGCGTGCGTCTCCACCGTATGTAAACGTCGCGACGGATGACGATGTTGCTGGCATGCGCCGGCCGAGCAATCGCAGCCGGGAACCGTCCGCTTCCCGGGCCGTTTGGCTCGGTGCGGTGGAGCGGTTCAGAGCGGCTCGAGAAGTCGAGCCAGCAGCGGCGTAGCGGGCGCGGCGCGCAGCGTCGTCCACGAGGCGTGCTGCACGATCCGACCATTCTCGACGGCGATCGTCGTCGGGCAAAGCCGCTCCAGCACCTCGGGTTCGTGGTCGACGACGAGCAGTGTGAAACCCAGGCGCGAGTGCCATTCCCTGAGGGCGTCGATGAGCTCACGGATGAGATGTCGGTCGAGGCCGCTGAACGGCTCGTCGAGCAAGACCAACGGCGGCTTGCGCGCCAGCATCCGCGCAAGGGCGACCCGCCGTGCTTGACCACCGGAGATTTCGCGGGCGGGGACCTCCCAAATCGGCTCGATGTGGAGCCGCTCGCGCAGCTCGGCGATCCACGGTTCAGCCTCCGCAACGCCGCTCTGAGGGAGGCCGAAACGGACGTTTCGCGCGACGCTCAGATGCGGGAAGAGATTCGCCTCTTGCGTCAAGTATCCGATGGGGCGCAGATGCAACGGGAGCGGCGGAGGGAAGAGGACCGTCTCTGCAAACCGGACATGTCCCCCGTCGGGCGACTCGATTCCGGCGATGCAGCTCAGGATCGTGCTTTTGCCGGCGCCCGAAACGCCGAAGAGCCCGCACGACTCTCCCGGAGCGATCCGGAATGCGGCGTCGACGATGAAGTGTTGCCGGGCTTTGACGACGTGCACGTCAAGCACGGGTCGTCCTCGTTTGGGCGAAGACGTGGGCGAGCCAAGGGATGGGCAGAGCCGTGACGAGGAAGACGACGAGCAGCGGCATGACCGCCGGGAGGCCGAAGTTCTCCAGGTTCGCCCAGATCGCGACCGGCATCCCCGACGGATAGTACGCAGTGATGACGACGGCGCCGAATTCGGTGAGTGCGCGTACCCATGCCAGGCTGAGCGCCACGGCGAAGCCCAAACGCGCCAGGGGAAACGTCACGCGCCAGAAGACGCTCCATCGGTCGTGACCGAGCAACCCCGCTTGCATCTCGAGCTGCGCCGGGACGGTATCGAGGGCGGCGATCGCACCGAGGACGTAATAGCCGATACTCACGTAGACTTGCGTGACGACGAACGCCAGCGGCGTATTCGTCATCTTCAGGCCGAAGCGGTCGAGGAGCCCACCGAGCGCGTGCGGCCCGAAGGCAAGCGACAACAGGATCCCGAGCGCAAGCGGGGGCAGCAAGACGGAGATGAGGAGGACCGCTTGCCACCACAGACGCTCGCGGACCGGCGAGCGCGCGACGTAGAGCGCCATCGGCGTCCCGACGACGACGACCACCACCATCGCGATGGCGGTGAGGACGAGCGAGACTCGAACGGCGTCCGCGGTCCCCGAGAGGTCCCAGCGCCATGCGCCGACCGGGACGAACAAGCCGGCCAGCGGGTAGAGGAGTGCCGCCGCGAAGAGCGCTGCCGCCAGCCGTTGCACGCTAGGCGCGCAGTGCGACCGCACGCCCCGGCGGATCGTAAAAGTATTGCCGAAAGACCGATTGGCCGCTCCCGGTGAGCCACTTGACGAATGCCTCAGCTTTATCTTTGTGCGGAGCGGCGTTGAGCACCGCCGCATAGTAGACCAGGGGCTCGGGATGAAACGTCTTTCCGTTGAGGGTGAGCGAGGCCGCCGCGTAGCGGTCTTGCATCCGATCGTCGCCGAGGTTGATCTCGGGAGGCAGCGTTATGTACGGCAGGTTGAACGGACCCGGCTGGATGCGGTAGGCCGAGGCTGCATCGAGCTCGCCGCTTTGCAATCGTGCTTCGACCGTCGGCTCACTGAAGATCTGCGCCGGGTTGATCGTTTGTCCCAAGATCTTTTGCGCCAGACCGGGTTGCTTATAATACGCCTCGGCCAATTGCAAGGTGAAGATGATGTTCCGTCCTTGCGGATCGACGACCGGATCGGTTCGGCCGAAACGGATATCGCTCTGCTCCAGGATCCGCCACCACGGCGCTGCGCCGCGTTTCCCCGCCGCGGCGTCGGCAAACTGCTGCGCGTATTTGCTCTTGGGACTGTAAGCGATCACCATCTCGGTCCGTGCGATCGGGACGCCGAGACTCGCCTTCCCGCCCTTGATCACGGTCAGCATCGGACTGGGCGTCACCGCGATGAAAACGTCGGGAGTGATACTCCCGCCGACGATCAACTGCGCGAGCGCGTCGGAGCCCGCCGCTCGTCCCCGCATCGCGATCTGCAAGGTCCGGGCGACGTCGGCCTTGATCGGGCCCTCCATCATCGAGCCCATCGATCCGGCGTAGGCGACGTCGAGCGGCGTCAGCTCCTGAGCGCCAACGGCGCGAACCGAAGCGGCGACGGAGGCGCAGCCGAAGATCCAAGAACGGCGATTCATGCGATTTGTTCTCCCGTTTTCGAAGCGTCGTAGGATTGCAGCGCCTGGAGATCGCGGCGGTACGTCGCCGAGCGTAAGGCGTCCAGGAGTGCGTGGATCTCCGGCGTCCGCAGAGCCGCGCGCGGGATGAACAGCGTGCACCGCTCCTCCCGCAGCGGTGAAAAGTCCAAAGCGAAGACGCGCGCGACGCTGGCCGTTCCGATCGCTGCATCGGCGAAGCCTTGCGCGATCGCCCGACCGGTGTCCAACTGACCGGGGACTTCCCGATCGTAACCGACGATACGTCCCGGCTCCACCTTCGAACGTTGCAGCTGCTCGTCGAGCAGTCGCCGCGCACCCGCGCCGGCAGGACGGTTCACGAGCCTTGCTTTGGAGCGGACGAGGTCGGAGGCTCGGCGCAGGTTCAACGGGTTCCCGGGCGCGAGCAACCATCCCGCCTCGGTCGTCGCAACCTGGAAGCGCGCGAATTTCCGTAAGGATTTTTGCGATCGCGGACCGACCTCTCCGTGGACGATCGCGGCGTGAACCCGCGCGTTCATAAGGGCTTGGAGTGCCTCGGCATTTGTCATCGGGAGCCACAGCACGCGGACGTTCCGCGAGCGCGCGAAGGCGTGTCGGGCGAGTAAACCGACGGCGAGATCGCAGCCGGCCAGGAAGACGTTGGGGACGATGCTCTCGGCCGGCTCGATGGCGAGATAGTCCTGGGTGAGCGGGTACACCACCCTTCGGCCGGCGATGACGGCGGCCGCGGAGCGCGTCGGCTGTACCGCCGCGCTCTCCTGGGAACCGAACAGTTCCTCGACGGTGACGTCGAGCGCACGGGCGAGCGCAAGCGCGATGCCGACGGTCGGTTGCATCCGGCCGCTCTCGATTGCGCCGACAGCCTGGCGGGTTATCCCGGCGATCTGCGCGAGTGAGCGTTGCGAGAGGCCTCGCTCGGACCTCAGCGCGAAGAGGCGGTTACGCTCGGCATTTATCGTTGCCATCAGCAACGATCCTTGCCGAAGGGCGCCGCTCGCTCCTGCTCGAGAGGCCTTCACCCGCCGGGGGCGGCGGAGCGTCGCAGGTACGGCGAGCGCGCCGCCGGGAAGCGCGTAGAGCAGCGCTTCTCGACGGCGCGCCGTACACCGATAGCTTCGATCGCTCGCGCAGCACCGGCGGATATGGCGGCGCTATGTGGCGCTACTCGATGTCCACCTCCGTCGCGTCGATGGAACCGCTGGGGTCTTGCGAGCTGGGATGCCCGGTGACGATCACGTGCCTCGCCCCGAGGACATCCGCACCATCCGGTTTGATCACGGTTCCATTGGTGATGTAGACCGTCACGCCGCTTTGAAGCTGGAGCTCGCCGGCCGCTGCGTCGACGACCGCGCCTTCCAGGCGGACCAAGTTCGCGGAGTCCGTCTCGGAAGAGGCTTGGTTCGTTCCGCCGATGGGATTTTGCTCGTTGAGGAACGGTGTTGTGTCGGCTGCTTGTGCCGCAGCCGAGAGGGTTACCGCGAGCACTCCCGTGAGCAGTGCGCCGGTGAAGATTTTGTTCAATGTACTCTCTCCTGCACGGAAGCGACTGTACTTGCGCCGATCGTCGTACATGTGCCGACTATCGGCTCGCTGCTCGTGCGGGAACATGATAATAGCAGCCGCTCATGTGAAAAAGAGAGTGATACTCTCTATTTCGCCGGCTGAGATGCTATGAAGTCGGCGACTCGTCGTGCGCTCGGCTCGTCGCTCGGCGGGATGAGGACGAGCGTGTATCCGGTGCCGTCCGGAACGGGGAAGACCGACAAAGTGAAAGCCGCGATGATACCGTCGGGCAGCCGGACGCGGACCGATTTCCCGAACACCGGGCCCAACTCTCCGCCCTCCCAGAGTCGTGCAAACTCGGGACTCTCGGCGCGTAGTTCGGCGAGCAAGCCCTCGAACCTCGGATCTCCTAGCTTCGCCGGATAGTGAAGCCGTAGATGGGCGACGAACACCCTGGCGACGTACTCCCAATCTTCTACGAACAGGCCGCGCACGCCGTCGTCGAGGAACACGTTGCGCAAGATGTTCTCTCCGCCGGCGTACCCGAGGATCGCCCGCGAGTAGCGATTCACGGAGATCAGGTTGTAGCAGCCGTCGATCAGGTGCGCCGGCCCGTTGAAGCTCGACAAAATCCCTTCGATGGTGCCCGGGATCGCGGGCTCTTCCGCCCGAAAAGCTGTCGACGGTTGCGGAATCCCCGCCAGCGTGAAAAGATATGCCGTCTCGACGGCATCGAGTTGCAAGGCACGTGCGATCGCGCTCAATACGTGGGACGAGACGTGCGCTACTCGACCGACTTCGAGCCGGCCGTACCAACTGACGCTGATGTCGGCGAGCTCCGCCACGTCTTCGCGCCGCAAGCCGACGGCGCGACGGCGATTGGCAGCCGGTAATCCGGCCTGCGCCGGCGAGATGCGGGCACGCTGCGCGCGGAGGAACCTCCGCAGCTCTGCTCGGCGCGCCGCTGAGGCGTCGAACGAAGCGATCATATCGACTCCTTGACCGTAGTATTCCGGTCAAGGTTTCAGAGCCGACGGTCGCTAACCGAGGGCCGTAGGAGGCGAGGGAGGCGCGAGATGGACGAGGACAAGTTCAACATGGCCGTCCGCAGGTTTCTCAAAGAGGTCGGCGTGACTTCACAGCGCGAGACCGAGAAGGCGGTCCGCGACGCCCTTCAGTCCGGCAAACTCGAAGGGACCGCTGAACTCGACGCGACGATGACGCTCGAGATCCCGAAGATCGGCTTACGACACGTCGTCCGCGGCCGCATCGATCTCGGCTGACGCGCGCCTTTCAGCCGGTATGTTCCCCGCCGGTCGTTACCTCGTAGAGGAACCACACCCGGCGTTCCGTCTCATCGATATAGACCTCTAGAATACTGGCCGTCGCAACGTCCCCGTGTTCTTCGCAGATCTGATGCGCGCGGCGCTGCGAGGCGGCGAACGCCTTGTTGTCGTTCATCAACTCGGTGATCGCTTCCAAGGGTGGTACGAATTCGCGATCATCGTCGCCGATCGTCTGCAACGCGGCGATGTGTCCGATCGAGCGGATCGTCGTGTATCCCAGCTTGCGGACCCGTTCGGCGAGCACGTCGGTCATCGCGAAGATCTGATCCCCTTGCTCGTCCAAGAGCAAGTGATAATCGCGGTAGTGGCTGCCCGACATGTGCCAGTGAAAATTCTTCGTTTTGATGTAGAGGGCGAAGGCGTCGGCGACCAGGCCGTTGACGGCGTCCGCGATGGCGGCGCGTCCCTGGGGCGAGAGGTCGTTGGGTGTGTCGAGTTTCGCGACCAAGGCGGCGTGCTTGCCGTTTGCCTTACGCGTTGCAGTCGTCATGTGTGCCATCTCCTTGCGCCGTCGCGCTCTTTTGCGTTGCCGCGCCTTCCGGCAACTCCGTCCGTTCTCCTCCGAAGAACGAGACCGCACGAAGGCGGCGGCGTTCGCATCCGCCGCTCAGCGAGGTCGTTCGACGTCGGCCGTCTCCCGCGTCTTCGTCTCTTCGCGAGGGTTCATCCCATCATGTGGTCGAGTAGGGTGCAAGCGCGACAAATAGCTCCTGATCGCCTGAGGCCGTGCAGCGACCGGAATGGCGAGCCTGTCGCACTCGGCGTCGAACTCGGCAAGCGTGTATGGCGGGACGGCGCGGGAATCGTCGACCATAAACTTCCCCCGGGCGATGAGAGTCGTCTCTACACCTACCCGTTCCGCCGCCGACTCTCACGTCCGTCGCCGACGCCGCCTCGCCTTTTGCGGGCGGTCACACGTCCCAAGGCATCGCTCGCCTTCTCGTGCTAACTAGTCGGGCGGAGGAAACGGCAAGTCGTCCGGGACGATGCGAACTCCGGTCGTAACTTTGAATCGGTCTCCGTAAGGGCTCGGGTAGGTCAGCTCGACGAAATAGGCCGCCCAACCCGTGGTAGGGCGGACCGGGCTCACGATGTAGGTGCCGTCTCCCGCAGTGTGCAGATCGACGCTTCGAAATGCTTTTCCGATCGTCTCGAGCCGGAAGTCGCGCGCTTTCGGATTCACGGCGTGCCATAATTTCGCCGCGGTCGGCCGGATTCGTGTCCGCACGCACATCGTCCCGTCGTTCTCGAAGCGCCAGGAGAAGTCGGGACGCGCTGCATCGTCGATGATCGAATGGTAGAACGCGAGTACCGTATGAGCTGCATCCCAGCCGACTCCCTTGAGCGAGTGATCGGTATTGGGAAGGTAGCGCAGATATTTCCCGTCGGGTAGGTCGTCGAAATAATACTGCGAGGCGTCGGGGACGAAGAATTGGTCACCGGTCGCGTTGAGGATGAGCTTCGGCATCGTGTAACGCGTACGATACGAATACGGATCCTCGATCTTCATGAGCGCGTCCAGTTCGGGCCGGCCGATCCACTCCATGATCCCTCTCGCCTCATAAGGGCGCAGGGCGGGAGGCCAGAACCCGTAGGTGCGATACTCGTGGACGGCGCAACGGCCGACGTTGAGGACGTCGATGACGACCGGGACGATCCCGGCGACGCGCCGGTCCACGGCGGCGGTGAGCCATGCCGTCCAACCGCGCTTCGAGGCCCCGCCGACGACGAAGCGATCGACGACGATCCCACCCCCCGCGGGGCTGGCGCAGAAAGCTTCGACCGTATCCATGGCACGGACGACGCTCTTGGTCATCGGCAACCGCAAAGGCCAGGTCTCGTCGCCCGTGCGCAGGTACTTGTCCCAACTATACGCGACCAGCTCATCCTCGCCCAATCCTCCCGTTTCGTCGGTGAAGGTCAGAGGCTGGTTGGGGACCATCCCGATCTCGGCGACGACCGAGTTCGTCTTCTGCGCAAGGAGGACGAGAAGCGGATTGATTCGTCCCGGAACCGGATCGGTGTTCGCACCCCCGCCGATGATGAGGGCGGCGATCGTCGTCTTGATCTCGTGCGGTTCGACGATCGTCAGCCGATGGCTCCAGACCGGCTGATCGACTTCGGAAGCCCGTCGCCAGCGTTGGGAGACCATCTCCAGCACGTGCGCCGTGTAGCCTTTGGCGGCGACGGTTTTTAGGGGCCGATAGCCGTGCGCCGGATCCTCCGCCTTGACGTAGCGATCGAGCGCCGTCTCTTCCGCTCGGTCGGCGAGCGCCGGAACGGCCGGAAACATCCCCGCCCCGGCGACGCACAGGCCGCCGGTGAGGAACCGAGATCGTGTCCAATGCGACAGCTTCGTCGAGATCGCCCTCCGATCGTGATTCAGGCTTCGTCTATGACGCCGTTCACCCCGCGTCGTGGCCTGCGCCGGTAGACGACACCAAATCCAAGATCGACGACGATGTCGAAATCGCCGCGCTGCTCGATCACCTCGCGCTCGAGCGGCGTATGGTAGATGAGGACGACGTCTCGCTCCGTAGCGGTGACGCGAGCCAAGACGCATTCGAGGACGGGTGCACGAAACGGATTGAAGAGGTAGAGGACGAGGTCACCTCGGGGATACCGATACGTCGCGGCATCGGCTCGAATCAGGCGCAGGTCTCGACAGCGCTGGGCGGGATCCGTATACGAGTCGAGATTCTCGCGGGCGATCTCGAGGAGCGCGGGGGATATCTCGATCCCGACGACGGTCAGAAACGGACGTCGCGCGGCGAGCAGCACCACCCGGCCCATCCCCGCGCCGACATCGACGAAGGTCGTCCCCTCGACCGGCCGCGGGATCGCATCGAGCAAGGCCTCGGCCTGCGCGACGGGCGTCGGCTCGTAATGCGTGGCGAACTCGATGTTGCGCCCAATTCGTTCCGGATCGAGCTCGCCTAGGAAGACGAGCGCCTCGGTGGTGACGCGGTGCTGGGCGTCGAAACGCTGCCCGGCACGCCGACCGCTTACGCGAAACGGATCAGCCTGTTGGGATCGTGCCTTACGTCGAGAAGAACGTATGGTCCATCTCCGGATGCCGACGTCGGCCTTGAGTTTGCCTCGGGGTATCCCCGCTCCCGCTTGCGATGCGCCGCGTCCCGGAGCGAGAGGTTTGGTGCACGGCGGGTCGCAATATCTCGGACGAGCCGGAGGCTTTGCCGCCGAGGATCGGAGGAGAGTGTTATGAGCACGACCGTCACTCCGCGAAGCGCTCCGCCGTTTCGGGCGGATATCGTCGGGAGCTTCTTGCGTCCGCCCTCGCTCTTGGCTGCGCGCGAGAAGTGGAAGAGGAACGAACTCTCGAGCGAGGAGCTGAGAGCCGCCGAAGATCAGGCGATCCGCGACGTCGTCAAGATGCAGGAAGAGGTCGGCCTGGAGGTCGCGACCGACGGCGAGTTTCGGCGCGAGCTCTGGCACATGGACTTCCTCGCGAAGTTCGCCAACGTCACGGTCGTCGACGCGGGGATCAAGATCCGCTTCCACTCGGAGGAGGGCGATATCGACTTTGCGCCGCCCGGCATCCGCGTCACCGGCAAACTTGCGCGACCGGCGGAAGGGATCTTCGTCAAAGATTTTGCGTTCCTCAAATCGGTGACGACCAAAGCGATGCCGAAGCAGACGATCCCGTCGCCGAGCAATATGCATTTTCGGGGCGGGAGGGCGGCGATCGATTCCGAGGCGTATCCCGATATGGAGCAATTCTACGACGACCTCGCGCGCGTCTACCGCGAAGAGATCGCTGGTTTTGCCCAAGCGGGCTGCCGGTATCTCCAACTCGACGAGGTCAACTTGGCCTATCTGTGCGATCCGAAGATCGCAGCCGAGGTGCGTTCGACCATCGGCGAAGATCCTGCGACCTTGCCGCGGACGTATGCGAAGCTCATCAATGCCGCGATCGCTTCGCGCCCGAAGGAGATGACGGTCTGCATCCATCTCTGCCGCGGTAATGCATACAGTACCTGGATGGCGGAGGGCGGCTACGATCCGATCGCCGAGGTCCTGTTCAACGAGATCGACGTCGACGGATTTTTCCTCGAGTACGATACCCCGCGCGCAGGCGATTTTCGGCCGCTGCGCTTCTTGCCGAAGGGCAAGATCGTCGTCCTCGGACTCGTCACGACGAAGAAGGGTGCGCTCGAGACAAAGGACGAGCTCAAGCGCCGAATCGACGAAGCTGCGAAGTTTGCACCGCTCGAGCAGCTTGCGCTCTCGCCGCAATGCGGCTTTGCGAGCGGCGCGGCGGGAAACAAGCTTTCCGTCGACGAGGAGATCGCGAAGCTGCGCCTGATCGTCGACGTTGCGCACGAGGTCTGGGGCTAGATCGCTACCCCGGTTTCGCGCCCGATCACGAGTGAGGAGATCGCGACGCAGGCCCAGAGTAAGAGTCCCAGGAGGAGCGGTCGTCCCCCGGTGGTGCGAAATCGGTCGAGATCGGTTTGCAGTCCGACGCCGGCGAGCGCGACCGCGACGAGCAAGAGCGTGATCCGCCCGATTGCGCCGTCCCACGCGGGAGGGATGATCCCGGTCCCGTTGACGAGCGTGGCGATGAAGAACCACACGATAAACCACGGGACGATCGACCGCCAAGGCAGCGCGTTGCGCTGAGCGCGTGCGCCGGCGAGACGGGCGATCGCAAATGCGGCTGCGATCGGCAGGATCAGGGTCGCACGGCTCAATTTCACGATGGTCGCATGCCGGCCGGCGAGGGGGCCGTAGGCGTAGCCTGCCGCAAGGACCGATGAGGTGTCGTTCACGGCCGTCCCCGCCCATGTTCCAAAAGCCGTTTGCGTGAGGTGCAAGGCATGCCCGATCGGCGGGAAGACGACGACGGCGGCGAGGTTATAGAGGAAGATCGTGGCCATGGCCAAGGCGACGTCCGCTTCGGACGATTCGACCACCGCGGCGACGGCCGCGATCGCCGAGGCTCCGCAGATCGCCGTCCCGACGCCGATGAGGCGGTGCAGCGCCGGACTCACACCGAGCGCTCGCCCTACGATCGGCGCCGCGACGAGCGCGATCGCGACCGTCCCGAGCATCACCGGTAACGTCGTCACTCCGGTATGCAGCACCCCGGCGATCGAGATGCCGAAGCCCGACGTGACGACGGCGAGCTGGAGCACCTTCTTGCTCGCGAACGAGATGCCGGGCAGAAAGATGCTCGGCGGCGCGTAGGCGACCCGTACCAGAGCGCCGAGCAGGACGGCAAAGACCGGCGGGCCGACGACCCGGACCGCTTCACCGCCGACGAACGCGAGGACGGCGAGGACGACGCACAGGGTGAGTCCCGGGACGATTCGGGTGAGGGGCGTCTCGCGCGAGCCGAACGCCGACGTGATCGACGACATGGAGCCGATTATAGGACGTTCCGATACATAAGTCCAATTAGTCTTAATTAGACTTATGCAAAAAATAGCTAATGACTCGATCGTCGCTGCAGATCGCCCACCTGATCACGTTCCGTAGCGTCGCTCGCGAAGCGAGCTTTACGCGTGCGGCCCTCGCGCTGAACGTGACCCAGCCCGCCGTGACGCAGCAGATCCGGGCGCTGCAGCGCCACTTCAACGTGACGCTCGTCGACGTGGTCGGACGCCGCGTCCGGCTGACCGAAGCCGGTGCGTTCCTGCTCGAGCGCGTCGATCACTTTCTGGACCGGCTCGATGCATTGGAACGAGAGATGCGCGAGTACTCCGAAGTAGAACGCGGGGAACTGCGCTTGGGCGCGACGATGACGATCGGGAGCTACGGACTGGCACCGCTGATCGCTCGCTTTCGAGCCCGATATCCCAATATCGGCTTGAGCGTTACGGTCGAGAACACCCAGCGCATCGCCGAGCGCGTCGTCCGCGGCGAGCTGAGCTTGGCGCTCGTCGAAGGGCCGCTCTCCGATCCGCGACTCGAGATCATCCCGTATCAGCAGGACAGACTCGATCTCGTCGTCCCGCCGAATCATCGCTTGGCTCAGCGACGCCGTCCTATTCGGGCCGTCGAGCTTGCCGGCGAGACGTTCATAACACGCGAAGAGGGCTCGGGGACGCGCGAACTCTTTCAGCTCGAGTTCCGTAAGGCGGGTGTCGAGCCGCGGATCGGCCTCTCCCTCCCGACCGGCGAGGGGATCGTCCAAGCGGTCGAGGAGGGCCTCGGAATCGCGGTGATCTCGACGCTCTTCACGAGGAACGCGGTCCGGGAGGGACGACTCGCCGCCGTCCCGCTCGCCGACGTCGATCTGCGTCGAACGTTTCGTCTGGTCATGCTCAAGAGCGTTACCCCTTCGCCCGCGTCGCTCGCCTTCGCTGCGCTCGCGCAGTCTTCGACGACGAACGGCTAAGGGCGCCGGGTAACAATCCCTACGGACGATGCCGGTGCGGAGCACCGGCGAAGGAGAGCGTGAACATGCCCGAGACGTTGAGCTTCATCGCTGCCTTGTTTGTCGTCGCGCTCCTCATCGGGGCCGGCATCTTGTTCGGTGGTGCGGCTGGAGGGATCATCGGGCGGCCCGAGCACGAAGTGACGGTCGACCCTGCCGAGGAGCCGGTCCCCAACGCCGATAGGGGATTGGCGCTCGAACAAAGAGAGACTTCGACCGACTTCTACGGCAGCTGAACGAGCGTCCGCCCGTATCTCTCGTTAGGGCGACGGTTCACCTTCCCGCACGAGCGCGCGCAGGTAAGGGGCGGGGTGCGCCTTCAGGGCGTCGACCCCGATCAGTGTTTCGATTCTCCCCTGCTCGAGGAGGGCGACGCGCCCGGCCAGGGCGACGACGTCCGCATAGCTCTGCGTGGCGACGATGACGCTACATCCTCGGGCGGCGGCGTATTCCCTCACGAGCCTGCGCAGCGCCACGCGTGCGTCGGCGTCGACGTTTGCGAACGGCTCGTCGAGAAACAGCACCTCGGGCTCGACGGCGAGCGCTCGGGCGAGCGCGAGGCGTTGCCGTTGCCCCGATGAGAGGCGCGCTGCTTCTACCCGGGCCGCCGCTTCGAGCCCGACGTCGGACAAAAAACTGCGCGCGCGCCTGCGGTCGCGGGCGGCGACTTCGACGTTCCAGAGGGCCGAGCCGCGTAAGAAGGCTGGTTGCGCGAAGACCGCGGCGCAGCGGCCCGGACGTTCGACGATTCCGTCCGCCGGTATCAACCCTTGTAACGCGAGGAGGAGGGTGGTTTTCCCCGAGCCGTTCCGGCCGACGATCGCCAAGCCTTCACGGTCCGCCGTGACGGCGGGGACGTCGAGTCTGAATCCGCCGCGCGCGACGCTGAGGTTGCGGGCGATCAGCGGCATCGAGCCTGCAGCACGACAGCCGCTCCTCCCGCGACCGCCATGAGGCCGAGCAGGACGGCGACGTAATCGAATGCAAGCCCGAAATCGGCTTTCCCGACCGCGAGCATCGTCGCCGTCGTCAACACGCGCGTCTGCCCTTCGATGTTTCCGCCCGTCATCTGCGCGGCGCCGACTTCGGCGATGGCACGGCCGAAGCCGGCGAGGCCGGAAGCTCCCAGATAAGGCAATGCTTCCCGGAGCAAGAGCCGCCGCCGAACGGAGCGCGCGATCCCGAGTGCCTCGAGCTGCAGCGGGAGCGTCACGTCGAGCGTCCGCAGCGCGACGACGGCGAGCGAACCGATCAACGGAATGACGATGATCGTTTGCGCGATCACCATCGCGAGCGGCGTGTAGAGGAGGTCGAACCGGCCGAGTGGACCGCTTCGCCAAAACAGGAACGCGATGGCCAAGCCGACCGCGACGGGCGGGAGGCCGAGGCCCGCGTTGAAGACGACGAGCAACGCATACCGTGCTTTTCCTCGCCCATACACGATCCAGAACGCTCCCGGGACTGCGAGCATTGCGCCGACGAGCGTTGCAGCCAAGGAGACGGTGATCGAGAGGGCGACGATCTCGACCACCTTTCGCTACCGCACCGTCAGCGCGTCGGCGCCGAAGAGCGCGCGGCCATATCGCTCCTTCCCGAACGCCGCGATGATCCGTTGGCCTGCCGGCGAGACGATATACCGTGCAAACGCTTCACCGCCGGCGAGATTACCGATGTGTCCCGGCAGCGGTTTCACTACGATGACATGGTAGATGTTTTGCAAATCCTTGGCGTCTTCGACGAGCGGGAGCAACGTCAAGGTTGCGCGTTGCGAAAGGTAGGTTCCGTCGTCGGTCAACGTGTATGCGGCCTTTTGTGAGGCGATGTGCAGCGTGTCGCTCATCCCACTCCCTGACTTGATGTACCAGGAGCCTTGCGGAACGATCCCGGCCGCCTTCCATAGGTCGAGCTCTTTGATGTTCGTCCCGGAATTGTCGGCCCGAGAAACGAAGAGGGCGCCGGCCGCTGCTATTCGCTTGAAGGCTTCGACTGCGGTCGGTGCTCCCTTTACCTTCGCCGGATCGTTCGGCGGACCGACGACGATGAACGTATTGTGCATGACGAGTCGACGGCTCAGTCCTCGTCCTTCTCTCATATATGCTTCTTCCGCGCGCGGGGCGTGGACGAGCAAGACGTCGGCATCGCCCTTCTCGCCCATCGCGAGCGCGGCGCCCGTCCCGACGGCGATCGTCTTCACGTTATAGCCGGTCGCGCGTTCAAAGGCGGGGACGAGGACGTCGAGGAGCCCGGTATCTTGGGTGCTCGTCGTCGTCGCCAAGATGACCGCCCGGCCGGCGGCGGAGGCGGCTTGAGTGAATGCCAGGAAGAGGGTCAATACGCAAAGCAGACGTTTCACGCGCCGATTTTCGCGCTGAGGACCGGTAAATCCCGAACTGCGAAGGCCGGCGGCCGTACCTCAAAGGCCGCTCGGCGCTTCGGCCGAGATCGGGTATCCGGCAAAGGAAAGCCAGCCGATCGAACGCCGGCAGCCTTCTTCAAACGATACGTCCTGCGCCGCTCCGAGGACCCGGCGCGCCTTTTGGTTGGGGAATTTATAGTTGCAGGTGTGGAGGAGTGCGATCTCCTCGCCGGCGGTGGGCGATTGCTTGCGCGGCCGCTCCCAGGCGGACGGTTCCGGCGGCGCATTCCATCCCGCGATGAATCCTTTGATCCCGCGCTTCAAACGCGCGGGCATCACACGGATGAGGGGACGCGGCGGCCTCAGGCTACGCGCGAAGACGCCGCCGCGCCTGCGGCGCGCCGGCGGAGGGAGATTCGGTAATTCGGTGATTTCGACGCCGAATGCGCGTGCAATCGGTCCCCACAGATCGGCCCATGTGACGATCTCGTCGTCGACGAGGAGGAAGACGTCGCCGTCCGCTTTGGGTTCGAGTAACGCCGCACGGATGGCGGCGACGAGGTTGTCGACGTAGATCGCGTTGCAGATCCCCCGTCCCCCGTCGACGAGGTAAGCATCGCCGCGGAGGAGGGCATCGGCGAAACCGTCGGTCCAATAGGAGCGCGGCCCGTAAACGATGGCAGGCCGCAAGGTCACGAGCTCGACTTCACCGCCGCTGCGGAGCCGCCGAAAGCGCAGCTCCGCCCTGACCTTGGCGTTGTTGTAGGAGATCGGATGACGATCGGAGAGCGGCGAGGTCTCGTCCGTCCCGGGGGGCGGGGCTTGACCGTGCACGGAGGCCGTGCTGAGGTAGACGATGCGGCGGACCCCGGCGGCCTCGGCCGCACGGTAGATCGGGTCGACCGTCGCTTCAATCGTCGCGTCATCGCCTTTCACGAGATCGACGACGGAATCGCACCCTTTGAACGCCGCTGCCAACGCCTCCCGATCGCGCGCGTCCGCGATACGACAGTCGAGGGCGAAGCGCGCCAGCGAGGCGAGGCCCCCGGCGCTACGTACGATCGGCCTGACGTCGGCGATCTTCCCGAGATGAAACATTTCGATCAGGCGGGTCCCGATGAAACCGCCGGCCCCTACGACGGCTACGCGGTCCACGTCCCTGCTCCGAGCAAAGGCGGACGGAGGCGCGCGACCTCGGCACGCTCGCGTTCGGAGAGCCACGCCATCGGCATCGGGCGGGCGACCCGATAGGCTCGCTCGACGACGCGCAAGGTCGCGATCGCCGCCTCACCGGGGACGGTCGGCTGTTCCAGCCCGCGAGCGGCCTGCGCGGCGTTGCGAATCTGTGCGATGAAGCTCCGCTCCATATTGCGCGCCTCGCGCAACACCCCGTCGACCGTCACCTTGCCGCCCGCAAGGACGAGTTGCAGTTCGTCGGCCCGCGTTTTGTCCCACACGTTCCATTGCATCGAGCCCCGTTCGCAGCGGACGACGCAGCGGTTGGGGAGCGGATGATCGCGGCTCAGCCGGATGCATCCCCGTATCTCTCCGGCGAACTGCAACGTCAGCCTGCAGTTGGCCTCGATGCCTCCCAGCGCGTCGTCTTCGTAGTCCAGCACGGTCGGCTCGCCGAACCACCAGACGAGGAGGTCGATGAGATGCGTCCCCAGGTCGATGAGGACGCCGCCGCCGGCATCGGCCCGGGAAAAAAGTGCGGCCGACGCTGCCGGCCAGGCAAAGCGTCCGCCTTCGGAAAAATCGAAGGCCAGCGCTCGGCCGAGCGTCCCTTGCTCGATCATCGAGTGCACCGCCTGCATCGCCGGGAAAAAACGGCGAAAGTGCCCGACCACGAGCGGCCGCCCGGCCCTCGCCGCCGCCGCGACCATCGCTTCGGCCTGGGCGACCGATGTCGCCAGCGGTTTCTCACAGAGCACCGCCATCCCTAACGAGAGCAGGCGAGTTGCGTGATCGGCGTGATGGCGGTTCGGACTTGCGACGACGGCGAGCTCGACGCCGAGCTGCGCGCATTCCTCGATCTCAGGGACGACCGACGCGTCGGGAAAGTGCGCCCTCATCGCCTCGACCGCCTCCCGGCGGACGTCATAGAGGGCGACGAGGCGGACGACGTTTTCCCTTTGCAGCTCGCGCAATGCGGGTGCATAGTAGGTCTGAGAAACGGCGCCGCAGCCGATGAGCGCCATGGAGACCGGCGACAGCCTCGCGCAAACCACCTCTTCTTAACGATGCGCCGAAAACATGCCGAACGGGTGAGAAAATTGCACTAGGCTTAATAGTGCAATCTACTCATCGGCACGAGTCCTCGGACCAATCTCCGACTCGCCGATCGGTGCTATAGTTCACGCGCTCGAGGTGGCTCACATGCAGTCATGGAAACGCGCGCTTCTGCCGCTCGTCTCGCCGCTGTTTCCTTTTGTCATCACGTTGGCCCAGCGTTATATGAGAGGCGATGTCGATCTTGGGAAGAGGCTCGTTTGGTCGCGGCTGATCGAGCCGCGTTTGTCGGCGCGGCCCTACCGGTTTCGGTGCGAGACGCTCTTCGGGGCCAGTCTGACCGGCGACACGGTCGATATCCAACAGCGTTACGTCTACTATTTTGGGTTGTGGGAACCGAATCTCACCGACTGGATCGCCCGAAGCCTGCGTCCCGGAGACGGATTCATCGATGTCGGTGCGAACGTCGGCTATTTCAGTTTGTTGGCGTCGCGACTGGTTGGACCGTCGGGATGCGTCGTTGCGATCGAAGCCTCACCCGAGATCTATCGGGCGCTGACGGAAAACATCGCCCTCAACGAGGCGTGGAACGTCCGAGCCGTCAACCTCGCCGTATCGGACGGCGAAGGAACCCTCCCGATCTATCGCGGGCCGGCTGAGGATAGCGGGCTGACGACGACGATCCCGTACCTGGATTTCCTGCGTTATGAGGGGACGGTTCCGGCGCGAACGCTCCCGGCCGTTTGCAGCACCGAAGAGATCGCAGCGGCGCGCATCGTCAAAATCGACGTCGAGGGCGCGGAAGCGGCGGTCGTCGGCGGGATGCGTCGTCTCCTTGAAGACGGTCGAGCCGACCTCGAGATCGCGATAGAGATCAACGCGGCACGCTTGACGGCGGCCGGACGGCGAGCAGAAGAGATCTTCGACATCTTCGAAGGCGCCGGTTTTCATTCATATCGCCTGCGCAACGACTACACGTCGGCGAGCTACCTCCCGCCGCGTACGATCGCTCGGCCGGAACGGTTGCGAACTCGTGAGGTCGCCGATCTCTACGACTACATCTTTTCACGCCGCGACGCCGAGGTTCTGTAACGGGGAGCTAATGGCCGGCTTGCCGCTCGCCCTTATCGTAACGTAGCAAGAGGACGACGGTCCATGCCAAGATCGGGTGGCCGCCGGCCGCGACGTACCGGGCGATGTCGTTTTCTTTCAGCGCTTCCGCCTCTTGCGGCTTGAGCTCGTGCGCGGCACAGAAGCCGTCGGGATCGGCGAGGAACGCGCGCCGTGCCTGCGCCTCGACTTTGAGCTCGTAGAGGACCTCGTTGAAGTGAAAGTGCTCAGGTTCGATCCGTCGATAGAACCAGTGTTTCGTCCCCTTGAAGGGATACGGCGTCCTCGTCTTCATGGTATGATCGCACGCCCGTCGGGAGCCTCCGCCTTGAACTGCAGCACCCCGTGCCCATGATGCCACAGCGGTTGGTACGAAAGCAGCGTCCCGCGGCAATTGCCGATCGCTCCGAACATCACGAACCAGGCGAGCAGCTCGCCGTTGCCGACTTCGTCGAGTTGATCCAGGGTGAGGTCGAGCAATGCTTCGAGGTCCCCTTCTTCCATCCGTTCGATCGCCCAACGGTCGAAATCGTATTCGGGATGCGGGTACTTTTCCGTCCCGGGGTAGTGGGACATCCCGCCGCTCGCGATGACCGCGACGCGCTCGTCGCGCTGCCGAACGATATCGGCGATCGCGGCGCCGAGTGCGGCGCAGCGACGCGGTCGGGGCAAGGGCGGGAGGTAAACGTTGACCAGAAACGGGACGACCGGGATCGCTCGGTCCTCGAGGATGTATTCGAACGGGACCGCAAAGGCATGACCGAGGATCGCCTTTTGCGAGAAGGTCATGTCGAAACCGCGTTCGAGCAGCCCGTCGAGCAAACCTAGGGCGAGCGGTTGATGGATCGGGAGCGAATACTTCCGCGGTCCGAACTCCGCGGTCGCGCGTTCACTGATCACCATCGCGAACGTCGGAATCGCTTCGAGAGAAAAGGCTTCGACATGGTCGATTCCGATCAGCACGATCGCATCGGGTCGGACTTCGTCGAGCGTCTTCCCAAGCCGCCGCATCGCCGCGATGCTCGCATCGAGCATCTCGGCGGGGTTGTCGGGGGGTCTCGTGATCAGTTGGGGCGCGTGCACCGTCGCCATCCCCGCTACGATTTTGCCCATCGATCTCCGCTTCGCACCGTCCGACCGGGATTCCGCGTCTCCGCGGCGAAAAACGGACTATAGTCCGATTTGTGAATCGTATGACCGTCGGGACGGCACTGTCAAGGAGCGAGGTCGGTGGTCTTCGGGAGCGGCGCAAAGACGAGCGCCGCCGGCGAATCATCGCGGCCGCGCGCGCCGTCTTTCGGGAACGCGGCTTCGACGACGCGACGACGGCCGAGATCGCAAAACGCGCGGCCGTCGGGACCGGGACGCTTTTCCGCTACGCAACGGACAAGCATGAGCTCTTACTGATGGTTCTCAACGACGAATTGGCGGCGATCACCGACGCGAGCATCGCGGGCATCGATAGGCGGCGCTCCTTGCTGACGCAACTCGTCGAGTTCTATCGACCTCGCTTCGAATTCTGGGGCGCGGATCTCGCGCTTGCGCGAGCGGCGACGGTGCAAGTCTACGCGAGCCGTCCGCCCGGCGGGAAGCCCGAGCGGGCGCGGATCGAGCTGCGGCAACGGCGTCTCGTCGCGGCGATCGGCGATATCCTTCAAAGTTATGCGGCAATGAAGGGCTTGCGCTTGCGCGAGGATCCGGACTTGATCGCGAGCTCGATTCACTACATGTACATCGGCGAGTTGCGGGTCTGGCTCGGCGAGCCGGCGCCTCGCATCGAGGCGGTGATGGTCCGATTACGGCGTCTTTTCTCGCTCGTCGTGCACGGCATTTTTGAATAACGTCCAAGAGGTCGAAACACATGCTCACCACCGAAGAAAACGAATTGCTGACGCGGGTCGGTCCCGGGACGAGGATGGGCGCACTCTTGCGGCGCTATTGGCATCCCGTCGCCGCCTCGGCCGAGATGCACGATCGCTGGACCAAGCGCGTCCGCATCCTGGGCGAGGACCTCGTCCTGTTCAAAGACCGCACCGGGAGGCTCGGCCTGATCGGAGAGTCCTGTCCGCACCGCCGGGCCTCGCTCGCATACGGCATACCGACCGAGGACGGGATCCGTTGTCCGTATCACGGGTGGAAGTTCGACCATGCCGGACGCTGTTTGGAACAGCCGAACGAGCCCGAGGGGAGCACGTTCAAGGAGAAGATCCATCACCCGGGTTATCCCGTCGAGGAGCTCGGCGGGATGATCTTCGCCTATCTCGGACCGCAGCCGGCGCCCTTGCTCCCGCGGTTCGACGGCTACGTCGCGCCGCGTGCGATCCGTACGGTGGGGAGCGCGATCATCGATTGCAATTGGCTCCAGATCATGGAAAACTCGGTCGACCCAATACACACCGAGTGGTTGCACGGCAAGCTCTATGAGTTCCTAAAGGAAAAGGACGGCGTGAAGGTCGCGATCGGCCGGCATCACGCCAAGATCGCATTCGACGAGTTCGAATTCGGAATCATCAAGCGTCGCCTGATGGAGGGGCAATCGGAGGATTCCGACGATTGGCGTGTCGGTCATCCCGTCGTCTTTCCGAACATCCTCGCCGTCGGGAGCGGCGGAGGATTGTGGCGGCAGTACACTTTCCAGACGCGTGTCCCGGTCGACGACACGAGGACGCTGCACTTCTGGTACCACGCGTACGTCCCGCCGGACGACGTCGAGGTCCCGCGGCATCTGCTCGAGGGCTGTCCGGTTTACGAGCCGCCGATCAAAGACGAGCACGGAGACTATTTGCTCGAGTACATCCACGCCCAGGACATCATGGCCTGGGAGACGCAAGGCGCAATCGCCGACCGGGCGTCGGAGTCGTTGGCCTGGACCGATCGCGGGATAACGCTCTTTCGAAAGGTGCTGCGCCGGGAGCTTGAGCGCGTCGAGAACGGGGAAGATCCTTTGGGCGTTATTCGCGACCCGGCGCGAAACGTATTCATCGAGTTGCCGCTCGAGAAGAACAAGGACATGTTCTCCGACGGACTCGAGAGCATCTTCAAACGCCACATGACGGCATTCTCGCCGATCGCCGACGAGATACTCGCGGTCATGATCCGCTCGCGCGGCCGCCGCGAAGCGCTAGCCTAGAAAGGACGGTACAAATGGCGATTCAGATCGCGACGAAGATCATCGACGGTGACGGTCATCTCATCGAAGACGAGGCGGCGATCACCGAACACATGGCGGAGCCGTATCGCGAGATCCTCAAACGCGTCGGGAAGATCTTCCCGCCGCTCGATCACGTGCACGCGGGAAAAGCGGTGGAGATTCCGCCGCAGCGCGACGGCCGGCCGGCCGTCGGCCCGGACGGTTGGCTGCGTTTCCTGGCCGACGCCGGGATCGAGTGGACCGTCCTCTATCCGACGCAGGCGCTCGCCTACGGCAAAGTCGTGAGCCTCGATTACGCCGCCGTGCTATGCCGGGCGTACAACGATTGGCTGAGCGAGACGTATCTGAAACGGGATCCGCGGTTCAAAGGGATGGCGATCATCCCGATGCAGGATCCACCGGAAGCCGCCAAGGAGCTGAGGCGCGCGGTCACCGAGCTCGGGATGCTGGGGGCGATGCTCCCGTCCAATGGTCTCGCGCAGCCGCTCGGTTCGAAGGTGTATTGGCCCGTCTACGAGGAGGCGAATCGCCTGGGCTGCTGTCTGGCGGTCCACGGGGGCTGTCACGACCGCTTCGGGATGGATCACTTTACGATGTACGTCCCGGTCCACGCTCTCGGGCACCCGTGGGGGCTTACCTTGAACTGCGCGGACATGCTATACAACGGGATCTTCGAGCGCTTTCCGCGCCTGCGTGTCGCCTTCTTGGAAGGCGGTGTTGCGTGGCTCTTGCTGTTGCTCGAACGACTGCACGCTTCGCATGAGACGCACTTTCAGTACATCCCGCCGGGCGAGCCCGGCATCCGAGAAGGCGAAGACCCCGCCGAGTACCTCAAGGCGCTGATCGCGGCCGATCGCTTCTATGTCGGGATCGAGACGGAAGAACTGACGATGCCGTTTGCGATCAAGGTCGTCGGTAATCGTCCGTTCCTGTATTCGTCGGACTTCCCGCACGAGGTGACGTTGGAGAGCTGTAAGCACGATATCGGGGAGTTGCTCGAAAGCGACCAGATCAGCGACGAAGACAAGGCGGCATTGCTTTATCGCAATGCGGAGCGCTTCTACCAACTGAAGCCCTGAGGGACCATGTTCAAAGCTTCCGCAACGATCGTCATGCCGACGTCGATCATCGGGTCGCTCCCGCGGCCGGCGTGGTACACGGCCGTACTCGGGTCGCAAACCTTCCTCGAGGCGATGATGAACGCGCGCTACCGCGAGCAATACGAGGACGCGGTCGCAGTCCATCTGCGCAGTCAGGAAACGGCTGGTCTCGATATTTGCACCGACGGCGACGCACACTTTGACGAAGAGGTCGGCGGGATGAGCTGGGCGAGCTATCCGCCGCGCCACATGGAGGGTTTCGATCGTCGGCCGCAACCGGCGGCGTATCGAGTCGGCGCCGCCGGCTTTCCGCGCGGCCACATCCTCCACGATTACCAGGAAGCGCGGATCTTTCCGAAAATCGTCGGACCGGTCGGCCGCGGCGATCTGCAGTATACCGCGATGTGGAAAGTCGCGCAGCGGATGACAAAGAAGCCGGTAAAATTCGGGACGATCCTTCCCGAGCTCCTCGCCGCTACGGTCGCGGACGACTACTATAAAGATCCGGTTGAGCGAACCATCGCGTTGAGCAACGCGCTGAACGAGGAGTTGAACGATCTCGCCGACGCCGGTTGCCCGGTGATCCAGCTCGAGGAGCCGCAAATCCATATGACGCCTGCGCGCGGAAAGATGTTCGGAAGGCTCGACGTGAACGATCTCGTCGGTATCTTCAACAATACCGTGAAGGGGTTGCGGGAGAAGACCGAAGTGTGGTGTCACACCTGCTGGGGGAATCCGTCGCAGCAGCGGATGTTTACGGAAGTACAGAGCTACCGGCCGACCCTCGAGGCCCTCGATCAGGTCGATGCCGACGTCCTGACGTTCGAAACCGCGTCGTCCGGGACCGGCGATCTCAAGGCGATCGGCGAAGTCATCAAAGAGAAGAAGATCGCGATCGGCGTCGTCGATCACCACACGCTCCAAATCGAGCGCCCCGAAGAGGTCGCCGCGCTGATCCGTGAGGCTCTGCGGTATATCCCGCCCGAACGGCTCATCATCACGTCGGACTGTGGGATGGGACGCGAAGGGATGAGCCGGCGCCACGCGTTTTACAAAATGGTCGCGATGGTCCTGGGGACGAACATCGTGAAGAAAGAGTTGGGTCTTCCCCAAGCCGAATGTCTGGCAGCTGATCCACGTTATTCGCTAACGGTCACCAGTACTTCGTAACGTAACGACGGACGCCGTCCGGCGGGAGGATATGGCAATGAGAATCACCCGCAAAACCGCCGTCAAGACCTTCGCCGCCGCCGCTGCCGGGACGGCCGCACAGGCCCTCGGTTTCTCGATCGCACGAGCACAGGCCGAGCCGATCAAGATCGGCCTCCTCACGATCCTCACCGGGCCGCTCGCCTTCGGTGGTATCCAATGCCGCCAAGGCATCGAGTTGTTCCTGAAGGAGAAGAACTATACGCTTGCCGGGCGGAAGATCGAGCTGCTCGTCGCCGATACGGGCGGCAATCCGGCCGGCGCGAAGACGAAGGCGCAAGAGCTCATCGAACGCGACCGCGTCGACTTCATCATCGGTCCGTTCGCCGCTTTCGAGATCCTCGCCATCAGCGACTATCTCATCCAACACAAAATGCCGACGATGGCGATGGCGGGCGCGATCGACCTGACCGCGCGAACGCCGAATCCGTTTTTGATCCGAGCCTCGGCGACGTCGGCGCAGGCGATGTATCCGCTTGCCGATTACGCCGCAAAGGTGATGAAGCTCAAAAACGTCACGACGATTTGTGACGATTTCGCCTTCGGTTACGAACAGGTCGGCGGCTTTCAGCAGGTCTTCGCCGGCGACGGCGGGAGAGTCATCAAGAAGCTCTGGTCGCCGCTCGCCACGCCCGACTATACTCCCTACCTCGTGCAGATTCAGGGCGGCGACGGCGTCGTGCAGGGTTTGACCGGCTCGAATCCGGTGAAGTTCATGCAGCAATATGCGAGCTACGGTCTCAAGGGGAAGTACCCGGTTCTCGGCGGAGAGACGGCGGCGGACGACGCGCTGTTGAAGAGCTTTACAGCCGAAGACGCCGTGGGGATGATCAACTCGTGCCCCTATTCGCTTACCTACAACTCACCGAGCAACAAACGCTTCGTGGCTGCGATGCAACGCACGTACGACGACGTCCCGGGACTCAACGCCGCGACCTATTACATCTACGGAATGTGCGTCGAGGAGGCGTTGAAGAAGACGGGAGGCAGAGTCGACGACAAGACCGCGCTCGTCAAGGCGCTGCGTTCGGTCTCGCTCGCGGATTCGCCCCGGGGGCCGTTTCACTTCGACGAATACGGCAACATCGTAGGAAACATCTTCATCCGGCGCATCGATCGGGTGAACGGTAAACTCGTCAACACGATCGTCAAAACTTATCCCAACGTCAGCCAATTTTGGACCTTCGATCCGAAGCAGTATCTCGCAACGCCGCCCTATACGCGCGACGCGAATCCGCCGATCCTCGCTCAGCACGGCTAACCTGAAGATGAACCTGTGGCTCGTCCTCACGATCAACAGTATCGCGATGGGCGGTCTCTTGTTCTTGCTGGCTTGCGGTCTCTCACTGATCTTCGGCTTGATGCGCATTCCGAACCTGATGCATGGCTCATTTTTCATGCTCGGCGCGTATCTGGGCGTCACCTTCCTGCGCTTGGGCTTGCGTTTTTGGTTCGCGGCGGTCGTCGCGGCGATCGTCTTGGCCGCGATCGGGTTCGGGATCGAACGGCTTCTGCTGCGTAGGCTTTCGGGGCAAGCCCTGGCGCAAGTGCTGATCACCCTAGGCTTGTCGCTCATCGTCGCCGATTCGTGCCTGTTGGGATGGGGCGGTGATCCGATCTCGGTCAACACGCCGCCTGCTCTGAGCGGCTTCACGGCGGTCTTCGGCGCGCCTTTTCCGACATATCGACTCGTCGTCGTCCTCATCGCGGTTTTCGTCGCGATCGCCCTTTGGGTGATGATCGATCGTACCCGCTTGGGTGCGATGATTCGCGCCGGCGTCGACGATCCTGCGATGGCCCGCGTCGTCGGAATCCCGGTTCCGCGACTCTTCTCGGTCGTCTTCTCGCTTGGCGCGGGGCTCGCAGGCTTCGGCGGGATCATCGGCGCACCGATCCTCTCCGTCTATCCCGGGCTCGATAACGACATGCTCCCGCTCTCGCTCATCGTCGTGATCCTCGGTGGGACCGGGAGTCTCCTCGGAGCGTTCGTCGGAAGCTTTGTCATCGGCTTCCTCTACAATTTTGGTCAAGTCATGTTCCCCGCGCTCGCGTACGTCATTCTGTTCCTGCCGATGCTCGTCGTTCTGGTCCTCCGTCCGCAAGGGCTGTTCGGCACGCTCGCATCGTGAAAGCGTCGATTACGACGCTCTCGATCGCCCTGCTCGTCCTCCTCCCGTTTTGGCTCCCGAACGTCTATTACGTCAACATCGCGAGCCAGATGCTCATTTGGGCGGTCTTTGCGCTCGGGCTCAACGTCTTGGTCGGTTATGCCGGACTCGTCTCTCTGGGGCATACGGGTCTCTTCGGGATCGCCGCTTATACGGCGGCGTGGCTGCTCACCCACGGTGCCTCCCAGACAACGGCGGCGCTCGCGGCGCTCGCGCTGGCGGTCGCGGCGGCGGCGCTCTTCGCCGTGCTGTCGCTGCGCGCGACGGGGATCAGTTTCCTCATGATCACGCTCGTCCTGGGGCAGATCTGCTGGGGCATCGCCTACCGCTGGGTCGATGTGACGCGTGGGGATAACGGCATCGCGATCCCCTCGCGGCCCGCTCCTGCGGGGATCAGGCTCGAAGATCCGCGGGCGTTTTACTGGGCGAGCCTGCTCGTCTTCTTGCTCGTCGTCGGCGTGGTTTACGTTTTCACGAGATCGCCGCTGGGCGTCGCCTTGCGGGCGACGCGCGAGCAGCCGCAGCGGATGACGACGCTTGGCTACGACGTCTGGCTGATCCGCTTTTTCGCCTTCCTGTTTTCCGGCCTGATCTCGGGCCTGGCGGGTCTCTCTTTTCTCTATTACACGAAATTCGTCAGCCCGTACGCGCTTTCGCTCAGCACCGCCGCAGGGGTGCTGCTGATGGTGATCGCGGGCGGTTCGGGGACGTTGCTGGGCCCTGTCGTCGGTGCCGCACTGGTCCTCGCGGTTCAATATATCGCGAGTGCCTATATCGAGCGCTGGAACATCGTTTTGGGGACGATCTTCGTCCTGATCGTCCTTTTCATGCCCGAGGGTTTGGTCCCCGGGGCCGTGCAGTTATGGCGCAAATCGTGGAGGCGGGTCTGGTGATCGCGCTCGCGCTGCGTAACCTTCATAAGTCCTTCGGCGGCTTGAGCGTCACGTCGGGTGTCGATCTCGTCGTCGCGCAGGGGGAACGGCGACTCATCATCGGTCCAAACGGTGCCGGCAAGACGACGCTGTTCAATCTCATCGCGGGGGATCTGCGGCCGGATCGCGGGACGATCGAGCTCTTCGGGCGCGACATCACCCGCCTGCCGGCACGCGCTCGGGCGCATCTGGGTATCGCGCGCACGTTCCAAATCGTCACGCTCTTCCAACAGGAAACGTTGCTGTGCAATGTGATGCTCTCCGTCCTCGGACTGAGGCCGTTGCGCTGGAATCCGTTCGTCCGTTTCGAACGGCAAGAGACGTTGATCGAGCCCGCACGCGAGGCGTTGGCGCGCGTCGGTCTCGCCGAGATCGCAGACCGTCCCCTGAGCCACACGTCGTACGGTGAGCGCCGCCGGGTGGAGATCGCCATGGCGCTCGCGCAACATCCGCGGGTCCTGCTCTTGGACGAGCCGTTCGCCGGGCTGTCGGCGCAGGAGCGCCGCGACGTCTTTCACCTCCTGCGCGGCATACCCCGTGAAATCACGCTCGTCATGATCGAGCACGACATGGATTCGGCTCTCGATCTGGCCGAGCGGATCACACTCCTCCATTTCGGTCGGGTCGTCACCGAAGGGACGCGCAGCGAAGTCGTCGCCGATCCACGTGCTCACGAGGTCTACCTTGGCGCCTGACGCCCTCGTCCTGGAGGACATCGATGCCTATTACGGCGACAGCCACGTCCTGCAAAGCGTCTCGTTACGGCTCCGCCCGGGACGCCTTTTGGGTTTACTCGGACGGAATGGGGCGGGGAAGACCACCTTGATGAGCGTCGCCGTCGGCCTCCTCCGCGCGCGGCGCGGCTCGATCGAGGTGTTCGGGAGGTCGCTGACCGGTGCGCCGCCGGAATCGATCGCGCTTGCGGGCGTTGCGCTGCTCCCGCAAGGGCGGCGCATCTTTCGGAGCCTCACCGTTCGGGAGAACCTAGCCGTTGCCGCGCGGCCTGCACCCGATCCGGTTGGACGGCCGTGGACCGTCGATCGGGTTCTGGCGACCTTTCCGCGCTTGGCGCAGCGCGAGCGTCACCTCGCGGGGGTACTATCGGGCGGCGAGCAGCAAATGCTCGCAATCGGACGGGCGCTGGTCGCGAATCCGCGGGTCCTCCTGATGGACGAACCCTCCGAAGGACTTTCGCCCCAGCTCGTCGCCGAGGTGATGGCGACGATCCGCAAGCTGAAGGATGATGGGCTCTCGATCATCCTCGTCGAGCAAAACGCAAAAATCGCGCTCGACGTCGCGGATGACATCGTCATCCTCAACAGCGGACAAGTTGTATTGAGCCTTCCGGTGAAGGATGTGCAGGACGAAAGGCTCCTTCACTATCACCTCGGCCTCTTCTGAGTAGCAGCGACTCTTTACGGCGCCGGCGAAGAAGCAAGGGTGAGGTCGCCGACTAAATTCGACGTCGTTATCGTCGGAAGTGGTATTAATTCGCTCGTCGCCGGTGCGCTACTGGCAAAGCGAAGGTGGCGGGTTTGCGTGTTGGAGCGGAATGCCTGGCTGGGCGGCGCGATCAATACCGCCGAGATCACGCTTCCCGGATATCATCACGACGTCTTCAGCGGTTGGCATCCGCTTTTCCTCAGTTCGAAAGCCTATCGCATCCTCAAGGAAGATCTCGAGGCCGCCGGCCTCGAGTATTGCGAGCCGCGCATCCCGGCGGCGGCCGTTTTCCCTGACGGAACGAGCGCTTTCATCATGCGTTCGGAAGACGGCAACGCGGAGGAGTTTCAACGCTTCGCGCCGGGTGACGGTATAGCGTGGCGTAACGCGATGCGCGAGTTTGCAGAGTGCAGCGATCTTGCCTTCGGCCTGCTCGGCACGGAGCTGTGGTCGTTCGCGGGCCTGCGATGGGCCGCCCGAACCCTCTTCCACCTCGGCCGCAGAGGTACGCTCCTCTTCATGAAAGAGTTGCTCTCGACGGCGCGCGATTGGCTGACCGGGACGTTCAATTCCGATGAGGCACGTGGATTGCTCGCGCCGTGGGTTCTGCACGCCGGACTCGGTCCTGATGCCGCTTCGTCGGGCTTCATGGCGAAGATGATGGCCTGGTCGTTGCAAACGGTCGGACTCCCGGTCCCCAAGGGCGGCGGCTCGCGCTTGGTCGATGCGCTGGTGCGTATCATCGAGGCGTACGGCGGGCAGTGCCGGACCGATGCGGACGTCTCCGAAGTCATCGTCGCCGACCGCAAAGCGCTGGGCGTGCGGACGGCCGACGGGCGCACCTTCCTCGCACGGCGTGCGGTCCTTTGCAACGTGACGCCGACGCAACTCTATGCGAGATTGCTCCCGGCCGGGACGGTGCAGAGTGAGCTCATCGGTGAAGCGAAAGCGTTCAGGTACGGCCGGGCCGATATGCACATCCACTACGCGCTCTCGGAGCCTCCGCGCTGGATCGGAGATCCGCGCCTCGCGCAGGCGGCGATCGTGCACGTCACGCCGGGGCTCGACGGCGTCTCACGGGCGGTCAATGAGGCGGAGCGCGGTCTCCTGCCCGCCGAGCCGACGATCGTCTGCGGTCAACCGGTCGCAGTCGATCCATCGCGTGCACCGGCCGGCGCATCGATCTTGTGGATCCAGCTCCAGGAGCTCCCGTCGCGTCCACAGGGGGATGCCGCCGGCGAGATCGATGTCGGCGGCGGGACGTGGACCGAAGAGTTACGGGAGCGCTACGCGGATCGCATCGAGGCGCTCTTGTCCCGACACATCGTCAATCTCAGAAACGCAAAGCTGCGACGGGTCGTCCTCTCGCCTGCAGATCTCGAAGGTGCGAACATCAATCTCGTCGGCGGCGATCCTTATTCCGGCGCGTTGGCTCTCGACCAGAATTTCCTGCTGCGACCGCTCGCGAGTCAGCCCGGACATCGCACCGCGGTCAAACGGCTGTGGCAGATCGGCGCGAGCACTCATCCCGGACCCGGATTAGGCGCGGGTTCGGGGACGATCGTCGCCGAGACCCTCCTCCGTCAACACACGCGGAACCGCTACGTCGCTGCGGCACGCACCCTGGTCGCGCTCGCCGCCGCGGCACGGGAGGTTGTTCGGCTGCTGCGTCAGTAAGGACGTCGCCGCTCGTTCGGTTACAAAACCGTGCGGCTTCGGAACGAGCCGTATCGCCTAGAGCCTGCGATAAGGTCCGAGCGTCTTGAGGGCTTCGCTCGAGAGCGACGTATCGATGACTCGATCGACGCCGATCTCGCCCTTCACGAATCCTTGACTCTTATAGAAGGCGAGATCTTCCCGCATCGACGCGACGTTCAAGCGGCCGTCCGGATCGATGCTGACCGGGACGGTGCGCTGGATCAAACTCTCCTTCAACCCCGTATGGGTTGCGATGATCCTGACGATCTCATCGGCGTTCTTCCCCGCGATTCGCCCATTCGCCAGCCCGTCTTCATAGAATCGAACGCCTTTGAGGAAGCCGCGCAAATATCGGACGATCAAGTCTCGGCGATTCTCGATCAAGGCCGAGGAGCACAGGACGCACGAGACCTCTTGGTTGGGATAGAAGCGGTCGTTCCCCATGATCGCGACGGCGACGCCGCTGTCCGTCGCGAGTGTCGCGAACGGCTCGATCGTCAGCGAGGCGTCGATCGCTCCATTTTGGAAAGCGACGACATGTTGCGAATAGGGAAGGATCGTGCGGCTGACGTCCCGATATTTCAAGCCCGCCATCGCGAGGAGGCGGGCGACCTGCGGCGAGCTGGAGCTCGCCGCCGCCGCCCCGACGATCGTCATCCCCTTGAGATCGTGAAGCGTCTTGAAGCGCCCGCTCTTCACCAGGTCGGTACGAACCAAGAGCTTCGACCAGCCGTATCCGGGCGGATCGGTCGCGGCGTCGGCGACCGCTTTCACATCGATCCCGCGAAGGACGGCGTTGTACAGACTCGCTCCCGGGGCCCCGCTCCCAAGGTCGAGTCGCCCGGTCGAGAGGAGCGGCATCATCTCTTCGCTCGACGTGAACTTGACGTACTCGATCTTGACCCCGTTCTCGCGGAAAAAGCCCTTTTCATCGGCGATCCACAGCGGTGCGTCGGTCGAAATCCCCAAGTAGCCGACGCGGACGTTCGCAAGGTCCTGACCTACCCCGATCCGCATCCCCGCCGCCGAGATCACCGGAACGGAAGCGAAGCCGACGATGAAGCGGCGACGCGCCATCGTGGAATTAGTGGGCATGCCGTAATCCTTTCCGTTCGAGTCGCGGGAGAATCTCTTCCGGATAATAGTGAAACTCTTTTGCATAGTCTGCGCTCGTCAAGCCGATCCCGGTAAAGCCGAGGCGGCTGATCGTCTCGAGTTGTTCGGCGACGTCGTCGGGACTCCCGATGCAGGTGAAGCCGCCGCTGGTCGTCGCGTAACGCCGGCGCAGTTTGTCGCGCTCCGCGGGCGTTGTCGCATCGTTCACGCGACCGCGCATGCGCAGCATGTTGTCGACCGCTTCCCAATCGGCGCGTTCGAAACAGAGGTAATGGTGGTATTCTTCGGCCTCTTTTCGCGTCGGGCGACAAAGCAGGGTGCCGTTGGTGTAGACGTCGATTTCGCGGCCGAGTGCCCGCGCGGCCGCTTTGAGGCTCGCCACTTCGTCTCGAGCGCGGCCCAGAGAGTCCTCGTCGAAGCCGTAACTCGCCGCCGTGAACAGCGCGTCGCAGTTGCGTAAGGCGAAGGCGCGTCCGTCCTCCGAGATGCCGGCGTTCATGATGAGAGGTTGGGTCCCGCCGTACGGCTTCGGCTTTTCGCGGATGCCCTTGAGCGTATAGAATCGTCCCAGGTAATCGAAGTCATCTTCGGTCCAGGTCCGCTTGATGATCTCGATCCATTCCTGCGCCTGTTCGTAGCGATCGGCATGGTCCTTTTGGCTGATTCCGAACATCTCGAACTCGTCGGCGTTCCAGCCGGCGACGATGTTCAGGCCGAAGCGCCCGCGGCCGACATGGTCGGCGGTGACCATCTGCTTGGCCGCGATCAGCGGATGGAAGAGAGGAACGTGGACGGTTCCGAAGACGCAAATCCTTTTTGTCGCGGCGAGCAGGCCGGTCGCCCATGTGATCGTCTCGAACGACGTCCCCGCATAGTCCGTCCGTCCTCCGTAGCCCTTCCAGCGCCCGATCGGCAACAGGAAGTCGAGGCCGGCCTCGTCTGCGAGCCGGGCGGCGAGCAGATTGTCCTCCCAACTCGCCGACCATCGCTCGTCGGCGAGGGTGATATAGCGGCCCGACGAGCAATTCTGGCCGAAGAAACCGATCTTCAGAACGTTGTCGTTGTACATCGAACGCCGGCCGGCGCGCGATGCATCGGCGATCATGGGAGAAAGCTTCCGTCGTCGTCGGGGCCGGGACCTGTTTTACCCTTCGGCGCCGGTATCCGGGCCGTCGTAAACGGGCGGTAAAACTTTCGTAAGCCTTGTGCTAGCCGCCGTCTTTTTGGGATTTTTCCGCGTATACTTCTAGAGGAGATGGACGGTGGGTTCGCCTGGGAGAGACGCTTTTTAGGGCGAAGCCGGGCCGCGATCACGCGCTTTCAATGGCGGCTCCCCGAATTTCTAGAGCAGCGCTTCGAAGGCGAGACGCGGCGCCGGAGGAACCAGCAAATCCGCTTTTGGCAGCTGGCGTTCCTCGTCTTCACGATTCTGACGACCGGCCTGGACTTCCTCAGCATCCCACAATACGTCCGCCTGGGGGCGGCCTTGCGCATAGGAATCTATGCGCCGGTGACCCTGATCGCAGCCACGCTCCTCGCCCGCCCTCGAGCGCGATGGGTCGAATTCCTGGCGAGCGTGACGCCGCCGATCGTCGGCGTAGCGGTCATTCAGGTCTTATTCGTCGCAGCTTCCGACGCCGATCTCGTCCGCCCGGTCTTCATCTTGAGCCTTTTGATCTTGAGCTGCAATGCGCTCTTGCCGCTGCGCGTTGCGGAGAGCGTGACCTTCACGTCGTTGTCGCTGCTCATCGGGTACGGCGCCGCGGTCGCCGGTGCGCAGATCAAGCATCTCCCGATTCGGAGCGTCCTCGATCTCTTGATCGCGGCCCTGATGCTCGGCGTCATGTCGGTGATCGGTCGAGTCGTCGCGGAACGTCAGGCTCGCGCGACCTTCGTCCTGGGCCTGAAGCTGAGGTTGCGAGCCCGCGATTTGGCGCGCATGAACGAAACGCTCGTCGAGCTCTCATATACCGATCCGCTCACCGGCGTTGCGAATCGCAGAGCGTTCGATATCCATCTCGAGCGCGTTTGGCAGGCTGCTTTCGTCGCGCGTTCGTCGGTCGCATTGCTATTGATCGACATCGATCATTTTAAGTTCGTCAACGACCGCATGGGGCACATGAGCGGGGATGAGTGCCTCGTCGCCGTGAGCCGAGCGATCGTCCGCGAGATGCGGCACGGCAAGGATGTCGTCGCCCGTTTCGGCGGCGACGAGTTCGCCGTACTCTTACCCGGAGCCGACTATACGGCCGCGCGCGACGTCGCCGAGCGCGTCTGCGCGGCCGTCTGCGCCGTCGGCGTACATCAGCCGCGAAAGTCCGAAAATGGTCTGGCACCTGTCACCGTCAGCATCGGGGTGAGCGCCGCGTTCCCGGCTCACGGCGATTCGTCCCCGCAGGACCTGATCGCGCAAGCCGATCGGGCTCTTTACGCGGCGAAGGCCGCGGGCCGCAACGGCGTCGCTTGATGACGCGGCCGGAGCTGCGATCCGAGCTATAAGTACTCGGGGAGCGGATTGGCGATTGCTTCTTCCAGCGTTACTGCCGGCCGGAAGTCGCTGGCCGGGCGTGTCCGTCCGCTTTCGTCGATCTGATCGATCCCGCAATAGAGTTCGAATTGGTAACCGTCCGGATCGCTGAAATAGACGGAATAGGCGCAGCCGGCGCCTTTGCGGCCTTCGAAGACGATCGGGACGCCGAGGGCGCGCAAGTAGTCGCGCGCGGCGACGAGCGTCTCGATATCTTCGACTTCCATGGCAAGGTGCTCGACCATCAGGCCGTCCGTGGGCGCCGGCCGGCGCGGGGCTTTTCCGGGCTTTAGTCCGATCGCGTGATGGTCCGAGTTTGTGCGCAGAAAGACCATCCCTTTGTCGTTCACGTCGGAGACCGTGAAGCCCATCACGTCGGTCCAGAATCTGCGGGTTCGCTCGACGTCGCTCACCTCATAGACGAGGTGTCCGAGCTTCTTGACCTTTATCGGCGTCTTTACCGTAAGTTCCGTCGGCATATCCTGAACAAAACCCGTAAGCGAGGAGTGTTCCGTCATACTGCCGCCTAGCGGAGGCGCCGCGCAATGGCCTGGATCACATGATGCTGAAACTTAACGAAGTCCGAACCGTCGCCGGATCGCTCGCAACCTCGATCGTCAAGGGCCGGGCGGAGCGTCGTCCCCGCGAATCGGCGCTGCAGCGGCATAGAGGGCGGCGATGATGCCGAGCATGAGGCGCTTCACGAGACGCAGCGGGACGAGGCAGCGCGTGAGAGGATGAGTCGGTCCGAAGGGGACGATCTGCGTGAGGCGCTGGAACGACGGGCCGAACAGCGAGCCGTCGATCAGAAACGCCTCGACGATCCCGGAATGGCGCGCAAGAAAGCGCGGCATCTCTTCCCGTCTCAGCAGCCACGCGACATAGCGCTCGACGCGTTCGGAGCAGACCCATGTCGTCCCGCCCAATCGGGCGGCCAGGGCAAGCATCGCTTCGATAGGGATCGTCGTGACCGTTTGGTGATCGATGAACACGCGTAGCTTCGTGGCGAGCGTGGAACCGCCGTTGCGCAGGGCGAGCGCGAGCAGATAAACGTCGCGCAGCCGACCGAGGCCGATCGCATGGACGGCCAAGTGCAGGGCCTCGCCGAAATCGTCGAGGATGCGGGCCGGTCCGGCGGGACCCTCGACGATCGTCATATGCGGGCTCAAGCGCTCCCAATCGAGATCCGGCTCGAGGGTCCCGGGCGGCGCGAGGGCGACGTGGAGCTCGACCGCTTTCCCGCGCTTGGGGAAGAGCGTCGCGATGTGATGATGGTGCTTGCGGAAGAAAGCGATCGCCGCCGGGCCGACTCGCTCGCGGTATCCGGCCGATACCAGCGCCGCCCGGGCTGCGTCTATCTGTGCGCGCGGGACCAAGATGTCGATGTCGTCGGATCGGTACAGCGGGGCCTCGGGCCGCGAGGCGTAGCAGCGAGCGGCGCCCTTGAGGAGCGCGAACTCGATCCCGGCGCCGCTCAGGAGTGAGACCAGCGTATCGATTTGCCGACGGTGTGCAAAGACGTCGACGGCGGTTTCTCGGGCGCGAGACTGCAGCGCGGCTCCGAGGCGTCCGCCGGAGGGATCCGCGCTCCCGAAGGCCACCATCGTTTTTCGCAGGATCTCCGTGCAGCGATGCCGCTCCGCGGCTTCCAGGAGGTCGTAAGGGTTCGCCGAGGACAATGCGTCGCCGAAGCGGCGATGGTCTTCCGCGAGCGCGGCGCGTAATGCGAGGATGAGCGCACGGAACGCCGGAGTCTGCTTGCGGAGCATGAGTCGCCGCAACCGCCGAATACCGCGAAGCAGGTGATGGCGCGCAACGATGCAGCGGCGCAGGCGAGCGCGGATGATCCCCGCGCTGACGAAGCGCCGATCGTCGTCGATCCTTCCGGCGTCCGGTCGCGCATCGGCGTAGACGGCGACGACTCTGCCGACGACCAAGCGTTCTTCCACTCGTTCGACGATCCACGGCTGCGCATCCCCGCAGGTGTAGTAGGTGCCGTTCCGTTTTGCGAAGAGGCGATGAGCGATCAGAACCCCATCTTTGAAGAAGACGACGATATCGCCGATGCGCGCCCCATCGGGCGGTCCGAGTTCGAGGACCATCGGGGCATGAAGGAGGGGTTGCATACTCTCCCCCCGCACGGCGACCCGAGGCAAGACCCGTGCACTGGCGAAGCCACGGATGAAAGCTGCATCGAGCTCGGTCACGCGCTCTTCGCGTCCGATACCGACGGCTCGCGCGCCTGAACGGCCGCAAGGATTGCGCAGGCCGTTTCATCGGGTGAGCCGAGGGTCAGCCGTAAGGTCGTGACGCCCTGCAGCAGCTTGGCCGCGCGCTCGATGCGCTCCAAGGGTGACGCCGGGGTGAAGAGCGCTTGTGCCGCCGCGACGAGCGCCTCGCTTCGGGACATGGGCTCGATCGTTACGCGCTGGTCACGACCGGCGATGAAGAAGATCGTCGTCAGGCGCCTCGGCGTCGCGAGCTCGAAGCGATCGGTGGGGACGATACACTCACGACCACCTTCATTGGCAAGGGGCGGCAAGGCTTGTAATCCCGCATGATGCTCGGAGGCCAGGAGCTTGGCACCGTCGGGACGGACGCTGAGTGCACGGGGAAAGGGGTGGACGCTCCCGTTCATGACGACGCAACGCTCGTCCGTATAGAGTGGGAGGCCGCGACGTACGCATGCGAGGGCCGTCGTCGTCTTCCCTGCGGTCGTGGCTCCGGCGATCGCGACGGCGCGATGATCGATCTGAATTGCGGCCGCATGAAATGAGATCGCCTCCGGCAACCTCCGAAAGACGGCCTCCATTGCGACCACGTCGACCAGCGCGGCGATGGAGGCGGATGATGCGCCGAGCGGCCAGAGCGACCGGTCACCGTCGTCGGTCCAGAAGACCGGTGCACCGTCGTCGCGGCGAGCCGTGTAGACGTGCGCGACGGGCGTCAGCGTGCTGAGGAAGGGACCGAAGCGCCGAGCGAACAGCAGGGCCGCGACCTCGTCCTCGAAGTGGACGGCGAGAACGACCCCAAAAACGTCGAGGACGATCACCGTTTTGGTGCGTCGCCGAAGTTCGATCAGTAGCTCATCCGGGATCGTCGCCGGCTGCAAGAGCGCCGCAGTAACCTTCATCTGGTTTGAAGAGCGGGAGGCGAGTGTGCCGACGGGCGACACACTCGCGCCGTTGCGCTAAACTGAGGGAATAGCGCTGCCGCCACCGATTGCACAGCCTAGATAAGCTGTGAGATCAACGCTGGCGACGACTTCAGGAGGAACGTACATGTTCCGCCTCCATCAGTGGGTCTGTGCGAGGCGATAGACATAGAATGCCCCGCTCAGCCATCATAGATATCCGAGAGTCGCCGAAGCAGTGCACAAGAGACCACGAGCGGAGGGACTTCCGTCCGCAGGGGCTAACCCGAGGCTCCTGAACACCGGTTAAGAGATGGAAAGGGCTCTCAATCCGACGATGACGGCCGGCCTCGATATTCGTGTGGTCGGCGACGAGGTGCTGGTCCATGACGGCGGCCGCAACAAGGTCCACGTTCTGAATGTGACCGCCGGCGAGATCCTGCGGCTCTGCGACGGCGAGCACACGCGTGAAGATATCGTAGAGACCGTGTGCACCCGTTTCGGGGCCGACAAGGACCGTGTCCGCCTCGACGTCGATCGGATCATCGAGGAATTTCGAGGACTCGGGATCGTCGGATAGCGCTCCACGCTCGACGCGAGTCGCCCGGTGTCTCGTATCTCGGGCACCACCATAGTCAATTGGCAATACCCCGGCGGTTGTCGTACCGTAGAGAGAAGCACCGTCAGGGGAGATTGCCCATGAGCGTCACCAGCGTCCAGACCGAATCGGTTCCAGGAGTCCCGACGCAAGCTCGGCCGGTAGCGTGGCCGATGTGCGTCGTCCTCTTCTTCATAGGGAATGTGCTGCTCTGGGCGGATCGCACGAACTTCAGCGTCGCCGCGTCGGCCTGGGCACACACCTATCATTGGACTCCCTCGGTCATCGGTGCGATGCTGAGCGCGTTCTCCTTGGGCTACTTGGTCATGCAGCCGTTCGGGGGTTGGCTTGCCGACCGCTTGGGGCCGCGCAAGACGTTCTCCGCGTCGATGGCCGGGTGGTCGATTTGGGTCTTGCTCACACCCCTTGCGCCGGCCACGCTCTGGTTGACCGGTGCTTTTCGCGTTCTCTTGGGGATGTCGGAAGCGCCCTATATCCCGGGGATCGCGGTCGCCGTTGCGAAGGCGGTTCCGAGCGACGCTCGGCGGGGGCGCTTCAGCGCCTTCATGCAGTCGGGTGCGCAGCTCGGCCCCGCAGCCGGAGTTTTCTTCGCCGGTTGGATTCTGCATGCGACGAAAACGCCCGCGACGATCTTCGTGATCTTCGGTTCGGTCGGGATAGCGCTCGCCCTCGCCTGGTGGCTTTACGCGATGGGCCGCTCAGATCCGCAGCCGCAGGCCGATGAAGCACGGACGGCTGAAGCGCTCGAGCGCGCACAATCGCGCTCCGTCCCGATCTCGAAGCTGATCACGAGCAAAGCGCTGTGGCCGCTCTACATCGGGTACTTTGCGCTTCCTTACTGCCAATACATCTTCCTCACCTGGTTGCCGCAGTACCTTACTCATTATCGTCACTTCGAGCTCGTCACCGCGAGTATCTTGAGCTCGTTTCCGTTCATTGCAGCCTGGATCGGTGCGAATCTCAGCGGATGGCTGATGGACTTTTTCGCGATCCGCGGGTGGAAGCGCGGCTATTTTCACCGCAAGTCGCTGATCGCCGCCGGGGCGGTGCTCTACGCTACCTGTACGCTGATCGCCGCGACGACGGCGTCGAATACGCTCGCGATCGACATGATCATCGCGGCCAACGTCGGCCTGTCGATCTACGTCTATCCGTATTGGACCACCGTTACCGACATCGCACCCCATCAAAGCGGAATCCTCGGCGGATTGATGAACGGTTGCGGGATCGTCGGCGCGACGATCTCTCCGTTCGTCAGCGGGTTGATCGCCCAAGCCACCGGTACGTTCGTAGCGCCGCTGCAACTGGCCGCCGGTGTCATGGTCGTCGCCGCGATGGTCGCGATCGTGTTCATGCGGATTCGACCGCTCGGAGAACTCGTGGCCGCGTAAGCCGCGCTGCGGCGATTCTACGGGACCGTAGCGAGTTTGAGGTGCTTCTCGCCGATGAGCTGCGCCACGTCGAAGAGCGCTTGGTCGGTGATGCGACGGTAAATGGCCGGATTCGAGTTCCCTAAACGGTTCAGAAGGTCCGCGGCGATGTAGCCTTGGACCCGGGGCGAGGTGAGCCGTTGCAGGAGCAGCGAGCCGCGTAGCGTGCAGTCCTGCGCCGTCCCAAAGCTCAGGAGTGTCCGCGCCAGCTCGGGGCCTTTGAGTTGCGGATTCGGCGGAGGAAGCATCCCGCCGTCGCGCTCGAGACCTTCGCTGAGGTCGCGGACGAGATAGCGTGCCGCATCTTCCCACGTATTGACGGTATACACGCCGTACTGACCCGCCAATTTATCGAGCTCTCGATCGGTCCTCGTATAGCCGACGAGATCGGCGAGGGCATCGCGAATCGAGAAATTGCCGCTTCCGCCGCCGGCGTCGATCACCGTAGCGAGGGCGAGCGCACCGACCGGCGGAGGGGGCGTCGCCCCGCAGCGTATCCGGCTAGCGGCCGACGGGCTTGCCAGTGTGGGGTAGAAGACGATCAAGATCCCTAGGACAAGCAGCGAAAATCGGCATCTGCGGAAGGGCGTCTTCGTCACGATCTGTTCGTCTCTCTTGATCCCCCACTCCCGGGACGAATCTTCGCGACGGACCGGTTTGCGCCTCGCGCCGCGGAACTTCCGGGCGTGCGGCTTGCGTAATCAGCAAAGACGTCTGCTGGCGAGCTGCTGCGCCGATGGACGCAAGGGATCACGATGCGTCGAATCGCCGTTCCGCTGATCGAGAGTGTGACGATCCTGGTCATCGTGCTGATTTTGGCGGTCACCGGATGTCGTACCGTTTCTCAGCTCGGTCGGGCGATCGATCTGCAACATCTGACGCGGATGGCCCTTCGACTCGATTACACCGTCCTGCAGTACGGCTTCGAGGAGGAGGCGGGGATTCACGGGTACGCACTCTCGGGGGATAAGACGTTTTTGGAACGCTACGCGGCGGCTTCCCGACGTGCTCATAGGCTCTTCCCGAGCCTCTTGCGCGCCTGCCGTGCCCTAACATTGGATGCGCGCGTCGTATCGGATATGCTTGCCGTACAGGACCGCTGGCAACGGACCGTCGCCGTCCCGGTCGTCCGGACACGCAGCATCCGAAAGGAGATGCGCTTGGCCGACATCGCGCTGATAGATCGCTTCCGGTCGGATGATCAGCGACTCGATGCCGCGATCGAGGCGCAGGCAAACCGGGCGGCGCAAGCTACCCGGCGAGCGATCCTCGAGATCTTGCTCACCGGGACGGCGATGGTCTTCATCGCCCTCGTCGCCGCGGCTCTTTCTCGGCTGGGCGTTCAAGCATTGAACGTCGAGTTACAGAAGGAGAAGGATATCGTCGGAAGGCTGCGCACGGCGTTCACGAGCCGGGCCGAAGAGCTGCCCGGGCTAGCGGTCGGGACCGCATATCTCGCGGCCGACAACGACCGGGGCCTCGGCGGCGATCTCTTCGACATCTATCGGCTGGATGCTCATCGCGGCTACGTACTCGTGGCGGATGTGAGCGGTAAGGGTATCGCGGCGGCCGCGAATACCGCCCTCATCAGGTATTCGGCACGAGCGATCGCCGCCGAAGCAGCAGATCCGGGTCTGATCTTACGGAAGATCAATCGCCTCTTCATTCAAGGTGCGACCGAGTTGGAGTCGTTCGCCGCGGCGTTCATCGCGGTCTTCGATAGGACTTCGGCGGTGCTCCGATATGCGAGCGCCGGTTTAGGGTCGGTATATTTGAAGCGTCGGGCGACGGTGGAGCAATTGCCGGTCACCGGCCCCCTCATCGGCGTCGAGGAAGCGGCTGAATTCGCGACAGCGGGCGTCGGCTTGACGGACGGGGACTTACTCATCATTGCGACCGACGGCCTGACCGAAGCGAGACGACCCGACGGACGCATCCTCGACGATGATGGAGCGATGGGATGGATCGGCGAGCTTTCTATCGGCGAACCGCAAGCGTTCGTCGACGGCTTGACGGGGAGGTTGCGCCGGCTGGTCGCCGGGACGACGAACGACGACCTCGCGCTCGTAGCGCTTCAGTTCACGGCTCAGGGCGAGACGTCGCCGGTGAACCGACCCACGACGGACGAATCGCCGTCGGCGCGAGGTCGCCCCGATGAATCTCAGCGCGTCTCGAATCGGTACCCGTAGCCGCGGATCGTCCGAATCAAAGGAGGTAGGTCGGGCCGGTCGAGCTTGCTGCGCAGCCTGGCGACGTAGACGTCGACGACGTTCGACAAGATCTCGGCATCGCGGCCCCATAACGCGTGCGAAATCGCTTCCCGTGAGAGTGTGACGCCGGGATTTCGCATGAAGCATTCAAGGAGCGCCATTTCCTTCAACCGTAGTTCGATCTCGCGGTCTCCTCGCCGGGCGATCCTGTTCACGAGGTCGAGCGCCACTCCGCCCACTTCCAAGAAAAGGTTGGGCGGGGGGTGGGCTGTGCGCCGTACGATCGTCCGAATGCGGGCCTCGAGCTCTTCTAAGTCGAACGGTTTTCGTATGTAGTCGTCGGCGCCGGCCTCCAAACCGGCGATCACGTCCTGGGTCGTATCTCTGGCCGTGAGGAAGATAATGGGCTGGGTGCGCCCCTTGGCTCGCAGATTCCTCACGATCGAAAGGCCGTCACGCGAGGGCAACATGACGTCGATGATGACGGCTTCGTACCTCTCGTCGAGAGCCGCATTTTCGCCGGCGATCCCGTCCTGCACGCAATCGACGACGTGACCCTTTTCTGAAAAGGCACGTTCGATGAGGCTGGAGAGCTTCATGTCGTCCTCGATGAGCAAAATTTTCATGGCGACCTCAGCGCCGGCGCGCTGCGGAAGAAGTATAGCACGCCGCTGAATGCGCTCGGCCGCATCATCGTCTTGTCATAAAGTGAAGTATATTTCATAAAATGACCGCCCGGTGAACTATGCTGATTGACGAAGGTTGCCAAGCAGGTTCGGATAATCGAAAGCACTTGACAACATGCCGATTCGCGCACTGTTGACGTAGCTATCACCGGGGTCGTAATGCATGGCGAAGTTTGTCTCCGACAGTAAGATCGATCTACGCGGCGTACCGATATGGCAGCATGCCGCACAAGTCTGTCAGACCGTCGCGACGCTGCGCGACGAGCACGGCATTCAGATCATTTGCGACTACGAGCCGCAGCCGTTGCGCCGGCACGTATACCAGAACTTTCCTGACCGGATCGTTTGGTCGCACCGGCGGGTCGCCGACGGCCGCTGGGAGGTCCTCCTTCACAAAGCGTCCGCCGACGCTCCGGCTGATCCGGTCCTACAGTTCCTCAATCGTTGTCCCGTCTTCATCAAAGCCAAAGAAGCGACGCGTGTTGCGCTGGCTCGGATCGCGGCGCCGAAAACGGTCGGTAAGAATCAGGTAATCGCCGGGCAGGGGATGGATTGGCCCTTTCTCGCGGTGGTCAAGGAGGGACGGATCCTGGCGATCGCCGAGAGCGTCGAAGGCCGCGAGCAAGTCCTCTACGAACTTTTGAGCGGCGAGACGTTCGGCGAGCATTGCCTCTTCGACGGAGGCGCCACCTTCGCTCGCTTCATGACGTGTTCGGATAGCGCCGAGCTCCTGCTCTTTTCACGAGCCGACGTCGTGCACTGTGCCGAGACCGATACCGCCTTCGGGTGGGCGCTGGCCGAGTCGATGACGCAGCGCACTCGGACGATCGTCGACGTCGTGAAGACTCACATCTCGAAATCGACCGCGGCGCGGGTCGCCGCGGTCCTTCTCCCGCACGCCCCGATGGAGTTCGGTTTGAGCCCGATCGACGTCGAATCGCTGCCGGCGTTGCGCTTGAGCAGGGTCGCGGCCGCAGCCGGTACGGTAAAAGAAGTCGCGGCTCGTGCGCTCGCGACCTTGGAGAACGGCGGCGCGATTCGGCGCGCACATGGCCGTATTACGCACATGGATAGGGCGAAATTGTACAACTTCACCTGATCTTTCTCGTGCTTCAGCCATTTGTTGATAATAGTCACCCTTTGAGGATGCTCGACTGAGCTTATTCAGCTCGGTAACGTCTGCTTAAACAACGTTGCTGATGGCGCATCGGACCATCGTCCGAAGGGGCGCCGGCCTCGTTGTGCATCCTACCGTAGGGGGTACTATGACCTTTATCCGCGGTCTTACCCGATGTACTGCATGTACAGCGGCGACGCTGCTCATTGTACTCGGGATTACCATTCCTTCATCCGTTATGGCGGCTACGACCGACGGCTCCGGCGCCGATGTCGCGCAGGCGGCGAATCCGTTTGCCGATGTCCCGCCCAACCACTGGGCGTACGACGCGGTTCGCCAGCTCGCGGCCGACGGCTACATCCAGGGCTATCCGGACGGACAGTTCAAGGGGCAGCGGCCGATGACGCGCTACGAGGCGGCGGTCCTGA
>Ga0209062_1000623_pt1 | contig 95809 bp, 93 predicted proteins | sample Coa_R2_2_FD_187158 | JGI IMG/M metagenome (GOLD analysis project Ga0209062, IMG submission 187158) | Surface soil microbial communities from Centralia Pennsylvania, which are recovering from an underground coalmine fire - Coalmine... | ecosystem: Environmental > Terrestrial > Soil > Unclassified...
CGATCGTCTTCACCGATATCAACCGCGACGGCGCGATGGGCGGAATCAATCTGGACGCCACGGTCGACCTCGCTTTTGCGCTGACGACGCCGGTGATCGCGTCCGGCGGCGTCTCGAGCCTCGAGGACCTCACCGCCTTGAAGCGCGAGGAAAAGTCCGGTATCGGCGGGGTCATCTGCGGCCGGGCGCTCTACGACGGACGCATCGATCCGGCCGCGGCTCTCGCCGTGGTCAACGGAAGCTGACTCCATGTTGAAGATTCGCGTCATTCCCTGCCTGGATGTGAAGGATGGGCGGGTGGTCAAGGGCGTGAATTTCGTCGATCTCGTTGATGCGGGCGACCCGGTCGAGCAGGCGCGGGTCTATGACCGCGCCGGCGCCGACGAACTGACCTTCCTCGACATCACCGCCTCGGCCGAGGACCGCTCGCCGCTCTACGATGCCGTCAACCGAACGGCCGAGCAGGTGTTCATGCCGCTCACCGTGGGCGGCGGTGTCCGCACGGTCGAGGACATACGCTCGCTCCTCCTGGCCGGCGCCGACAAAGTGTCGATCAACACGGCCGCGGTCTCGCGGCCGGAATTCGTGGCCGAGGCCGCGTCCCGTTTCGGCAGCCAATGCATCGTCGTCGCGATCGACGCCAAATCGGTCGGCCGCGGCCGCTGGGAAGTGTTCACGCATGGCGGCCGCAACGCGACCGGCATCGATGCCATCCAGTGGGCCGAGCGGATGGCGGCTGCGGGGGCCGGCGAGATTCTGTTGACCTCGATGGATCGCGACGGCACGAAGATCGGTTTCGATCTGCCTCTCACGCGCAAGGTGGCGGACGCCGTATCGGTTCCGGTGATCGCGTCGGGCGGCGTCGGCGCTCTGGATCATCTGGTCGAGGGAGTCGTTGAAGGCCATGCGAGCGCTGTGCTGGCCGCGTCGATCTTCCATTTCGGAACCTTCACCGTCGCCGAAGCCAAGGCGCAGCTTGCCGCGGCGGGAATCCCCGTCCGTCCCGCCAACGCCGCCTCGCGTATGGCTGGAGTCGCGGCATGAAGGCCAAGCGCAGCCTCAAGACCAAGCCCGGTCCCGATCCGATCGACCGGCTTTACGAGGCGATTCTGAAGCGCCGTGGCTCGGATCCCGCGAAGTCGTACACCGCCAAGCTGTTCCTGCGCGGCCGGGGCAAGATCGCGCAGAAGCTCGGCGAGGAAGCGGTCGAGGTGGTGATCGACGCGATCCGCGACGACCGCGCGGCGGTGGCCGAGGAATCGGCCGACCTGCTTTACCACCTGCTCGTGCTGTGGGCGGATATGGGCCTTTCGCCGGCCGACGTTCATAAGGTGCTGGCAAGCCGCGAGGGCGTCAGCGGGATTATCGAAAAGGCGAACCGGAAGAAGGAATAGCGCGAAAGCCCCAAGGAGGAGGCGATATGAGCTACGACGACAATAACATCTTCGCCCGGATCCTGAGGGGCGAGATCCCCTCCACCAAAGTCTATGAGGACGACCATGTCCTCGCGATCAACGACATTCATCCGCAGGCGCCGGTGCATATCCTGGTGATGCCGAAGGGAAAGTACGTGTCCTTCGACGATTTCAGCGCCAAGGCCAGCGATGCCGAGATCGCCGCCTTCAATCGCGCGGTCGGGCAAATCGCGCGCCAAGCGGGCGTCGACAAGACGGGCTACCGGCTGATTTTCAATCACGGGCCCGACAGCCTGTCGGAAGTGCCGCACCTCCATGCTCACATATTGGGCGGGAAGGTAATGGGGGTGCTCGTCTCCCGAAGCTAGACTCGGCTTTCCTTGTTGAACCGCCCGCCGGGCCGGAACCGGTCGAGATAGGTCGGCAGGATTACCTCGGGAGCCGTTGCCCGGATTCCAAGATCGCTCAACCCGGGCGCCTGTCCAGAGACGATGTTGTCCCGCTTCAGAAGCTCGACCTGGTCGCGCGTGAGCGGCGGCGCGCCCGGAGCCCATTCGGCGATTGAAGCCAGAAGGTGGGCGAGGCCCCAGGGGACCGGCACCAAGAGGCGATGCCGGCCGGTCTCCGCCATGATCTTTTCCATGAGCTGGCGGAAGGTCAGAACCGTGGGCCCGCCGAGCTCATAGGTGCGGCCCGGCGCATCCGCCCGCTCGAGCGCCGCCATGATCGCATCCGCGACATCACCGACATAAACCGGCTGGAAGCGCGTCGCTCCGCCCCCGATGAGCGGCAGGGCCGGGCTCAAGAGGCTCATCGACGCAAAGCGGTTGAAGAAATCGTCCTCGGGCCCGAAGACCGTCGACGGCCGAAGAATCGTGGCCTCGGGAAAGAAGGCGCGCACCGCGGTTTCGCCGGCCGCTTTCGTCCGTGCATATTTTGCCCGGCTGTCGGCGGACGCCCCCAGCGCCGACACATGCACCAGGCGCTCGACGCCGAGGTCGGCCGCCAGCCGAGCGATCCGTCCGGGCAGCTCCTCATGGACTTTGACGAAGCTGTCTCGGCGCGTTTCGTAGAGGATTCCGATCAGATTGACGACCATGTCGGCGCCTTGGATCGCCGCAGCGAGCTCGGCATCGTCGAACACATCGATCATCTCGGGCACCACTTGGCCGACCACGCCGGCAGTGCGCACCACCTTGACGCGCGCCGCATGACGCGTCGGCACGCGGATCACCGCGCCGGTCCGCGCCAGGCGCCGCACCAGATGGCGGCCGATGAAGCCACCGCCGCCGAAAACCGTCGCCGTCTTATCGCCGATCGCCATCTATCCTGCCCTGATCGCCAGTCGCGCCGCGAAGGCGGTTCATATCGGGTTTCGCAATTCAGAACCAGACTTGCGCGCAAGCGCGGCCGCCTCAAGTTGACAAACTTCCGGCCCTGGCGATATGAGACGCGTCCGCGCTGCCCAGGTGGCGGAATTGGTAGACGCGCTGGTTTCAGGTACCAGTGGCCGAAAGGCCTTGGAAGTTCGAGTCTTCTCCTGGGCACCAGTCGCGAACCGGGCATAGTGTCCCGACAGTCGCGCAGTTGCGGACAGGCGGCCCAATGGCGAACGAACCCCCTCCCCCGATACTCCATGTCGGCGACCTGCCGGCCGATCTCGAACTCGGCGCCATCGTCGCGATCGACACCGAGACCATGGGCCTCAACCCGGTGCGCGACCGGCTTTGTCTGGTGCAGCTCTGCTCGGGCGACGGGCAGGCGCATCTGGTCCAATTCAAGAAGGTTTACGACGCGCCCAACCTCAAGGCCCTGCTGACGGATCCCAAGCGCCTCAAGCTCTTCCATTTCGCGCGTTTCGATATCGCGGCGCTGCAGGCCTATCTGGACGTCGTGACGCGGCCCGTCTATTGCACCAAGATCGCATCCAAGCTCGTCCGGACCTTCACCGATCGGCACGGCCTCAAGGATTTGGTCCGCGACCTTGTCGGCGTGGAAATCAGCAAACAGATGCAATCCTCCGACTGGGGCGCCGAGTCGCTGACCCAGGAGCAGCTCAAATATGCCGCGAGCGACGTTCTTTATCTGCACGCGATGAAGGCTCGCCTCGACGAGATGCTGCTGCGCGAGGGACGGACGGAATTGGCCCAGGCCTGCTTCGATTTCCTGCCGGTTCGCGCCGCGCTCGATCTCGGCGGCTGGGGTGAACTCGACATTTTCGCGCATTAGGCCTGGCCACGGCCGGCCGCGGGGAAGAGAATCGGCACGATGTCCGCGAATCACTCTGACGAGTCTCGGCCGCGGCCGCCCTTGGAAGGGCTGAGCGGCCGGCCGCCCGAGAGGCTGAGCTATCTTGCCGCGGCTCCGCGTCAAGCGGCTTACGCGCCGGCCTATTCGCGCCTGGTGCGGCGTTTGCGCGTGGTGCTGCCGATCGTCGGCCTGCTGAGTGTCGCCGTTATTCTGCTCTGGCCGCGCATCCAGGCCCTGTTCAATCACCCGACGCATCCGACTGAGCTCGATCGCCGCGCCCGGATGTCCAAGGGCCGTTTCGTCGGCACCGACTCGCATGGCCGGCCATACACGGTGACTTACGACACGGCCGCTCAGCCGCCCCGCGGCGGGCCGGTTGATATGGCCAACCCGCTGGCCGAAATCACGCTCGACAACGGGCATTGGGTCGCGATCCGGGCCGAAACAGGGCGCTACGATCAGGCCGCCGGGACGATCGACCTGTCGGGCCATGTCGAGCTGTTCCACGACGACGGATATCGTTTCACGACCGAGCGCGCCCATGTCGAATTCAACAAAAATCTGATCTGGGGAGACCGCGCGGTGGAAGGCCACGGCCCCAAGGGGTCCGTGATCGGCCGTGGCTTCCGGGTCGCCGACAAGGGTGAGACCATCACCTTCACCGGCCCCGCGAGTCTCCGGCTGCGCCCCAATGCCGCGCAGCTTCCGGATGCCGGGGAACAGGCTCCGTGACCCTTCGGCGCGGCATGCGGGCGTTGGTTCTGCTGGCGGCGATCCAGGCATCGCCGCTTCTGGCCGCCGACGGCCCGACCGTGCCCGGCGCCGATGCGAACCAGGCACATGATAGCGGCCCGCTCGACATCACCGCCGACCGCGATCTCGAATGGCTGCAGCAGGATAAGGCCTATGTCGCGCGTGGAAACGCCGTAGCCAAGCGAGGGACCGTGACGCTCACCGGGGACCTGCTGATCGCCTTCTATCGGCCCAAGGCAGCGCCGGACGCGCCGGCGCCGCAGCCTGCTGCGGCGGAAGCGCCAGCCAAAAAGCCGGGGCAGGAAGGCTTCGACACCGGCAACACGGATATCTGGCGGGTCGTCGCCGAAGGCCGGGTCCATATCAGCTCGCAAGGCAAGGAGGCCTGGGGCGATCGGATGGATTATGACAAGGACCAGGATGTCGTTGTGCTGACCGGTAAAGCACTCAAAGGCAAGACGGAAAACGAAACGGTCACCGCGCGCGACAGCCTCGAATATTGGCAGTCGCGGAATATGGGCGTGGCGCGCGGCGACGCTGTCGTCACAAAGGCGAACGGGCAATCGCTTGCCGCGGACGTCATCGGCGCCCATTTCGAGAAGGATTCGACCGGCCATCAATCCCTGAAGACCATTCAGGCGATCGGCCATGTAGTTATCACCACGGCTTCCGACATCGTCCACGGCGACGAGGGGACTTACGACCTCGATACAAAGCGGACGGTGGTCTTCGGTCATGTGCGGGTGACGCGCGGGCAGAGCGAACTCGAAGGGGAGAGTGCCGACGTGAACATGGACACGGGAATCAGTCAGGTCTTCCCGGGCAAGGGCAAGCGCGTGCGAGCCCTGTTCGTCCACGAGAAGGCAGCCGCCGCTCCGCCCGCGACCTCGGGCGCCCGTCCTTGAGCGGGCTCAACGGCGCCGCGCAGCGCGACGGCGTGTTCGGACCTCGGCTGGTCCGGACAAATCCCGGTCTGGTCGCGTCTCATCTTGGCAAGAGCTTCAAGCGCCGCCCGGTCCTGCGCGATGTCAGCGTCTCGGTCCAGCGCGGCGAGGCCGTCGGGCTTCTGGGCCCGAACGGCGCCGGCAAAACGACCTGCTTCTACATCATTACCGGCCTGATCGCCGCCGACACCGGCGCGATCCAGCTCGATGGGACCGATATCACCCATCTGCCGATGTACCGCCGGTCCCGGATGGGGATCGGCTATCTGCCGCAGGAGGCCTCCATCTTCAGGGGCCTCACGGTCGAGGAGAATATCCGGGCTGTGCTCGAGGTGGTTGAGCCCGAGCGGGACATGCGCGAGGCGATGCTCGACGATCTGTTGGCCGAGTTCTCGATTTCCCATCTGAGACGGACCCCGGCGCTGGCCCTTTCGGGCGGCGAGCGGCGGCGCGTCGAAATCGCACGGGCGCTCGCCTCCAGGCCCCAATTCATGCTTCTGGACGAGCCGCTGGCGGGTATCGATCCGATCGCAATCGGCGAGATTCGCGAGCTGATCTCCCACCTCCGCCGGCGTGGAATCGGCGTCTTGATCACCGACCACAATGTTCGCGAAACGCTCGACATCGTCGATCGGGCATACATTTTGCATGACGGGTCGGTCCTGATGGATGGACGACCATCAGAAATCGTGGCACATCAAGACGTACGCCGCGTTTATCTCGGTGAAAGGTTCAGCCTATAGCGTAGCGGCGTTTGCTGGTTTCGGCCTCCGGGCCGAACCTGCCAGAGTGGCGAGCAGGAGCAACCCGCTATGCGTTTTTGTCCGAGGACCCGATGCCGCGCCGGCTAAGCTCGAGGCCGGTCCTTCCGGTTGCGCGCGCACGAATGCTGCTCCACCGCAAGGGGTAGGCAATGGCCCTCGTCCAAAGACTGGACCTGAGGCAGTCGCAGACCCTCGTCATGACGCCGCAGCTTCAGCAGGCGATCAAGCTGCTGCAGCTTTCCAATCTCGAGATCGGCGAGTTCGTGGCGCAGGAGCTGCAGCAGAATCCGCTGCTCGAGGAGGGCGGTCCCGATCTCGACCAGGCCGGGCCGCGCGGTGAGGGCGAGCCGGCTGAGGCGGCGGCCGGCGGCGACGATCGTGCCGCAGCCGCGGACGCCCAGGCCGAGCAGATCGAATCCGGCGTCATCGCCGAAGCGATCGTGGATGGCCCCGACGGCGGGGATGGCGGCCTCGATGAACGCGTCGGAACGACGAGCTACGGCATGGGTGGTCGCGAGTTCGACGGAGAGGCTTCGGACGCCGCGGACCGGCTCTCGCGCGATCCGTCGCTGCGCGATCATCTTTTCGAGCAGCTCAACACAGACATCACGGACAGCGCGGCGCGGCTGATCGGCGCCCTGCTGATCGAGGCGGTCGAGCCCTCGGGCTATCTGGCTGAGGGAGACGAGGCGGTCCACAGCGTGGCCGCGACTTTGGGCGTCGATCGCCGTGACGTCGAGGCCGTGCTGGCGCGCATGCAGCGCTTCGATCCGCCCGGCGTGCTGGCGCGCAATCTGAGCGAATGCCTGGCGCTGCAGCTCGCCGATCGCAACCGCTACGACCCGGCGATGGCGGCGCTCTGCGCCAATCTGCACCTGTTGGCGGAGCGCCGGTTCTCAGAGCTGTGCCGCATTTGCGGGGTCGATCAATCCGATCTCGCCGACATGATTGCGGAGATCAAGGCGCTCGACCCCAAGCCGGGCGAGCGCTTCGAGTCCAATACCGCCGCCGTCGTCGTGCCCGACATATTGATGCGCTCGGCGCCCGCCGGCGGATGGATCGTCGAGCTCAATCCTGACACGCTGCCCCGGTTGCTGGTCAATCGGCGCTATTACGCCGAGATCAACCAGAGCTGCCGTACCGCCAAGGAGCGGGAATATTTGAGTGAACGCCTCAACGCCGCCAACTGGCTGGTCAGATCGCTCGACCAGCGCGCGAATACGATCCTCAAGGTGGCGAGCGAAATCGTGCAGCAGCAGACGGAATTCTTCCAGCATGGCGTGACCCGTTTGCGGCCGCTGGTGCTCCGCAACATTGCCGAGGTGATCGGCATGCATGAGAGCACGGTCAGCCGCGTCACCAACAACAAATACATCGCGACGCCCCGCGGTCTGTTCGAGCTGAAATACTTTTTCTCCGCCGCGATCCAGGGCGCCGACGGCGGAGCCTCTTTCGCGGCCGAATCCATTCGTCATCGGATCAAGGCTGTCATCGACGCGGAAAGTCCGCGCGAAATTTTGTCCGACGACGCGATCGTCGACATGCTGCAAGGCGACGGCATAGACATCGCCCGGCGGACGGTAGCAAAATATCGCGAGCAGCTGGGAATTGCTTCGTCGGTTCAGCGTCGACGCGAAAAGAATTTGCGCAGAGTGTAAGCGCACAAGCAAGCAGAGACTCGCGCGTAAGTAGCATGAATCGCAACCCTGCGGCGCTTTTTTCATTAGAGGCCCAAATTCCGCCCCTTTTTCAGTGTGACATCAGGTGAGTTTCGAGTAGGGTCCAGCGCCCTTTTCCCGATGAGGAGACGAGAATGAAGGTGATACGGACAGCGGTGGTGGCTGCGGCGGCGTTGATGGCGGTTTCGTCCATGGCTCAGGCGAGGGAATGCGGCGCGCGTCCCGCCAAGCCGGCAATCCCGGACGGCAAGACCGCCTCCGACGAGGCGATGAAGGAGGCGCAGGGCAAGGTCACGAATTACATCAAAGGTATGAACGCGTACCTGCAATGCGTGTCGGGCGAAATCGCGAGCGCCAAGGAAGAGGCGACGACGGTCAGCGAGGATTGGAAGAAGCAGAGCGACGTCTTCGTTCACACCCCGAAGGCGCAGTAAGCTCCAAGCCTTTGCCGGACGAGCGGTCGGCTCGGCTCAGCCGAGCCGCTCCAGCTCGTCTATGAAGCCGGCGATGATGCCGAGCCCCTTCTGCCAGAAGCCGGGGTCGGAAGCATCGAGCCCGAAGGGTGCCAGAAGCTCGCGGTGAGTCTTCGTGCCTCCGGCGGCCAGCATCTCCAAATAGCGCTCGGCAAATCCCGCGTCGGCCTGCCGATAGGCGGCGTATAGCGCGTTCACCAGGCAATCGCCGAACGCATAGGCGTACACGTAGAAGGGCGTGTGAATGAAGTGCGGGATGTACGCCCAGAAATTCCGATAGTTTTCGTCGAAGCGTAGCGCGGGTCCCAGGCTCTCGGTCTGCACCGCGATCCAGATTTCGCCCAGCTGGTCAGGCGTCAACTCCCCTTCTCGCCGCGCCGCATGGACGCGCGTCTCGAAATCGAAGAAGGCGATCTGCCGAACCACCGTATTCAGCATGTCCTCGACCTTCGCCGCCAGCAGGAAGCGCCGTTCCGCCGGATCGCCGGTTCGGGCGAGCAGCGCCTGAAAGGTCAGCATCTCGCCGAACACGCTGGCCGTCTCGGCCAACGTCAGCGGCGTCTGCGAATTGAAGTGCCCCTGCGCTCCGGCCAAGACTTGATGGACGCCGTGGCCGAGCTCATGCGCCAGCGTCATCACATCCCGCGAGCGGCCGTGATAGTTGAGCAGCAGATACGGATGGGCGCTCGGCACCGTCGGGTGCGCAAAGGCGCCCGACTGCTTGCCGGGCCTCACCGGCGCGTCGATCCAGGGCCGCTCGAAGAACCGACGCCCGATCTCCCCCAGCCGCGGCGAGAAGCGACCATAGGCTTCGAGCACCAGCTCCCGCGCGTCGCTCCATGCGAAGACCCGGTCCGGATCACCGGGGAGTGGCGCGTTGCGGTCGAAATAATCGAGCTTCGGATCCGGCTCGGCCGGATTCAGCCATTTCGCTTTCAGCCGGTAATAGCGATGGGCGAGATTCGGATAGGCACCCTTGACCGCGCTGGCGAGCGCGTCGACGACCTCGTCCTCGACCTGGTTGGAGAGGTTCCGGTAGGAGACCGGGCGCGAATAGTTGCGCCAAGTGTCGTCCAGCTGCTTGTCCTTGGCCAGGGTCGAGGTGATGAGCGCGAAGGTGCGGATCTGCCGCTCGAAGCCGGCGCCGACCGCTTCCGCCGCCGCCTTGCGCTTGGCGCGATCGTGATCGCTCATGAGATTCAGCGCATCGCTGATCGCGAGCTGTTCGCCTTGAACCTCGAAGCGCATGCCGGCCAGCGTCTGGTCAAACAGCCGTGACCAGGCGCCCGCCCCGACCACATGCCGCTCATGCAGCAACCGCTCAAGCTCGTCCGACAGCTGGTGCGCCCGGAACAGCCGCACGGTGCGCAGCCATGGCCGCCATTTTGCAAGCGCCGGATCGGCCAGTTTGGACGCCATCTCGGCATCTTCGATCCGATTGATCTCCAGCCCGAAGAAGATCAGCTCTGCCGAGATCTGGGTAACCCGCTCGGTGACCCCTTGGTAGAAGCGGCCGATCGCCGAATCCTCATTGTCGCCGGCATAGACCAGCCCGGCATAGGAGCTGGCCTTCGACAGCAGCTCGTCGATCGCCTCGTAGCGCTGAATGGCCTCTGCCAGCTGCGCCGCGGACAGCGCCGCTACCTTTCCCCGGTACTTGCCTGCGAATGCTTTGGAATCGACGTCCGACTTGTCCAGATCGCCATTGAGCTCCGGTGAATCCGGCGCCGGATAAAGGTCGGACAAATCCCAATTGGGTAGGCGGTCGATATCCTGCGCCGCTGCAGTGCTTCCGGTGCTCATGCGCGCTCCTCAGGCCGGGTGCTCTGCAGCGATATAGGGTCGAGCGGCGGGCGAGGATAGAGGCGCCGGGCGCTCGCTCGCCCACAGACTGGCGTTATTGCCGCGCCTGCGGTGGAATGGTGCCGAAACCCAGATTTGAACTGGGGACCTACCGATTACGAATCGGTTGCTCTACCGCTGAGCTATTTCGGCGCCGTGCTTAGGTGGAAGCGGGCCGCACCATACTGAAAACAGCGGCGAAGGCGCAAGCGCCTCACCAGGACTTGTCCAGCCGCGTCCCAGGGCCGCCTTGCCGCGGGTATGAGCGCCGAGGCATAAGGCCCGTCGTGAGCGCCTATCCACCCCCCGATCCCTCGCCCCAAATTCAGCCGCCGCCTAGACCCCGTGAGCCCATGCTGCGGGTCCCGCCCGCGACCGGTTGGCTGATCGCGATCAATATCGCCGTCCATCTCGCGCGGATTTTCCTGCCGCCGGAGCAGGACGATATCGTCGTGAGCTGGCTCGGCTTCGACCCGGCCTCGCTTCGCGGGCCGATCGACTGGCTGCCGGTGGTCTCGTTGATCACCTACCAGTTCCTCCATGGAAGCTGGGCCCATCTCGGCATCAATATGGTCACGCTGCTCGCCTTCGGGCCGGGCGTGGAGCGGCCGCTTGGGGCCGCGCGATTCCTCGTCATCTACCTTCTGTCGGGGATCGCGGGGGCGCTCTTGGAGGGCGCCCTCGACGGGGGCGAAAGCGGCGATCTGCTGATCGGCGCGTCGGCCGCGATCAGCGGGACATTCGGCGCGCTCCTGGTGATTTGGGGCGTCTATCGGCGCGGACGTCGGCCGATGGGGCTGGCGCCGATGGCGTTGCTGTGGATCGGGCTGATGGCGGTGACCGGGATTCTGGGCGTCGGCGCCCAGGGAACGCCGGTGGCGTGGATTGCCCATATCGGCGGCTTCCTGGCCGGTATGGCGCTGGGCGGCCTGCTCCGCCCCCGGAGCCTTCCCTAGGCCCGCGCCGGTTCGAGCGACAGCGGGGCGGCCAGGCCGGGATCGGGCGGGGCCGCCAGCGATTTCTCGAACCAGGACCGGGCTCCCGCCGCGTTGCCGGACGCGCTTTCCAGATAGGCCATCAGCCGGAAATAGCGCCGCGTCGTCTGGTTGCCGACTTGCGCCAGATGCTGCCGCGCCTCGGCCCAGCGTCCGGCCGCGAGCTCGGCCTCGGCCAGCGCGAGCCGGCCTTCGGGATTGTCGCGGTCCAGCGCATGGAGCCGCTCGGCCTGACGAAGTTGCGCCTGTGGATCGCCGGATGGCGCCAAAGCCAGCCAGGCGCGCGCGATTGCCGAATCGGCGCCGGCCATCCAGGATTCCGTCAAGATGCGCTCTGCCGCCGGCGTCCGGCCGGCCCGCACAAGAAGGCGCGCGGCGGTCACCGCGGCATCGGCTAGCGCCGGATCCAGCTCATGGGCCCGGGTCGCGTCCGCCAGCGCCTCGGCCTCGTTGCCGGCCGTTTCGGCCGTCGAGGCGCGGGCGAGGATGAGGCGCGCCAGAAGCCGATCGGATTCCGCCGCCGGCACGGCCTTGATCCTGGTCGCATCGGCGAGCGTCCGCTCGGCCTCGGCGAAGGCGCCGGTCAACGATTCCAGCTCGAACAACCGGCGGGCCGCCCAGGGACTCTTCGGCGCCAGCCGCCGCGCCTCGCGCGCAAATTCGGTCGCCTTGGCGAGGTCGCCGCGCCGCTCGGCCAGGCCGATGAGGCCGCGCAGTCCGATGAGCGCGGTCTCGGGCCGCTCGCGGAGGCGGCCATATTCCGTCTCGGCGCGCTCCGTGTCGCCCGCCAGCTCGGCCGCCTCGGCCGCGGCCAGATGCGCCAGCGCCGGCTCAGCGATCTCGTTCGCGTCGCGGACATGCCGAAGCGCCGCCGCGCCCTCCTCCGACGCGATCGCCGACAGGGATCGGACGAGCGCCGCATTCCCGCGGGCCCGCCGCCGATTGCGGCGATAGCGATTGATCGCGTGCGGCGTTGCCGTGACGCCGCGCCAGAGCCGCCAAAGAACGATCAGGACCAGCGCCAGCACGACGACGAATGCGACCAGCATCCCGGCCGAAGTCTCAACGAGCCAGCCGTGCCACTCGATGGAAGCCGAGCCCGGCTGCTCGGCCAGCAGGACTGCGATTACGACCAGAACGGCCAACTGGGCGAAAAACCAGAGGCCGCGAATCATCGCGATTGCTCTGCGGGATGATCGGGCGCCGGTGTGGGATCCGAGGTCTGCGGCGGCGCCTGGGCCGGTGCAGTGTTTGGCGTCGGAACCGACCCCTGGGAAGCGGTCCTATCGGGTCCCGCGGCGACACGGTCGATGGCGAGGCGGCTCAATTCCGCTTCGCCCGCATCGACCTGGATTCTCTGCTCCGCGTCATGAAGCCAGGCCGCGGCCACCTGGGCGGGCAGACCGGCCAACGCGTGGAGCGTATCGACGGCGCTCTTGAGATCGTCCTCGTCGAGCTTCGCCTCGGCACGGGCGACAATGGCGTCCGTCTTGTCGCCGGGCACGGCCTGGCCGACGCGCCGGATCGAGACGACGGATTCGACCCGGTAAAGCATTTGGCGCCACCAGCTAGATCCGTCCCCGACCACCGAGCTGCGCACGATCTCAGGCGCCAGCCGGCCGAACTCGGTTCTGAGATCATCCTCGTTCGGCACGCCCGACTCCGCCATCGGCTGAAGCTGGTCCAGAAGCGCGCCCATCTCCTTGTCGTCGGCGGTGATGGCGCGAACCGAGGCGATCTCGCGCGCGAATGGCTTCGATGTATGGAGGGCGGCCCGCAACTGTCCGATGGCCAGAACCACGGCCTCTGCGCGCAATGCCTGCTGGCGCCGCTCGGAAAGCACGGCGTCGACCTGATCGAGCCTTTGGCCGACCGCCTTCAGCGCGTTGTCGAGCCGCTCGACCTCGCCTTGGGTGGCGGCCGTCGAGGATTGGATGTCGCGGATCGACTGCGCGAGCAGCTCGCGGCCGCCGGCGACGATTTGCAGGTCGGAGAGCCGCTTCGTGAGCTCCTGCGTCTGGGCGGCGCCGGACTTGATGTCCGCGACCTGCTGCTCGAGAGCGGCCAGCCTGTCCCCATTCGCCGGCGCTGCCTCATTGCCCTGGGCGCTCGGCTGGGAGCCGGCGGCGACCGGCGGCTTTTGGGCAATCTCGGCCTCCAGCACATCAAGGCGCCGGACCAGATTGCTGCCGGGCTCCAGCGTCGCGACGCGGCTCTCCAGGCTTGCAACCCGCTGCTCCATTGGCTGAACATAAAGAACCCAGCCCGCCGCACCCGCTCCGAGCGTGATCAGGAGCGCCAAGCCAGCCACGGCCAAAGCAACAGAACCGCCGCGGTTCTGTGAGGCCGAGCCCAACCGATCGAGCCCCGGTGGGCGCGCCTCCAATTTCGAATTGGCGCCGCCGGGATCGGTCTGCTCCAGCTCGTCGGGATCGATCGCGATCGTCTCGCGCGCCGCGGCCGCCAGAATATCGGGATGACGAGCCGCCGGGATCGCCCCGCGCTTCTTCCAGCCTTGGACAGTCGTGACAGGCATATCGAGCTTCGCCGCCATCGGCCGAATTCCGCCGAAGGCCTCGACGATCTTTTCGGTCAGCGCGGCCGCCTTCCCTTCGGGGCTGGTCGCGTTATCCATTGTTCCTCCCGATTGGCGGCGGCGCCGGCAGAAGCGACAAGAGCGCGTCCTCGGTCGGCTCGGGCGCGACCGCGATCCGCGCCCAGGGCAGCGCCGCGGCCTTATCGGCGACCCTTTGGCTAAGGCACAGGGCCGCCATTGAGCAGCATCTTTCTGTCACAGCCATTTGACCGGCCACAATTCCAAATGTCTCAGCCGTACGCCCTGAAAAGAAGAGTACGACCCTCACAGTACACGCGTACAGCGCCGTCACAAAGGCCGGTGAGAAACGCATCGACGGTACGGCCTCATAAAGCGCCAGCCGATCAACCTGAATTCCTGCGTGAGCCAACGACCCGGCTATGTCCCGGGCGATGGTGGTCCCGCTCAGATGGAGAAAGCGGGTCCCGGCCGGCTGCTCCCGCGCGATCAGAGCCGCAAGCCCGTCCGCTTCGCCGGGGCCGGTTCTGACGTCCTGAAACCCGAGACCGTGAAGGGCCGTCGCCGTGGCCGCCCCGACCGCGTAACTGGGGAGCCGCCGCGTCGGCGATAGCTTTGCAAAAGCCCGTGCTCCGTTGGCGCTGGTGAAGACGAGCCCCGTATAAAGTTCAAGCGGCGGCAGCTCGACGGCGCGCGGAACGATGTCCAACAGGGGTTCGACCAGGGTGTCGTAGCCGAGGGCGCCGAGACGGCGGGCCAATTCCTCGCTTTCCTCCCGCGGCCGGGTGACGAGAACCAGCGGCCGCGCCGCCTCAGGCATGGCTGAGTCCGGCCGCCGCGAAGAAGTCGGCCGGCATGTCGGCGCGGATCGCGCGGCCGAGCTCGGCGCCGAGCGCAGCGGCATCGGCCCTAGGGCCTTCTCCGGAGCGGCGGATCAGCGCGCTGCCGTCCGGCCGGACCACGAGCGCCTCCAGCCGCACCGACGCCTCCGAGACCCGCGCGAGCGCCCCCACCGGGGTGCGGCACGATCCGTCGATCACCGCAAGGAAGGCTCGCTCGGCAGCCAGCTCCGTCTCGGCGTCGCTGTCGCCGATCGCGGCGCAGATCGTGCGCGTCGGTTGGTCGTCCTCCCGCGTTTCGAGCCCGATCGCGCCCTGACCGCCGGAGGGCAGCATCTCGGAGGGTTCGAGCGGGTGATGCTCGACCGACAGGCGGAGCCGCGCAAGGCCCGCCACCGCGAGCAAGGTCGCATCCGCCGCGCCCGCACGCAGCTTCGCGAGCCTGGTCTCGACGTTTCCGCGCAGGTCCACGATCTGAAGGTCCGGCCGGGTGTGGAGCAGGATCGCTCGGCGGCGCGGACCCGAGGTTCCGACCCGAGCGCCATGCGGCAGGCCGCCAATGGTGCGGGCAACCGGCGACAGCAAGGCATCGCGGGGATCCTCGCGCGGCAAGACCGCCGCGACCATGAGCCCGTCCGGGAGCCGGGCGGGCAGATCTTTGAGCGAATGGACCGCGAGGTCGATGCGCCGGTCGAGCAGCGCCTCCTCGATCTCTTTGACGAAGAGGCCCTTGCCGCCGATATCCGCCAGGCTGCGATCCTGAATCCGATCGCCGCTGGTCTTGATGATCACGGTCTCGATCGCAGCTGGGTCGACCTTGCCCGTTGCGACCAGACGTTCCCGCACGATCGCGGCTTGAGCGAGGGCGAGCGGGCTGCCCCTCGTGCCGATCCTCAATGCTGTACCCATTTCCCTTGTTTAGGCCCTCGACCCTGCCCGGCGAAAGGCCCTAAACAGAGCGGATGCCGAAGGACATGCTGGTACTGGGGATCGAGACGAGCTGCGACGAGACAGGCGCCGCCATCGTCGGCGGCGATCGGCGAATCCTGGCCAATCTTGTCCACAGCCAGATCACCGATCACCGGCCCTATGGCGGCGTCGTGCCGGAGATCGCCGCGCGATCTCACTTGGATCATCTGGACGCGCTGGTTCGGCGCGCCGTCGCCGATGCCGGTCTCACGCTGGACCGGCTGGATGCGATCGCCGCGACCGGCGGTCCAGGCTTGATCGGCGGCGTGATCGTCGGCGTGATGACGGCCAAGGCGCTGGCGGCGGCGCTCGGCAAGCCCTTCGTCGCCGTCAATCACCTCGAGGCGCACGCGCTGACCGCCCGGCTGACGGCGCCGGAAGAACAGGAGATCGACTTTCCCTATCTCCTGCTCCTGGTATCGGGCGGGCATTGCCAGCTCCTGATCGTCGAGGGAGTGGGCCGCTACCGCAAGCTGGGCTCGACGATCGATGACGCGGCCGGCGAGGCCTTCGACAAGGCCGCGGCCATGCTGGGGCTAGGCTTCCCAGGCGGGCCGGCGGTCGAGGCCGGCGCGGCTAACGGAGATCCGAAACGCTTTTCCCTGCCGCGGCCGATGCTCGGGCGTCCGGGCGCCGATTTCTCGTTCTCCGGCTTGAAGACCGCGCTTAGACAAATGGTTGCAAGCCTTCCGTCGCCCATCGATCCGCAGGCCAAAGCCGATCTCGCGGCCGGCCTGCAGGCTGCGATCGTCGAAGTGCTGGTCGATCGCACGGACCACGCGATCGATCTGTTCGCCCGGCACCACGGGCAGGCTGGAACCCTGGTCGTCGCCGGTGGCGTCGCGGCCAATCGCGCGATCCGGACCGCGCTCGAGGATCTGGCCGTGCGGCGGGGCATGCGCCTCGCTGTGCCGCCGGCTGCACTTTGTACGGACAATGCCGCGATGGTCGCGTGGGCCGGGCTCGAGCGGTATCGTCTTGGGCTTGTCGACGGAATGGATTTCGCGCCCCGGCCCCGCTGGCCGCTGGACGAAGCCGCCGCGTCGGCCGGCGCGAAAGCATGAAGAAGATCGCGATCGCCGGCGCCGGCGCCTGGGGTCTGGCGCTCGCGGGAGCGGTGCAGCGTGCCGGCGCTCAGCCCTTGGTCTGGAGCCGCCGCGCAGAGGCCGCGGCGCTTACGACCAGCGGCGTCACGGTGACCGGCGACGATGCGCGGGTCGCGGGCCATGACGTCCTGCTGCTGGCCGTTCCCGCCCAGGAGATCGAGGCGGTCAGCAGCCGCTTGGCCCGCCAGATTGCGCCGACATTGCCGCTTGTGATCTGCGCCAAGGGCGTTGCGCGGCGCGGTCATCTGCTGCTCACGGACGTGCTGGAAACAACCCTGCCGGGACGTCCCTTGGCCGTGCTCTCCGGTCCTACTTTCGCGGAAGAAGTGGCGCGCGGCTTGCCGACCGCGGTCACCATCGCCAGCCGCGACCCGGCAGTCGCGGATAAGCTCGCGAAGGCGATCGGCAGCGCGACCTTCCGCCCCTACATCTCGACCGACCCGGTGGGCGTGCAGCTCGGCGGCGCCGTGAAGAATGTGATCGCCATCGCCTGCGGGATCGTCACCGGCCGACGGCTGGGCGAAAATGCGCGGGCCGCGCTGATGACCCGAGGGCTGGCGGAGATGGTCCGCCTCGGCCGCGCGCTCGGCGCCGATCCAGAGACGTTCCTGGGCCTCGCGGGGCTGGGCGATCTCTCGCTGACGGCGACCAGCCTGACTTCGCGCAATTTCCGCTTCGGGACCTTGCTCGGCGAAGGGCTCGCGGCCGATGAGGCGCGGGCCGCGATCGCCGGAGTCGTCGAAGGCGCCGCCACCGCCGAGGCCGTGGTCGAGCTCGCGGCCGCTCATAATATCGAAATGCCGATCTCCGCCGCTGTCGCCGCCATCGTCGAACGCGGCGCCGGCATCGCCGAGACCATGACCGAGCTGCTGTCGCGTCCATTCAAGCCGGAGACGGCATGAGGCTCTCGCCCGGCCGTCTCCGGCTGGCAGACCGTCCCGCGCTGGTGCTGGGCTTGCTTGCTGTCGCGCTGCACGCCTGGGTTAATGGGCGGTACGGATACTTTCGCGACGAGCTCTATTTCATCGTTTGCGGCCGACATGCCGATTGGGGTTATGTTGATCAGCCGCCGCTCGTCCCTTGGCTTGCCGCAGCGGCGGACTATTTGGCGCCGGGATCGCTCCGGGCGCTCCGGGCCATTCCCGCGCTAATGTCGGCCGCGACGATTGCCGCGACCGTGTTCCTGGTGCGGCGGTTCGAGGGACGCGCTTTCGCGCAATGGACTGCCGGCCTGTGCGTGTTGCTGGCTCCGGTCGATCTTGCGCTCGGCACCCTTTTCACGACAGACGCCTTCCTTCCTTTCGCCTGGACCGTTTGCGCGGTGCTCATCGCGCGGATTCTGCGTACCGGCGATCAGCGCGCGTGGCTCTGGATAGGCGTCGTGGCGGGTCTCGCGCTCTGGAGCAAATATCTGATCCTGCTGAACTTCGCGGCGCTTGCGATCGTCGTGCCGATCACGCCGCTCCGCCGTGGGCTGGCGACCTCGCGGCCCTATCTGGGCGCATTGATCGCAATCGTCATCATCTCGCCCAACCTGGTCTGGCAGTGGCGCCATGGCTGGCCGTTCCTCGAGCTCGCGCATAACGGGTCGGTCTACAAGAATGTCGCTCTGGGGCCGATCGCCTATCTGGGTCGGCAGATCGTTCTCCTGAGTCCCCTGGCGGCGCCCGTTTGGATCGCGGGCTTGGCGGCGCTCGCGATCTCGCGGCGCTGGCGCCGCTATCGGGTATTCGCGCTCCAATATGTCGCGCTGGTCGCGATCGCGGTCCTGCTCCACGGAAAGGACTACTATGTTGAAAGCATATATCCGCCTCTTTTCGCTGTTGGGGCCACGGCGCTCGAGGGCTGGTTGACGACATCGGCGCTGCGCACGGCGCTTGCCGTCGGCATCGTCGCGTCCGGCGCTTTGGCGGCGCCCATGGCGATTCCGCTGCTGCCGATCGATATTTTCATAGCCTATGAGCGCACGATCGGCTTTAAGCCGGCCTTCGGTGAGAAGGCGGCTTTGGGCGTGCTGCCTCAAACCTTCGCCGACATGTTCGGCTGGCGCGACATGGCCGCGAAGGTCAGCGCCGCTTATTGGGCGCTCCCGCCAGAGGATCGGGCGAAGGCCGCCTTTTATGCTGCAAACTACGGCGAAGCGGCCGCCGTCGATATGTTCGGCGACCGGTTGCCGCCCGCGATCAGCGGACACAACAATTATTTCCTCTGGGGACCACACGGCATTGACGGGTCCGTGCTGATCGGGCTGGCTCGCGATCTGGGGCAAGCGCGGCGGTACTGCAACGAGGTGGATCCGGTGGACCGGATCGAATCCCCGTATGCCATGCCCTATGAGACCGGCCTTTTCGTGATCGTCTGCCGCGGGTGGAAGGGATCGCTGATCAACGATTGGGCCACGCTGAAAAACTACTATTGAAGCCGTCGATCCGATCGTTGCCCACGCCATCCAGGTCGGTCATTCTCCGATCGGTTCACGCGGGAGGGACTGGAATGAAACATTGGCTCGTGAAATCGGAACCGTCGGTCTGGTCTTGGGATGATCAGGTGAAGAAGGGGACGACCAACTGGGACGGTGTCCGCAACTTCATGGCGACCAACAATCTGAAGGCGATGAAGAAGGGCGATCGGGTCTTCTTCTATCATTCGAACGAGGGAAAGGAGATCGTCGGCGTCGCCGAAGTCGTACGCGAATTCTATCCTGACCCGAAGGACAAGACAGGCAAGTTCGGCATGGTCGATCTGAAAGCGGTCGAGAAGTTGCCGCGGCCGGTGACGTTGGCCGACGTCAAAGCCGATCCGAAACTCGCGAGCCTGATGCTCGTCACCCACTCGCGACTTTCGGTCATGCCGGTGTCGGACGAGCATTGGCGCCACATCGCGAAGCTCGCGGGGCTGAAGGGCGACGCCGCGTCATGAAGCGGATCGGCGCCGCCCTCCTGATACTTCTTCTCGTCGGCGCGCCGGCGCTCGCCGATCAGCCGACGGCGGCCGGCAACGAGGATCAGGCGCTCGATCGCGCCTTCGATCGCCTCATCGACGCGCTGAAGCAGTCGAAGGAGTTCGTCGAGCGCCATCCCTTTTATGCCGACAAGGAGAACCGGGCGTCGGGCATGGCCTTCATCTCGAGCATGCTGATCCGCACGCTTGAGGAGGATGTCGTCCTCGACCCCGATTTCCCCTTCTTCCGCATTCTGGATTTCCGCATCCGCGAAGGCGGGGACAATCCCGACCAGCGTTATCTGTTCGCTCGAATTCGCGGTGGGGAGACCTATCGGGTCTGGGGACAGCTCGGAAAGCAGCGGCGGCTCGATTTCCAGATCTATGCCGGCGATCCGTATGTAAAGGGCGGCGGCCGAGTGGTGTCGAATCTGTCGATGGAGCAGGTCAAATTCGGCCCGGACGGCAGCTTCGAAGTCTTTTTGTCGGCGAAGCCGATGCCGGGCAATTGGATGGAGAATGCGCCCGATTCGACCAAGCTGATGGTCCGGCAGATCTTCAGCGACTGGAAGAACGAGACGCCGGGCGAAGTCCATATCGACCGCGTGGGCTATGAGGGGAAGCTCAAGCCGCGCGCGACCGAAGCAGGCATGGCGGCCAAGCTCGACCAGGCCGCCGCCGACATTCTCATGATCGTCAAGGTCTGGCCGGATTTCGTGCTTCATCGCTACATGGAAGCGATCCCGCCCAACACGCTTCCGCCTCCGTCCGATCCATCCGCTCTGGGCGGAGTCAAAGGGCGCTGGATGACCGAGGGCCAATTCGCTCTCAAGCCCGACGAAGCGCTGATCGTCACGACCTGGCCCTCCAGTGCGAACTACCAGGGCGTCCAGCTGGCCGACCCGTGGTTCTCGTCGCTGGAATATGCCAACCGGCAGACGAGCCTGACGGCCGACCAGGCTTATCTGAGCAAGGACGGCGCCTTTCATTTCGTGATCGCGGGCAGCGACCCGGGCGTGCAAAACTGGCTCGATACGACAGGTCTGCCGCGCGGCGTGATCCTGCTTCGCTATGACGGGGCCAAGGAGGCGGCATTCCCGAAGGATAAATATCCCACCACGCAGAAAGTGAAGCTGTCGGAACTGCGCAAATATCTGCCGGCCGACACGCCCTCCTTTACGCCGGAGATGCGGGCCGAGGCCATCGCGATACGGAGGCGCCATGTCCAGATCCGTTTTGGGGACTGAGACCGCGGCGGTGCGGCTGCCGCTCACCGGCGGCTGCCAATGCGGGCGGATCCGCTATGAGGTGACGCAAGAGCCCCTAACCCTCTATTGCTGTCATTGCCGCGAATGCCAGAAGCAGGCTTCGAGCGCCTTCGGCATGTCGCTGCCGCTGAAGAAGGAGGCGGTCCGCGTCACAGCGGGCACGCCGCGCCACTGGCAACGCGAGGCGCTGAGCGGCGCCAATGTGGATTGCGTCTTCTGCGGCGATTGCGGGACGCGCCTGTTTCACGAGAGCGAGCGCAATCCTGGTGTGCTGGTGGTGAAACCCGGCACGCTCGACGACACGAGTTGGCTCAAGCCCATCGGCCACATCTGGACCTCCAGCGCCCAGCCCTGGATGCGCGCGGCGCTCAATGGCGTCGTGCATGAGGGCCAGCCGGCTACCGGCATCGCCGAACTGAGGGCCGCCTGGTTGAAGCAGACAAAGAGCTGAGCGATGATCGCCCGACTCCAGCGCAACATTCTGGCCGGGATTTTCATCGTCATCCCGATTTGGGTGACGGTGAAGGTGATCGTTTTCCTGATCAATCTGTTGGTCGAATTCGGCAGCCCGGCGGTGCCGACGGTCGCGGCCTGGATGGAGCCCAGTTTTCCGGGTCTTGCGTCCATGTTCGAGGCGGTTTGGTTCCAGGATGCGCTGGCGATCCTCATGGTGCTCGCGGGGCTGCTGGTCTTGGGCGCCATCGGTCGGGCGGTGATCGGGGCGCGTCTGCTCGCGGCCTTCGACGCGCTGATGGCGCGCATCCCCCTGGTGCAATCCATCTATGGCGCGTCGCGCAAGCTGGTGCAGACGATCCAAGCGAAGCCGGAGGGGCACCAAAGGGTGGTTCTGATCACTTTTCCGACGCCCGGCATGCGCGCGGTCGGCTTGGTGACGCGGACCTTCAGCGATCCGGAAACGGGCCAGGAGATCGCCGCGGTCTATGTGCCGACGACGCCCAATCCAAGCTCCGGGTATGTGGAGCTGGTGCCGGCGAGCGAGCTGGTGCCGCTCGATTGGACCGTAAACGAAGCGCTAACCTTCATTATCTCGGGCGGCGCGGTCGCGCCCGAGCATCTGGCCTTTTCCGAACCGGTATCCAACGCGACGCCGGTGCGGAGCGTCTAACTTCGTGCAAACCGGCGTGGAGTGAGGCTTGGAAGCCTACAATCAGGAAGCCGCGCGCTGGTGGCTTTGATGCTCGGCGGCCGCGCGGCGGGCAAGGGCGGCGCTGTCGCCCAGCGCCTCGGTCGCGGCGGAGACATGCTCCGCGACGGCGACGATGCGGCGGGCCGCGACCGGGTGGTCATTGTCGTGCAGCAGTCGGATCGCGGCTTCGAGCGACGTCAGGCTCGTATGCCGGCTCATCTCGGCCAGTTTGAAGGCGATCTGGGATTCTCCCCTCACCTGTTCCGCTTCACGCATCGCGCATTCCTCGAAATTCTTTTCGACCGGCAGATTGCCCGCGAGACGTTAATCATGGCTTAGCGTCGCGAAATTCCGCCGTGCGGCTTGTACCGCTCCGGCGGGGGTCATAGTCTGGCGTCAAAAGCGGTCCGAAACGCATGGGGATCCAAGCATGTCGGAGACGAACAAGATTTTTCCGGTGCCCAAGGGCTTTGCGGCCAAGGCGCTCATCGACGAGGCGGGATATCGCCGGATGTACCGGGAATCGATCGCGGACCCGGACAAATTCTGGCGCGAACACGGCAAGCGCGTCGACTGGATCGAACCGTTTACCAAGGTCAAAAACACCTCCTACCAGCTTCCGGTCAGCATACGCTGGTTCGAGGATGGCGTTCTCAACGCCGCCCAGAATTGTCTTGACCGCCATCTCGCGAAGCGCGGCGATAAGCGCGCGATCATCTGGGAGGCCGATGATCCGGCGGAGCCGTCCCGCACTCTCACCTATCGTGAGCTGCATGAAGCTGTGTGCCGCCTTTCGAACGCGCTCAAGGCGAAGGGCGTCAACAAGGGCGACCGGGTCACGATCTATATGCCGATGATCCCGGAGGCGGCGGTGGCGCTGCTCGCCTGCGCGCGGATCGGCGCCGTGCATTCGGTCGTGTTCGGCGGATTCTCCCCCGACGCGCTTCGCGATCGCATCCAGGACTGCCAGTCGCGGATCGTCATCACCGCCGACGAGGGGCTGCGCGGCGGTCGCAAGGTGCCGCTCAAAGCCAATGCCGATGCGGCGGCCGCGCAATGTCCGTTCGTCGACACCATGATCGTGGTGAAGCGGACCGGCGGCCAAATTCAATGGAAGGAAGGCCGGGACCATTGGTATGAGGACGTGATCCGGGCGGCTTCACCCGATTGTCCCGCCGAGCCGATGGACGCGGAAGATCCGCTTTTCATCCTCTACACCTCGGGCTCGACCGGAAAACCCAAGGGCGTGCTGCACACGACCGGCGGGTATCTAGTTTGGGCCTCGATGACTCACGAATATGTTTTCGACTGCCACGAGGACGACATTTATTGGTGCACGGCCGATGTCGGCTGGGTTACCGGGCATTCCTATGTCGTCTACGGCCCGCTCGCGAACGGCGCGACATCGCTGATGTTCGAAGGCGTGCCCAATTATCCCGACAGCAGCCGCTTCTGGCAGGTCTGCGACAAGCACAAGGCGACGATCTTCTACACCGCGCCGACCGCGCTGCGCGCCCTGATGCGCGAGGGCGAGGGGCCGGTCAAATCATCGAGCCGCGCGAGCCTCCGAGTCCTGGGTACGGTCGGCGAGCCGATCAATCCCGAGGCTTGGCTCTGGTACTACAATGTCGTGGGCGAAGGCCGGCGCCCGATCGTCGATACATGGTGGCAGACGGAAACCGGCGGCATCATGATCACGCCGCTGCCCGGCGCGATCGCCTGCAAACCCGGCTCCGCCACGCTGCCCTTTTTCGGCGTCAAACCGGAGATCGTCGACGGCGAGGGGAAGGTGTTGCAAGGCGTTGCCGAGGGCAATCTCTGCATCGCGGACAGCTGGCCCGGCCAGGCGCGCACCCTTTATGGCGATCATGATCGATTCGGCCAGACCTATTTCTCTACGTTCAAGGGAAAATACTTCACGGGCGACGGCGCAAAGCGCGATGAGGACGGCTATTACTGGATCACCGGCCGGGTCGACGATGTCATCAACGTCGCCGGTCATCGCCTCGGCACCGCCGAGATCGAAAGCGCGCTGGTCGCCCATCCCAAGGTCGCCGAGGCGGCTGTCGTGGGCTATCCGCACGACATCAAGGGCACCGGCATCTATGCCTATGTGACCCTCAATGTCGGCGAGCAGCCGTCGGACGTGCTGCGCAAGGAGCTCGTCCAGTGGGTGCGCAACGAGATCAGCCCGATCGCCGCTCCCGACCTGCTGCAATGGGCGCCGGCGCTGCCCAAAACGCGCTCCGGCAAGATCATGCGTCGCATCCTGCGCAAGATCGCCGCCAATGAGCACGACCAGCTGGGCGACACGTCGACGCTCGCCGATCCGGCGGTGGTGGCGGATCTGGTGCATGAGCGGATGAATAGGCCTTAGAGCGGAGTGGGATCAGGCTGAATCGAGCCGTCCTTGCGAGGAGCGTCAGCGGCGACGCAATAAACTTCGGTGCGCGCTGCCTCGTAGGTTGCGTCGCGAAGCCCGTCCTCGGGATCGCCTCCGGCGATAGCCGAGGTCGCAAGGACGTATTTGGGAAGTTCGCGTTCAGAGCCGCGCGAATCTGAGCCTCAGCGCATTGGCGATCACCGACACCGAACTCAGACTCATCGCGGCGGCGGCGACGATCGGGCTCAGCAGCAGGCCGAAGGCGGGGTACAACACGCCCGCCGCGAGCGGGATGCCCAGCGTGTTGTAGACGAAGGCGAGCAGCAGATTCTGCCGGATATTGCGCATGGTCGCGCGTGACAACGCGCGCGCGCGGGCGATGCCCGCGAGGTCGCCTTTGACCAGCGTGACGCCGGCGCTCTGCATCGCGACATCAGTCCCGGTGCCCATCGCCACGCCCACATCGGCTTCGGCCAAAGCCGGCGCATCGTTGACGCCGTCCCCGGCCATGGCGACGGCGCGGCCTTCGCTCCTGAGGCGCCGCACGATCGCGTTCTTCTGCTCGGGCAAGACCTCCGCTTCGATCTCCGTAATGCCCAGCTTTGACGCAACCGCCTGCGCCGTCGTCCGGTTGTCGCCCGTCAGCATCACGATGCGGACCTTGTCGGCGCGCAAGCTGGCGAGCGCCGCGAGCGTCGTCGCCTTGATCGGATCAGCGACGGCAATGATCCCGGCCGGCTTGCCGTCGATCGCGACGAACATAGCCGTGGCGCCGTCCTTACGGAATTCGTCGGCATGCTTTTCAAGATCCCCGGCGGCCACGCCGATGTCCGTGAGGAGCGTCGAATTACCAACCGCCACCCGCCGACCTTCGATGCGCCCCGTAACGCCCTTTCCCGTGACGGAGCCGAATTCGGTGACATCCCGCATCGCGAGGCCGCGCTCCTTCGCCGACGCGACGATCGCAGCTGCGAGCGGGTGCTCGCTCGATCGCTCAAGGCTGGCGCCGAGTGAGAGCACGGACGTCTCGTCGAAGCCGTTAGCCGGGACGACGGCAACGACTTTCGGCTTCCCTTCCGTCAAGGTCCCGGTCTTGTCGACCACGAGCGTGTCGATCTTCTCGAAGCGCTCCAGCGCCTCGGCGTTCTTGATCAGGACACCCGCGGTGGCACCCTTGCCGACGCCCACCATGATCGACATCGGCGTCGCCAGCCCGAGCGCGCAGGGGCAGGCGATGATGACGACCGAGACTGCCGCCACCAGCGCATACGCGACGGCCGGTGGCGGTCCCCAGATCATCCAGGCGACGAACGACAAAACGGCAACCAGGATCACGGCAGGGACGAACCAGGCGGAGACCGTGTCCGCGAGCCGCTGAATCGGCGCGCGCGAACGCTGCGCCTCGGCGACCATATGAACGATGCGCGCGAGCATCGTTTCGGAGCCGACCTTCTCGGCGCGCATCACGAGGCCGCCGGTGCCGTTGATCGTGCCGCCGATCAGCTTGGCGCCCTGCCCCTTTTCGACCGGCATCGATTCGCCGGTCACCATGGATTCGTCGACCGCGCTTCTGCCTTCGAGCACAACTCCATCGACCGGCACGCCGTCGCCCGGGCGGACCCGGAGACGGTCGCCGATCTGGATCTGCTCCTGCCGCACCTCCTCGTCGCTGCCGTCCGCGCGAATGCGCCGCGCGGTCTTGGGCGCGAGGTTCAGCAGGGCGCGGATCGCGCTGCCGGTCTTCTCGCGGGCTCGCAGCTCCAGGACCTGCCCGAGAAGAACGAGGACCGTGATGACGGCGGCGGCCTCGTAATAGACGGGGATCACACCTTCCCGGCGCAGCGCTTCCGGGAAAAGCCCGGGCGCGAAGGTGGCGACCAGGCTGTACAGGTATGCTGCGCCCACGCCGAGCGCAATCAGGCTGAACATGTTGAGGGATCTGTTGCGTACCGAAGCCCAGCCGCGTTCGAAGAACGGCCATCCGGCCCAGAGCACGACCGGCGAGCCGATCACGAGCTGAATCCATACGGAGATCTGAGCCGACACGTAATGATGAAGATTCAACCCGGGAAAATGCGCCCCCATCTCCAAGATCAGCATCGGAACCGCGAGCGCGGCGCCGACCCGGAGGCGGCGTGTCATGTCGATCAGCTCGGGGTTCGGTCCGGCCTCGCCGCCGGCATCCATCGGCTCCAGCGCCATGCCGCAGATCGGGCAGCTTCCGGGCGCATCCCGAATGATCTGCGGATGCATCGGGCAGGTCCATCGCATCTTGCCTGCCGACGGTGGCGGAACCGGCGGTTGGTGGTGATCACGGTGCAGATAGGCGTGCGGATCAGCCCGGAATTTCTCCAGACAGCGCGCGCTGCAGAAGAAGTAATCCCGCCCCTCGTGGCTCAAGCGATGCTTGGCCGTCGCCGGATCGACCGACATCCCGCAGACCGGGTCGTGCGCTTCTGCAGCCGCCGGTTTATGGCCCGAGCAGCAGGCATGAGGCTCCGCCTCGTGATGGGTGTGCGCATGGTCGTGCAGAGTCATGGGATACCTTGGAATTCGTGCCGATCTTCGCAGCTGAAGACCTCTTGAAGCTGAAGATGGAGCTTCCCATTGTGGGAAGGTCAAGAGGAGCCGGAGGAAAGACATGCAGATCGGAGAAGCGGCCGCGGCCTCGGGCGTAACGGCGAAGATGATTCGGCATTATGAGAGCATCGGATTGATCGAGCCGGCGGACCGCACGGAGGGCGGCTACCGTTCCTATGGCTGCGAAGATGTGAACGTGCTCCGCTTCGTCAAGCGCGCTCGGACTCTCGGTTTCTCCATCGAAGAGATCCGCGCTCTTCTGGCGCTTTGGCGCGATCGCGGCCGGTCGAGTGCCGAGGTCAAGCGCGTTGCGCTCGCGCGCATCGCCGAGCTCGACGCGAAGCTGGAAGAGCTTCAGACCATGCGGGACGCGCTGGACCATCTCGTACGCCATTGCCGCGGGGACAACCGGCCGACCTGCCCCATTCTCGACGATCTCGCATCTTAATCCGCAGGCCGTGAAATGGCGCCCGCCAAAGAGCCCGGAAGCGATTTTGGGCTCCTTCTACTCCGCGGCCTTTTCCCTTGATTGCCTGTTATCCAGCGGCACGCGGATCGTACAGCGCAGCCCTTGAGGCAGGAATTCACGATTCACGGTCGCGCCGGGAATTCCATGGTCGATCAGCGAGGTTCCGAGCCCCGACTGCGTCGGCGCCTCTACGGCCGGGCCGCCTTGCTCGCGCCATACGAACTCCAGCATGCGACGGCTTTTCTTCGGCGCGATCGCCCAGCTGAGCTCCACCTTGCCCTCCGGGACGGACAGGCTGCCATATTTTGTCGCGTTGGTCGCGAGCTCATGGATTACCAAACCGAACGGAGTGAGCAGCTCCGATGAAAGAATGATGGCGTCTCCGTGGATGCGCACACGCTCCTTCCGCTGCCCGACGTAAGGCTCGAGCTGCTCCTGTGCGAGTTTGGTCAGATCGGCGCCGTTCCAGCCCGACTGCACGAGAAGATCGTGGGAGCGCGCCAGCGCGGTCAGCCGGCCGTCGAAACGTTCCGCAAACTCTTTCGGCGACGGCGTCGCGCGAAGGGTCTGATGGGCGATCGCCATCACGACCGTCAGCGTGTTCTTGACGCGGTGCGTAAGCTCGCCAAGCAGCGTGCGCTGGCGTTCCTCCCAATTCTTGTGCTCGGTGATGTTGAGCGTGCTTTCCAGCACCAGGCGCCGGTCGCCGAACGATTCGAGCTGCATCCGGCTTTCGACGATTACCTGCCGCCCGTCTTTCGTCCTCTGGCGGATTTCGCCGTTCCAGCTCCCGCTTTCTAGGAGCTTGGCCTCGAGCTCGTCGAACGGCGGCTCGGTTCGGCCGAAGAGCTGCTCCTTCGTTTTGCCCAGCGCCTCGGCGCGCGAAAAGCCATATAGCTCCTCGCTTCCGCGGTTCCATTCGACGACGCCGCCATCGAAGTCCCAGACGAAAATCGGCGTCGGGGAGAGCTCGAGCAGGCGCTTCTGCTGCTGCAACTGCCGCTCGCTGTCGCGAAGCGCGGTCTCGACCTGCCGGCGGTCCGTCACGTCGACGAAGGTGATCACGACACCGTCGATCTTGTCGTCCACCGTCCGAGGACGCATCCTGACATCGTACCAGCGGTCATGCCGGCTGCGGATTTCGCGCCGCACGGGCGCCAAGTCGGCCAGCACGCCGCGCGCATCCTTGCCCAGCTCGTCATATTCGAGCCGGTGGGCGAAATCCGTGATCGGACGCCCCTCGTCGCTGGGCGTGATCGAGAACAGCTCGGTCACCTGATCGGTGAAGCGCTTGATGCGAAGCCCCGAATCGAGGAAGAGCGTCCCATAGTCGCTTGCCGCGACCAGATTTTGCAGGTCGCTATGCGCACGCGAGATCGCCTCCAGTTTGAGCTTCAGCTCGCTGTTGACGGTTTGCAGCTCCTCGTTGATCGATTGCAGCTCTTCCTTGCTGGTCTCGAGCTCTTCGGACGTCGAACGATATTCCTCGTTGATCGACTGCAGCTCTTCGTTGGCGGCGCGCAACTCCTCGTTGGCGGCCTCTGATTCCTCCCGCACGGTGCGCAGCCGCGCCTGCGTCAGCTCGAGCTCCTGGGTCAGCCGGCGAACTGTCTCGTCAGTGACCCGCTGCTCGGTGCGCCCCAGAGTCTCTTCGACGGGTTCTCCCTCGATAAACATGACGACCGCCTTGGATATTTCGGTCGCATCATCTTTCGGCGCCGGCGCGACCAGCATATGGACGCGATGCGGCGAGCCGTTGAAGCGTACGGGAATCGGCAGACTCAATGTGGTCTTGCGCTGCTCGAACGCCCGGTGCAGCGCCGACCTGAGTTCGAAGCGCAGCTCGGGCCGCACGAGATCGACCACGTCCCCGCTCAGGGGTCCGCCTGAGGGCGCGACGAAGCGCCCCGCATTTTCGGAGAGATGCATCACGCGGTGGGTTTCGTCGACCAGCACGCTCGGCGGCGCCATCCGCTCGATCGCCCGCCGATGCGCGGCGGCTTCGTTGAGCGCGGCGGTCGGTGTCACCGGCCGCGCGAACTGGATCGATTGCTCGCGGATGCCGATCGGGCCGAACAGGCGCTGCAGCAGCCTCGGCTTGTCGCCTGGATGGGCCGTCGATTGATAGATGCGCGTATTGCGGTCCATCATGCGAAACAGCCCTGGCGGGTTGTCGGCGGTCTCCGACGAGCCCAGCAGGAGGAAGCCCCCAGGATTGAGCGCGTAATGGAACGTGCCGCAGACCTGCTCCTGCAGCTCGCGGTCGAGATAGATCAGCACGTTGCGGCAGGAGATGAGATCGACGCGGGAGAAGGGTGGATCCTTCAGCAGATCATGGATCGCGAACAGCACGATGTCGCGCAGCTCCTGCCGTACGCGATACGCATCCCCCTCGCGGTTGAAGAATCGCCGCAGCCGCTCCTCGCTGACATCGGCCTCTATCGAAGCCGGATAGCGCCCTTCCCGTGCCGTCGCGAGGGCGCGCGCGTCGAGATCGGAGCCGAAAACCTGGATCTGCGGCCGGCTTTCATGGCGGGACGCTTCGTCCAGCAGCAACATGGCGATCGAGTAGGCCTCTTCGCCGGTGGCGCAGCCCGACACCCATACGCGAATCGGCTCCGTCGCATCGCGATCTTCGAACAGGCGGGGCACAACCTGGGTCCTCAGCGCATCGAAGGCCTCGCTGTCCCGGAAGAAGGTCGTCACCGAAATCAGTAGGTCGCTGAGGAGCGCCTGCGCTTCGTCGGCCTTCTCGCGCAAATGATCGTGATATTCGCTGAGGTCGTTGGTTCGGGTTATCTGCATGCGCCGCGCAATGCGCCGCAGCACCGTTGAGCGTTTATATTTCGAGAAATCGTGGCCCGTCCGGACACGGAGATAAGCGAGAATCCGGCGCACCAGCTCCTCGTCCAGATCCGGCGTGTCGGGGATCGGCGCGATCTGCTTGCTCGCGATCAGTTCGCCCAGCCGATGCGCAAGCTGGGTGACGGGCAGGATGAAATCCGCCACCCCCGTCTCGATGGCGCTGCGCGGCATCGATGAATATTCGGCTTCGGAGGGATCCTGCACGAGGATGATGCCGCCGGCCTCCTTGATGGCCTTCACACCCAGCGCCCCGTCGGATCCCGCGCCGCTCAGGATCACGGCGAAGCCGTCGCCCAAGCGGCGCGCGACCGAGCGGAAGAGAAGATCGATCGGCGCGCGCTGGCCGCGGGGCTCGTCGAATCGTAATGCGAAAATCTCGTGATCGCGAACCTCCAGCCGCCGGTCGGGCGGAATGACGTAGACATGGTCGGCGACCAGCTTTGCGGTCGTATCGACCTGAACGACAGTCATTTTCGTGTGGGTGCCGAGGATTCGCGCGAGGTCGCTGCGATGCTGCGGATCGAGATGCACGACGACCACGTAAGCGGCGGCCGTGTCGGACGGAAGTTCTTCGAACAAAGTCTGCAGCGCGCTGAGTCCGCCGGCCGATGCGCCGATCAGGACTAAAGCCGGCTCCGACGGTCCCTGCGCGTGCCCACCAGCCGTATCCTTTTCGGCCATGACCATGGTCCCCATGCTTGGATTTGCGATCTTAAGATCTTTGCCGCTGGAAGCCACCCATTCCTGCGGGAAGTGGAGGATGACGATATCGTGCGCTATCGCTGCCATGTCGGCCACGCCTACACCGAGGAGCGGAACAGCCTCGTGTCGCGGGGGTTGAACAGGCCAATGATGCGCATTGAGGTCATCATTGCGGCGATGTTGGTCTGGGCTGCTTCGGCGCAAGCCCAGAACGGCCCGCTCGATCAGCCGAACGCGCCGACCACCGAGAAAGGCCAGCTGGTAGCGCCCAATGGAGCGCCGCAGCCGGTCGTACCGCCGGGTGTTCCGGCCAGCGTCCCGACGGGCTCTATCGCCGCCGAAACGAACGGCCCCGGAAGCGCCGGAACGAGCTCCAACCCGCTGGAGCAAGGGCAGGCAGGCACCGCCAGGAATGGCGTCAATCCGGCCAACGGCGTCTACAGCGCGACTGGGGAAAAGAACCGGAAACAGCCGCCCCGCTAAGCGCCGGGACGGCCCAGCGTCCTATGGCGCAAAAGGTGGTCGGCCAGCACGATCGCCATCATCGCCTCGCCGACCGGTACCGCGCGGATGCCGACGCACGGATCGTGACGGCCCTTGGTCGCGATTTCGCGCTCCTGGCCATGAGTATCGACGGTACGACGCGGCGTGAGAATCGAGCTTGTCGGCTTGACCGCGAAGCGGACGACGATGTCCTGGCCGGTCGAGATGCCACCCTGGACGCCGCCGGCATGGTTGGACAGGAAGGCTACCTTTCCGTCCTTCATCCGCATCTCGTCGGCATTCTCGTCGCCCGACAGCAAGGCCGCGGCGAATCCGTCGCCGATCTCCACGCCTTTCACTGCGTTGATGCCGATCATCGCCGCGGCGAGGTCGGCGTCGAGCTTCCCGTAGATGGGCTCGCCTAGGCCCGCGGGGACACCCGAGGCCGTGACCTCGATGATGGCGCCCAGCGACGATCCCGCCTTGCGGGTTTCATCCAGCAGGGTCGACCAGGTTTCGACAATTCCGGCGTCGGGCGAAAAGAACGGGTTGCGCTCGGTCTCGGCCCAGTCCCAGCGGTTCCGGTCGATCGGGTGCCGCCCGATCTGGACCAACGCGCCGCGGATGGCGACGCCTTCACCCAACACCTTGCGCGCGATCGCGCCGGCCGCCACCCGGCTCGCGGTCTCGCGGGCGGAGGAGCGGCCGCCGCCGCGATAGTCGCGGATGCCGTATTTGGCCCAATAGGCGTAGTCGGCATGACCGGGGCGAAACGTGTCCTTGATGTCCCCGTAATCCTTCGACCGCTGGTCCACATTGTCGATCTGAAGGCTGATCGGGGTGCCGGTGGTCTTCCCCTCGAACACGCCCGACAGGATCTTCACCTGGTCGGGCTCGCGGCGCTGCGTCACGAACCGCGAACCGCCGGGGGCCCGCTTGTCGAGGAAGGGCTGGATATCCGCTTCCGAAAGCGCGATCAGCGGCGGCACCCCATCGACCACGCAACCGATGGCGGGCCCATGACTTTCGCCCCAGCTCGTGAAGCGGAAGGCGGTTCCAAAGCTGTTCCCGGCCATTCTGTCGCCCTAGACCCTACTGCGAAGCACGTTGTGCAGGCCTCATATTCCGTCATTCCCGGAGGAAGCGGGAATCCATGGAAACGCCGGCGCAAACGGATGAATGGATTCCCGCTTTCGCGGTAATGACGAATGCAAAAAGCGTTGGATCGAGAATTTTTCAGCTATCTCCGCCCGGCACCACGCCCCGATCGACCAGACCCTGCAACAGGGTCGCGGCGCCGCCTGCCGCATCGACGGCCACCATGCCGACTGTGTGATAGCCGCAATCGACGTGCTGAATCTCGCCCGTGACGCCGGCGCCGAGGTCGCTCAGCAAATAGAGTGCTGCGTTGCCTACATCCTCGATCGTCACGTTGCGCTTCAAAGGCGCGTTGAGCTCGTTCCAGCGCAGGATGACGCGGAAATCTCCGATCCCGCTGGCCGCCAGCGTCTTGACCGGCCCGGCGGAGATGCCGTTGACCCGGATGCCGATGGGACCGAGATCCGTCGCGAGATAGCGCACCGAGGCTTCGAGGGCGGCCTTCGCAACGCCCATCACATTGTAGTGCGGCATCACCCGCTCGGCGCCGAGATAGGAGAGGGTGAGCAGGCTGCCGCCCTTCTTCATCAAGGGTGCCGCGCGCTGCGCGACGGCCGTGAAGGAGTAGGCTGAGATATCGAGCGCCAGGTGGAAGTTCGCCCTGCTGGTCTTCACATAGCCGCCCTTGAGATCGTCCTTGTCCGCGAAGCCGATGGCGTGGACAACGAAATCGAGCCCGCCCCACTGCTCGGCGATTTTCGCGAACAGCGCGTCCAGGCTGGCGTCGTCGCCAACGTCGCAGGGCTCGACGAAGCTCGAGCCGACCGATTCGGCCAATGGTTTGACGCGTTTGCCCAGCGCCTCGCCCTGATAGGAGAAGGCAAGGGCAGCGCCATGAGCGGCAGCGACCGAGGCGATGCCCCAAGCCAGCGAGCGCTCATTCGCCACGCCCATGATCAAACCGCGCTTGCCGGCCATCAGCGTGCTCGCCCCCGCGCGGACGGGGTTCGGCGAAATCTCGTTCATGTTCTTACGAGTCGTCGCGTCGTGAATATGGCCGATGAGCCTACACCAGAGCCGCGGCGTCCTCCAAGCGGACCCCCTCGGCTCGGGGTTGTACACAAAACGTCGTTCTATGATTCGCAGTTAACAAGCGTTAACGTGCTGCCTTGAGCCAACTCCCGGGAGGGGGTGCGCCAATGACGAACGAACGCGATATCCAAGATCTATTAAGGGCCACCAAAGCTTTCGCCCGTTCACCGCGAGACGAGATCGACCGCGAGCTCAAAAAATCGAAGGCTCAGCGCCAGCTCGAAAACGACATAGAAATGGCCGAGCGCCATGTGCGCGAAGGCATCGAACGGGTCGAGCGCCAGCGCAGCGTCGTCGTCCGTTTGCGCCAGAAGGGCTTCAATGCCGATCTGGCCGAGGCGCTTCTGAGCTTGCTCCAAGACGCGCTTTCCGAGCAGCGGCTTCATCTGGAGCGGATGCGCCAGATCGGCCCGGACGAGCGCTGAAGGTCGAGATCAGCTCGTCGCCTGCCATGAGCCGTCCGCCTGACGGCAAGCAGTCCCGCTGACCTTCTGCTCCTGGCCCTTGATCGTGACGGACTGCGAGAATTCGCGGCAATAGGTGCCGTCAGGCCGCTGATAGGTGCGGGTCGGCGTAACCGAGGCCGGCGACTTGCTCTCCGGGTTCACCCAGTTCGACGTCTGGTTGGTCGGGACCGTCTCGAGCGCCTTACTGGTCTGCCGGCTCATATAGGCGAGGTCGGAATCGTCGAGCGCGCGCCCTGCCGGTCCGCCCACCAGCCCACCTGGAAGCGCTCCCGACGGCGGCGCCGCGGAGGCGGCCGTTCCGCCGGTCCCCCCGCCCGGCCTCGCCATCATCGCGCCGCCCCGGCCGCTCTGGCATCCGCCGAGCAACAATGATGCAATCACGAGCGGCGCCACGAGCTTCAGATCCATAATCCTCCCACCCTTTCCGAACGTGAGACGTTTTCAGCGCGAATCGCAGCAGCATTCGTACCGAATGGCGTTCGTACTACAAGATGCCATTCTGCGCTTTTGCAGGTAGAGGTTTGGCAACTCCATGGATGAACTCCGCACGCGCGATCCCATCGAGATCTTCAAGGCCTGGCTCGTGGAGGCGGAAGAGCGGGAGCCCGATCTCGCGACCGCTATGTGCCTGGCTACGGTCGACGCTGCGGGACACCCGTCGGCCAGGATGGTGCTCCTGAAGGGCGTCGACGACCGGGGGTTCGTGTTTTTCACCAATTTCGAAAGCCGCAAAGGGGTCGACCTTCTGGCGAACCCGACCGCGGCGCTCTGTTTTCATTGGAAGTCGCTGCGGCGGCAGGTCCTGGTCAGGGGCCCGGTCGAGCCGGTCAGCGAGGCCGAGGCCGACGCCTATCACGCGTCGCGCGCCCGGGAGAGCCAGATCGGCGCCTGGGCGTCGGACCAGTCCCGGCCGCTCGACAGCCGGGCCACCCTTGAAGCCAAAATGGCCGCGATCGAAGCACGCTATGCGGGCGGGCCGGTGCCGCGGCCGCCCCATTGGTCGGGATTCCGCTTGGCGCCGGTCACAATCGAGTTCTGGCATGAGCGGCCTCACCGGCTCCATGACCGGATCCGCTTCACACATCGCGGCGGCGCTTGGGAAAGCGAGCGGCTCTATCCTTGATCCCGGGCCTTGATCCCCGGGCCTTGATCCCCGGGCCTTGATCCTGGACCGGGGTGCCCTGGACGCGGCGCGCATCTTGACTCTATAAGCACCCCGGTATTCACACGAACGGGGCCCGGCATCCGCCGGACGCCGCAAGCAAGACGGAATCTCGAGCCCATGGCCGACGCCGCGCCGCAACCCCGCAGCCGACCTCTTTCACCGTTCCTCTTTCCGCCCTTCGGAACCTATCGCTGGCAGGTCAGCTCGGCGCTGTCGATCCTGCACCGGGTGACGGGGGTGGCGCTCGGAATCGGCACTCTGCTCCTGACTTGGTGGCTGCTGGCGCTGCTCGGCCAGCCGTCGGACTTCGATTCGGTTCAGGACTTTCTGGGCTCGGTGGTCGGCCGGATTCTCCTGCTGGGGTGGATCTGGGCCTTGTTCTATCACCTGCTGAACGGCATCCGGCACCTGGTCTGGGACACGGGGCACGGCTTCGACTTGCCGAGCGTGCATCGTGGTGGCTGGACCGTCGTCGTGCTCTCGGTCCTGTTCGCGCTCGCCGCCTGGTCGAGCGCCTTTCTGATCGGGAGCTGAGGCGATGGCGACGCATCAACAGATCCGGCGCTTCGCCGGCCCGCTGGCCCGGGCACGCGGATTGGGCTCGGCCAAGGAGGGTGTGCAGCATTGGTGGGCGCAGCGCGTCACCGCGGTCGCGCTCGTGCCGCTGACCCTCTGGTTCGTCTACGCCGTAATCGGGCTGACCGGGGCCGATCAGGAGACGGTGCGCGATTGGCTGCATCGTCCGGCCAACGCGATCTTGATGACGCTCCTCGTCATCGCGATGTTCTATCACCTGGCCCTCGGCCTTCAGGTGGTGGTCGAGGATTATGTTCATCGCGAAGGTGTGAAGATCGTGACGATCCTCCTGATCAAGGGGCTGATCGTCCTTCTGGCGCTGGCCGCCCTCTTCACGATCCTGCGCGTCGCCGTCGGAGGCTGAGTTGCCTGCTGCCTATCCCATCATCGAACATGAATACGACGTCGTTATCGTCGGTGCCGGCGGAGCCGGATTGCGTGCCGCCGTCGGGATGGTCGAGGCCGGCCTGAAGACCGCCGTCATCACCAAGGTCTTCCCGACCCGCAGCCACACCGTCGCGGCGCAGGGCGGCATCTCCGCCGCGCTCGGCAATATGGGCGAGGATGATTGGCGCTGGCACATGTACGACACCGTGAAAGGGTCGGACTGGCTGGGCGATCAGGACGCCATCGAATATATGTGCCGCGAGGCCGTTCCGGCGATCATCGAGCTCGAGCATTACGGCCTGCCCTTCTCACGGACCGAGGCGGGGAAGATCTATCAGCGCGCCTTCGGCGGCATGACGACGCGCTTCGGCGAAGGCACGGCGCAGCGCACCTGCGCCGCCGCCGACCGCACCGGTCATGCCATGCTGCATACGCTCTACCAGCAGGCGCTGAAGCATCACGCCGAGTTCTTCGTCGAGTACATCGCGCTCGATCTCTTGATGGATCACGATGAGGGCGCATGCCGCGGCGTCATGGCCTGGAATCTCGATGATGGCTCGATCCATCGCTTCCGCGGCCACACGACGGTGCTGGCGACCGGCGGCTATGGCCGGGCCTATTTCTCCTGTACGTCGGCCCATACCTGCACCGGCGATGGCAACGCCATGGTGCTGCGCGCCGGACTGCCGCTGCAGGATATGGAGTTCGTGCAGTTCCACCCGACCGGCATCTATGGCGCCGGCTGCCTGATCACCGAAGGCGTGCGCGGCGAAGGCGGATACCTCACCAACAGCGAGGGCGAGCGCTTCATGGAGCGCTACGCGCCGTCGGCCAAGGATCTGGCGAGCCGCGATGTCGTCAGCCGGTCGATGACGATCGAGATTCGCGAGGGCCGCGGCGTAGGCCCGCACAAGGACCATATCCATCTGCATCTCGAGCATCTGGATCCGGCGATCATCCATCAGCGTCTGCCCGGCATTGCCGAGACGGCCAAGATCTTCGCCGGCGTCGACGTCACCAAGGAGCCGATCCCGGTGCTGCCGACGGTCCACTACAATATGGGCGGCATTCCGACGAACTTCCGCACCGAGGTGCTGAACCCCACCGACCAGGACAAGGACAAGACCGTTCACGGCCTGCAAGCGATCGGCGAGGCGGCTTGCGTATCGGTGCATGGCGCGAACCGGCTGGGCTCGAACTCTCTGCTCGATCTCGTCGTCTTCGGCCGCGCCGCCGGCCACCATGCTGCGGAGACGGTGGAGAAAGGCTCGGCGCACAAGCCGCTGGCATCGTCGGAAACCGATCGTGCGCTCGAGCGGCTGGACCGGTTCCGGAACGCGAGCGGCGGCCTGCGCGCGGCCCATCTTCGTCTCGAGATGCAGCGCGTGATGCAGAATAATTGCGCGGTGTTCCGTACCGGCGATGTGCTGCAGGAAGGCTATGACCTGATGCAGCAATCCTGGGGCAAGCGCGGCGACATCCAGGTCAGCGACCGCTCGCTCATCTGGAACTCCGATCTGGTCGAGGCTATGGAGCTCGACAATCTGATGTACCAGGCCGTCGCGACCCTGGGCTCGGCCGTGTCCCGCAAGGAGAGCCGCGGCGCCCATGCGCGCGAGGATTATCCCGAGCGCGACGATCAGCACTGGATGAAGCACTCGACCGTCTGGGTCGACGAGAAGGGCAAGGAGCGCCTCGGCGATCGCCCGGTGCACCTCTATACGCTCACCAACGACGTGCAGGTGTTCCCGCCGAAGAAGCGGGTTTACTAGGGATGCCGGCCTCGTCGTCGAAATCTTCTTTTGTTTTCGTCATTCCCGGCAATCACAATTCGTCATGCCCAGGCCCGGGCATGACGATCACGTGGTGTCAACGACCGGACGGACCTATACCCACGGATGGTCGGCTGAGCCGGCACTACAAGGACTGAGACGTCGATGGCTGAACTGACTTTGCCCGCGAACTCCAAAGTGCGGCCCGGCAAGAAGCATGGGGCGCCGGCCGGCGCGAAAAAGCCGAAGACATTCGCGATCTATCGCTGGTCTCCCGACGAGGGCGGCAATCCCCGGCTCGACGAATACGAGATCGATCTTGCCGCATGCGGGCCGATGGTTCTGGACGCGCTGATCCACATCAAGAACGACATCGACGCCACGCTCACCTTCCGCCGCTCCTGCCGCGAGGGCATTTGCGGAAGCTGCGCGATGAATATCGACGGCACCAACACGCTCGCCTGCACGAAACCGATCGAAGATGTGAAAGGCGACGTGAAGATCTATCCGCTGCCGCATATGGGCGTGGTGAAGGATCTGGTGCCGGACCTGACGCAGATTTATGCGCAATACGCCTCGATCGAGCCCTGGATGAAGACCGAGAGCCCGCCGCCGTCGCGCGAGCGGCTGCAGAGTCCGGAGGAACGGGAGAAGCTCGACGGGCTTTATGAATGCATCCTGTGCTTCTGCTGCACGACGAGTTGCCCGAGCTATTGGTGGAACGGCGATCGCTATCTCGGGCCAGCGGTTCTGCTGCAGGCCTATCGCTGGATTGCCGACAGCCGCGACGAGGCGACCGGCGAGCGGCTCGACTCTCTCGAAGATCCGTTCCGCCTTTACCGCTGTCACACCATCATGAACTGCACCCAGACATGCCCCAAGGGGCTGAACCCGGCCAAATCAATCGCCGAGATCAAGAAGCTGATGGTGGAGCGACGATAGACGGACGGGAGAGGCAGACAGCGGCAAGGATTGCGCGGGAGAGCCCAGATCGAACTTTCGAGAGGGCGCGGCCGCGCGGCCGTGTTCCTGGTCTCGGAGAAGAGAGATGAACGACCCCAAGATCCATGCCCGTTTCCCCGGTCGGCTCGTCATCATCGGCTTCGGGTCGATCGGCCAGGGTGTATTGCCGCTCATCCTGCGGCACATCGAAATCGATCCGTCACAGATCACGATCGTCACCGCGGAGGATTGGGGCGGCGAAGAGGCTGCCGGATACCGTGTGGGTTTCGTCATCGAGCCTTTGACGCGGGACAATTACCGTCGCGTGCTCGACTCTCTGATCGGCAAGGGCGACTTCATCCTCAACCTTTCGGTCGAGGTTTCGTCCATCGCGCTGATCGAGTTTGCCCAGGAGAAGGGCGCGCTCTATCTCGACACCTGCATCGAGCCGTGGGTCGGCGGGTATATCGACACCAGCCTGACGCTCGCAAAACGAACCAATTCCGCTTTGCGCGAAGCCGCACTGGCGTTGCGGCAGCGCTTCCGTTCGGGCCCGACGGCGGTGCTCGCGCATGGCGCCAATCCCGGCATGGTCTCGCATTTCGTGAAGCAGGCCTTGCTCAACGTTGCGCGCGATACCGGCATCGCGGACGCGCCCTCCAGCCGGGCAGGGTGGGCTGCCCTCGCACAGAAGCTCGGCGTCAAGGTGATTCACGTCGCGGAGCGCGACACGCAGCGCTCACGGCTGAACAAGCAGCGCGGCGAATTCGTCAACACCTGGTCGATCGACGGCTTCGTGGCCGAGGGCTGCCAGCCCGCCGAGCTAGGCTGGGGCAGCCATGAAAAGAGCCTGCCCCCGGACGGTCATCGCATCGACGAAGGTTCGAAAGTCGGCGTCTATCTCGACCGCCCGGGCGCCGCGACCCGCGTGCGGACCTGGACTCCCCGCGCCGGCGCGTTTCACGGCTTCCTCATCACCCACAACGAGGCGCTGTCGATTTCCGACTATCTGACGGTGGGTGACGGGGATCGGCCGCAATACAGGCCGACCGTGCATTATGCGTATCATCCCTGCGACGACGCCGTTCTGTCGATCCATGAGCTGGCGGGGCGCAATTGGGTCCAGCAGCTGGAGCAACGTCTTCTGATGGAAGACATCGTCGGCGGGGTGGATGAGTTGGGCGTGTTGCTGATGGGCCATGCGCGGGGCGCTTATTGGTATGGCTCTCAGCTCTCGGTCGAGCAGGCCCGCACACTCGCGCCCTACAACAACGCGACCAGCCTGCAAGTGACTTCGGCCGTGCTGGCGGGCATGGTATGGGCGCTCCGGCACCCCGATGCCGGCATCGTCGAAGCGGACGAAGTCGATTTCCGCGAAGCGCTCGCCATTCAGGGACCCTATCTCGGGCCGATCGTCGGCGCCTACAGCGATTGGACACCGCTGATCGGCCGAGGCACCCTGTTCCAGGAAGACCTGGATTTGACCGATCCGTGGCAATTCAAGAATTTCCGCGTGACTTGAGGGCCTGAGATGTGGAGCGCCGCAGCTCGCGCCCTGTCACAGCTCGCCGATCCAGGGACCTTTCGGATCCTCGTCGGCTCGGCTTTGGCAGCGGCCGGCATCTTTGCGGCGCTGTGGTTCGGCATCGTCGAGGTCCTTGCGCATGAGCATCTCTTCGAGACGCGCTGGCTCGATTGGGCGGCGCGGATTCTGCTGGGCTTGGGTGCCGTGGTGCTGACCTTCTATCTCTACAGCGCGGTCGCGGTCCTGGTCGCGAGTTTCTTCCTCGAGGCGGTTGCGCGGGCCGTCGAGCGGCGCTGGTATCCCGGTATACCCGCGCCGCGCCCCCAGCCGCTGCGCGAGACGGTGGCGCTGGCGCTCAGCCTGACCGGCGCCAATCTGCTTTGGAACCTGCTCGCCCTGCCCCTTTATCTTATTCCTGGCGCGAACATCGTCGTGTTTCTGCTGGTCAACGGCTATCTGCTGGGGCGGGAATATTTCGAGCTTGCCGCCCAGCGCCGGGTCGATCGCAAAGCGATTGTTGTTCTGCGGCGATACTACCGTTTCCGGCTGCTCATTGGCGGCATGTTGATCGCGGCGCTCTCATTCGTTCCTTTGGCCAACTTTGTCACGCCGATCCTCGCGACGGCGTTTATGCTGCATCTGTTTCACGCCCTGCCCGAGTCGCGACAGGGCTTGCAGGTTCAAGCGGTTCGGTGATACGCCCGAATAGGGGCCGAGTCGCCGACCCTTGGTCATTCAGCACTCTAGAGGGAGACTGCCATGTTCGGACGCAAACCCCCGGCCGGCACCGATTCGCCGCAAGCGGACCGTCCCGCGCCCACCCCTGTACAGCCTGCGGCTCCACGCCCCGTCGCGCCGCCCATTCCCGCGCGCCCGGCGGCTGCGACGGCAGCCGGAGAGACGAGCGGCGACGCCGCGCGCGCGGCCCCGGCGCAGCCGGTGCGCCGTCCACCCGAGCCCGTACGCGCCGAGGCGCCCGCCCCTGCCAAGGACGTACGCAAGCTGGTGGTCGGCAAGGATGTCACGGTTTCGGGCGAGCTCGCTTGCGATCACTTAGTCGTGGAAGGGACCGTCGAAGCCAGCGTCAAGGAATGCCAGAGGCTGGAGATCGCCGAGACTGGCCTGTTCAAAGGCACCGTCGAAATCAAGGATGCCGATATCGGAGGTCGCTTCGAGGGCGACATCACGGTGCAGGGGCGTCTGACCGTCCGTTCAACCGGGCGCATAGACGGCCGTGTCCAGTATGGCGAACTGGCGGTCGAGGCCGGCGGCACGCTGGACGGCGAGATTCGCACGATCGGCGGCAAGGGCGGATCGAGGGGCAAGGCCGGCGCCAAGGCGCCTGCGACCGAGCCGCTGCCCTTGGCGCCGCTGCCGGGCAGCAGCGCCGAGACATCCGCGGGAGCGCCGAGCCTAGGCTAGCGTCTAGATTTCGCCTGCGGCCAGGGCTTCGGCGGCAAGGGCGTCGCCGACGCCCTTGGTCTTGTCCTTGAAGGCGCAGAGGTCGCGGATGATGCAGGTCGGGCAATCCGGTTTGCGCGCCTTGCAGACATAGCGCCCGTGCAGGATCAACCAATGATGCGCATGCTGCCGATACTCCGGCGGCACGACCTTCATCAGCCGCGTCTCGACCGCGTCCGGCGTCTTGCCGGCCGCCAGCCCTGTACGGTTCGACACCCGGAATATGTGCGTATCGACCGCGATCGTAGGTTCGCCGAACGCCACGTTCAGCACCACATTGGCCGTCTTGCGGCCGACTCCGGGCAAGGATTCCAATGCTTCGCGGTCACGCGGAACTTGGCCGCCATAGCGCTCTAGCAGGATCTCGGAGAGCCGAAGGACGTTCTTCGCCTTCGTGTTGAAAAGCCCGATGGTCTTGATGAAATTGCGAATTCGCGCCTCGCCCAGTTTCACCATCTTGGCCGGCGTGTCGGCCGCGGCGAACAGCGTCGGCGTCGCTTTGTTGACGCCGGCATCCGTTGCCTGCGCGGAAAGGACGACCGCGACCAGCAGCGTGAACGGATTCAGATAGTCGAGTTCGGTTTCGGGATGAGGGTCCTTCGCGGCGAGTCGCGCGAACATTTCCTTGATCTGTGCGGGCTTCATCGAGTCCGTTCTCTGGTTGACGGGATTGCGCGCCCTTGGCGCGAGCGCCGGCCGATGCATATCCTATGACGATGGAGCCGATTTCAGAAAGGCCGCGCCGCGTCTTCTTTCGCGCGGTGCTGAGCCCCTATCGAAGCCTTTCGCCCAAAGGCTTCCGCACCATCATGCTGTCGGTCTGCGCAGCCAGCTTGACCATCGGCACCGGCCTCTACCTCGCGGGCGCCTGGCCGGTCTTCGGATTCCTGGGGCTGGACGTCCTGCTGGTCTATCTCGCCCTGAAGGCGAGCTTCCGAAGCGCCCGGATATCTGAGACGCTGGAGCTCGACGAGCGTGCGTTGACCGTCGATCGCGTCGGCCTTCGCGGCGATCGTGCGCATTGGAGCCTGCAGCCCAACTGGCTCCGCGTCGACCTGGCCGAGCCGGTGATGCCGGACACGCCGCTGCTGCTCAGGACTCACGGGCAAAGCCTGGCGATCGCTGCCTTCGTCGGCCCGGATCAGCGCCGCGCCGTAGCGCGAGACCTCGCCAGCGCACTCGAAGATTGGCGCACAGCCGGCCCCGAAGTTTACTGAACGGTCGTGGAGCATCTGGCGCTATCACTGCACCGCTTTCTCTGGTTCCTCGACCAGGCGGTCCATGTCGGCGGGCTGGGCATCCTCTATTTCCTGATCCCGCTGGCCTTCCTGATTCTGACGATGATGGGGAGCTTTCCGCGCGATCGGCCTACCCGTCGCCGGCTGCGAGACCTTCTGTGGATCCCGGTGATCTGGATCGCGGTCGGCCTCTGGGGCGCCTGGTTTTGGTACGATGCGCAAAGCCCGGATGCGGCGCGAAATCCCGAATGGGTTCGCTACCCCGTCGACGCGGCTCTGCCGATCATATTGGTGCTCGATCTCTATCTCATCTGGCGTTCGGCCGGCGCGCGACGGTTCACGGCGGCCTACATGCTGATCAATCTCTATTTCACGCTGTCGATATCGTTCCTCGCCGGGATGGCGGTGACCGGAAACTGGTTGTAGCGCCTCAGTCCAATCCCAATACGTCGCGCATCGAATAGAGGCGCGCAGGTTTGCCGATGACCCATAATGCCGCTTGCACGGCGCCACGAGCGAAGATGGCTCGCCCGCCGGCGCGGTGGGTGAGCTCGAGCCGTTCGCTTTCTCCGGCGAAGATCACCGTGTGATCCCCCGGCACATCGCCGCCGCGTAGCGCGGCAAAGCCGATCGCTCCCGGCTGGCGGGCGCCCGTGACGCCGTCGCGGCCGCGAACGGCGACATCGTCTAGATTGACGCCTCGTCCCTTGGCCGCGGCGCGACCGAGCATCAGCGCCGAGCCCGAGGGCGCATCGACCTTGTGGCGATGGTGCATCTCGACGACCTCGATGTCGAAGTCCGCGCCAAGCCGCGATGCGGTGCGCTTCACGAGATCGGCCAGGAGCGTCATGCCGATGCTGTAATTGGCCGCGTAGACGAGCGCGATCCGTTCGGCTGCGCGCTTGAGCGCAGCCTCGTCGGCGGCAGCGAGCCCGGTCGTTCCCACCACGAGCGGGATGCCCTTCTCGGCCGCGACCTTCGCGTGCTCGACCGTCGCTCTGGGCGTCGAGAAGTCGATCGCGACGTCACATTGCGCCAGCGCGGCGGCCACATCGTCGCCGATCGGAACGCCGCTCCCGGTCAATCCGGCCGCGAGCGCCGCGTCCTCGCCGATCAACGGATTGCCCGAATGTTCGAGCGCGGCTGCGAGCATCGTGCGCTCGCTGGCGGCGAGCGCCTGAATGAGCGTCCGGCCCATCCGTCCGCCCGCTCCAAGGATCGCAACACGCGCGCGGTCGGCCATGGAACTCAGCCGAGCTTTGCGATCACGTTATCGCCGAAGCGCTTCACGGCATCGATCTTTCCCTGCAGCGAGGCGATCGGCTCATAGACGTTCCAGGGTGCGGTGAAGATGTGCGTGGCGCCCATATCGACCATCCGCTTCATCGCATCCGTGTCGTTGAAGTCCATCACGCCGGCATGGATTTCGAACGGCTTGCCCGCCGTCCCGAACTCTCGCCGGAACTGATTGATCTTCTCGACCATCGACTTGTTCTCCTCGAGGGTCCCGCCGGCCGACATCCAGCCATCACCGAGCTTGGCCGCTCGGCGGAGCGCCGGCGTCGAATGGCCGCCGACCAGAATCGGGATCGGCTTCGAGGGAACCGGCCGCATCTTGATCTCGCCGAACTTGTAGAACTCGCCGTCGAAGCCGAAGAACCCGCCCTTGAGCACGCCGCGGATTACGGTCAGGCACTCATCCATCACCTTGCCGCGGTGGTCCCAATCGACTCCGAGATAGGTGAGGTCTTCCTTCCAGGGGCTGATCCCGACTCCAAGCAGGACTCGGTTGTTCGAGATCGCCGCCAGCGAAGAGAATTGCTTGGCGGTGAGGATCGGATGGCGGCACGGCAGCTTCAGCACGCCGGGATAGAAGCGGATCGTGCTGGTCTTGACCGCCATCGCGGCGATCGCCGCCACCGGATCGAGGAAATCGATATTCTCCAGGAACGACCGGTCGCCTTCCTTGTAGGGGTAAATCGAATCCGTGTGCTTGGGATAGAAAAGGCTGTCGCCGATCGTGAAGGAATCGAATCCGGCCGCCTCCGCGGCGACCGCAACGTCGATCATATGATTGATATCGTTCAGCCCATAGCCCAGCACGAAACGCATGACTTCCCCCTTGGAATGCTCCGGCATGCTTTCGCATGCGGGCGGGGACGAGTCGAGGGGGCTATTCGGTAGACGCGATTCCGGACCGTTAGAGATTTCGCGAGACTCCGGAACGTCGATGTTCTACAATCGTTCCAAGCCGATTCGGAAGTGCGTACTGCCATGGAAGACGATGCCATCGAGCCGTCAGACGAACCCGTTCATCTGGTTGAAGATCCCGATAGCGGAAGCCGGTTCCTCATTTATGGGACCGATCGAGGTATCAAAGTTGAGCTTCGGTACGAAGGCGATACTCTCTGGATGACGCAAGCGCAGATGGCGCAGCTTTTTGGTGTGAACGTTCCCGCCATTTCTAAACATATTTCAAACATTTATGCAGAAGGCGAGCTGTCCGAGTCTTCAACCTTTTCCAAAATGGAAACAGTTCGGACGGAGGGCGAACGACGAGTGGGCCGCATCATCGATCATTACAACTTGGACATGATAGTCTCTGTCGGATATCGCGTTAGCTCGAAACAGGGCACGATGTTTCGAAAATGGGCCACTGACAAGCTGGTCCGATTCGCCACTAAAGGTTTCGTTGTTGACGTAGAGCGACTTCGAAACCCAGAAGAAAATGATCGTTTACGAGAACTTCGCGACGTTGTCCGCGACATCCGGGCTTCCGAAGCAAACGTATATGCCGAGCTTCGGCGGATCTGTGCAATGTGCCAAGATTATGACCCGCAGTCGTCGGAAGCCCGCGAATTTTATCAACGCACTCAAGCGAAGTTATTTTGGGCCGTTACCAGCCATACGCCGTCAATGCTTATTGTGGAGCGAGCAAGAGCATCCCTTCCGAATATGGGCCTACAAACATGGCTTAAGGATGAAATCAGGCAACAAGACGTCCTGGTGGCGAAGAATTATCTAAGCGAAAATGAAATTCGAGAATTAAATCGACTTACCACTATCCTATTAGATATATTTGAAGATCAGTTGGACCTTGGAAAATTGACCTTGATGTCAGAAGCAACGCTTCTTCTCGATAAGCAGCTCAGGAATCTAAATCGCTCCGTTCTAAATCATGGCGGTTCGGTAAAACACGCAACCGCGGAGGCTCACGCAAAGCTTCAATATCAAAAGTTCGATGAGGGACGAAGAGAGACTCGGCGGTATCAAGCTGACCGGGAGCTAGCTGAACTTAAGGCCAGCGAACGTTCGATAACACGTCGCAAAAAGCCGTAGAATCCTACATACTAGTCAGTCAGGTCTTCCCACAGCTCCTTCACCTTGGCGAAGAAGCCTTCGGATTGCGGATGGGTGCCGGTGCTCTTGGAGCCCAGCTTGTCGAACTCCTGCAGCAGCTCTTTCTGGCGCTTCGAGAGATTGACCGGCGTTTCGACCGAGACCTCGATATAGAGATCGCCGCGCGCCGCGCTGCGCAGCACCGTCATGCCCTTGCCGCGCAGCCGGAATTGCTGGCCGGATTGCGTGCCGGCCGGGATCGTGACGCGACTGCGCGAGCCTTCGATCGTCGGCACCTCGATCGAGCCGCCGAGCGCCGCCGTCGGCATCGTGATCGGGACCCGGCATTGGAGGTCGGCGCCGTCGCGCTGAAAGAACCGGTGCGGCTTGACCGACAGGAAGACGTAGAGATCGCCCGGCGGCGCGCCGCGCAGACCCATCTCGCCTTCGCCGGAAAGGCGAATGCGGGTCCCGTCCTCCACACCGGCGGGGATGTTGACCTGGAGGGTCTTCTCGCGCCGGATGCGGCCCGAGCCTCCGCAATTGCGGCAGGGATCCTTGATCACCCGCCCGGCGCCGCCGCAGCTCGCACAGGTCCGTTCGATCGTGAAGAAGCCCTGCTGGGCACGCACCCTCCCGACGCCGCCGCAAGTGGGGCAAGTCACGGGCGCGCTGCCGCCGGCAGCGCCACTGCCATTGCAGGGTTCGCACGCCCCCCAAGTCGGCACGCGGATCGTGGCCTGGCTGCCCTTGAAGGAATCCTCGATCGTGATTTCCAGATTGTAGCGCAAGTCGGAGCCGCGTTGCTGCGCCTGGCCGCCCCGACGGCCCATCATGTCGCCGAACATCTCGTCGAAGATGTCGGAGAAATTGGCGCCAAATCCCGCGCCGAACCCTGCTCCGGCACCGCCGCCGCCGCCATTCTCGAAGGCTGCGTGGCCGTAGCGGTCATAGGCCGCGCGTTTCTGCTCGTCCTTCAGGATGTCGTAGGCGTGGTTGACGTCCTTGAACTTCTGTTCGGCTGCCTTGTCGCCCGGGTTGCGGTCCGGGTGATATTGCATGGCGAGCTTGCGGTAGGCCTTCTTGATGTCGTCGGCGTTGGCGCCCCGTTGCACGCCAAGAGTCTCGTAGCAATCCGCCTTCATACCCCGTCGCCCGTCCTACATTCCCTTGTACCGGGCTCGCATCGAGCCGCCCTGGCCGCGAGATCCTCTCTCCGGCCAGGGCGGGCGCGCCCTGCTTATGAAGTTTCTCTAGCCCGACTTACGGCGGTTCTCGTCCACCTCGGTGAAATCAGCGTCGACCACCTTATCGTCGTTCTGATCCTGGCCGCCAGCTTCGGGTTGCGGCGCCGCCGCTTCTTGCTGCTGCCGGTAGAGATGCTCGCCGAGCTTCATCGAGACCTGAGTGAGCCCGTCGGTCTTGGCGCGAATGGCGTCGGCGTCGTCGCCGTCCTTGACCGACTTCAGCTCGGCAATCGCGCTTTCGATCGCGCTCTTCTCGGCGCCAGGCACCTTGTCGCCCAGTTCGCTGAGCGTCTTCTCGGTCGAATAGATCAGCGCGTCGGCATGGTTGCGAGCCTCGACCGCTTCGCGCCGCTTCTTGTCGGCGGCGGCATTGGCCTCGGCGTCCTTCACCATCTTGTCGATATCGGCATCCGACAAGCCGCCGGAGGCCTGGATTCGGATCTGCTGCTCCTTGTTGGTCGCCTTGTCCTTCGCCGTCACTTGGACGATGCCGTTGGCGTCGATATCGAAGGTGACTTCGATCTGCGGCACGCCGCGCGGCGCCGGCGGGATTCCAACCAGGTCGAACTGACCCAAGAGCTTGTTATCGGCGGCCATCTCGCGCTCGCCTTGGAAGACGCGGATAGTGACCGCGCTCTGGCTGTCCTCGGCGGTCGAGAAGACCTGGCTCTTGCGGGTCGGGATCGTGGTGTTGCGGTCGATCAGGCGCGTGAAGACGCCGCCCAGCGTCTCGATGCCCAGCGACAGCGGAGTCACGTCGAGCAGCAGGACGTCCTTGACCTCGCCCTTCAGCACGCCGCCCTGGATCGCGGCGCCGATCGCGACGACCTCGTCCGGATTGACGCCCTTATGCGGCTCGCGGCCGAAGAAGTTCTTCACGACCTCCTGGATCTTCGGCATGCGGGTCATGCCGCCGACCAGGACCACTTCGTTGATCTCCGAAGCCTTCACGCCGGCATCGGCCAGCGCCTTGCGGCAGGGCTCTATCGTCCGCTGAACCAGATCGTCGACCAGCTGCTCGAGCTTGGCGCGGGTCAGCTTGATGTTGAGATGCTTCGGTCCCGACTGGTCGGCGGTGATGAAGGGCAGGTTGACATCGGTCTGCATCTGCGACGACAGCTCGATCTTGGCCTTCTCGGCCGCTTCCTTGAGGCGCTGCAGCGCCAGCCGGTCGTTGCGCAGGTCGATGCCCTGCTCCTTCTTGAACTCGTCGGCCAGGTAGTCGATCACCCGGTGGTCGAAATCCTCGCCGCCCAGGAAGGTGTCGCCATTGGTCGATTTGACCTCGAACACGCCCTCGCCGATCTCCAGCACCGAGATATCGAAGGTGCCGCCGCCGAGGTCATAGACGGCGATCAAGCCGGACCCCTTGCGCTCCAGCCCATAGGCGAGCGCGGCTGCGGTCGGCTCGTTGATGATGCGCAGCACCTCCAGCCCGGCGATCTTGCCGGCATCCTTGGTGGCCTGCCGCTGGCTGTCGTTGAAATAGGCGGGAACGGTGATGACCGCCTGCGTGACCGTCTCGCCGAGATAGGCCTCGGCGGTTTCCTTCATCTTCTGCAGGATGAAGGCGCTGATCTGGGACGGCGCGTATTTCTTGCCCTGAATCTCGACCCAGGCGTCGCCATTGTCGCCGGCGACCACCTTATAGGGGAAATTCTTGATGTTCCGCTGGACGGCGTCGTCGTTGAAGCGACGGCCGATCAAGCGCTTGATGGCAAAAAGCGTGTTTTCCGGGTTGGTCACCGCCTGACGCTTGGCCGCCTGACCGACGAGCCGTTCGCCCGATTGCGAAAAGGCGACCATCGAGGGCGTCGTGCGCATGCCCTCGGCGTTCTCGATGACCTTGGCCTGACTACCCTCCATCACGGCGACGCAGGAATTCGTCGTACCGAGATCGATCCCGATCACTTTACTCATGAGTCTCAATCCTCGTTTGCGGCAGACCGTCCGAGCGACCCGACGATTTCGGCGCCGCCCCCGATCCCCTTGGTTTCCAGCAAAATGCGCCGGTCTGAACTAGCGGTCATATAGGGGTGGGGCTTAGCGCCTGCAACCGGCGCTCGGACGATTCCTTAAGGCGCTTCAGGCTTGGGTATCGACCCGACCGACGTCGGGCGCCGCCTTGGCGACCGCGACGCGGGCTGGGCGAAGCAGCCTTTCGCCGATGGTGTAGCCCGGCTGCAGAACCTGAACCACGGTGCCGGGGGGCTTCCCGGGGGCGTCCATCTCGAACAGGACTTCGTGGAAGTTGGGGTCGAAGGGCCGGCCGGTCGGATCGAGGCGCTTCAGCCCGTGCTTCTCGAAAACGGCCAACAGCTCGCGCTCGGTCGCCACCACGCCATCGACCAGCTTGGTTAGGAATTCGTTGCCTTCCAGCGCCTGACCGGGCACGGACTCGAGCGCGCGGCGCAGATTGTCGGCGACGGAGAGAATGTCGCCCGCGAAACGAGAAATCGCAAAGCGAGCCGTCTCCTCGCGTTCGCGCTCGCCGCGGCGACGAACATTCTCGGTCTCGGCAAGCGCGCGCAGCAGCCGGTCGCGCGCCTCGCCAAGCTCGGTCTCGAGGTCCGCGATGCGGCCGGCTTCGGGCGGCAGAACCGCGGGATCGTGCGGATCGGCCGCCGGATGCTGGTCATTGGCCGGGCGGCCGGATGGGGAATTTCCGTTATCGATGTCGCTCATGATCTTTCCATATCGAAATGACGCCTGCGCCGCCTCAGCCGAGCAAGCGGCCGATCACCTTGGCGGTGTAGTCGACCATCGGGATGACGCGCGCGTAATTGAGCCGGGTCGGACCGATCACCCCGATCGCGCCTACGACCTGCTCGCGGCTGTTCATATAGGGAGTGATGATCATGGAACAGCCGGCATGGGCAAAAAGCGCGTTTTCCGAGCCGATGAAGATCTGAACGCCTTCGGCCGCCTTGGCCGCTTCCAGCAGCTTCAGCATCGTGTCTTTGGTCTCCAGCGCGTCGAACAGCGCGCGGATGCGCTCGATATCCTGGCGCCCTTCGAGATCCTCCAAAAGATTGCTTTGTCCGCGCACGATCAGCTGGCCGGTATCCGAGGAATGGATCGCCAGCCCGGCCTCGACGACCTTGGTGGTCAGCGCATCCAGCTGCGTCTGGGCCGCTTCGATCTCGGCCAGCACCGCCGCCCGGCCCTCCTCCAGCGTCCGTCCGATCAGGCGGGACGACAGGTAGTTGGACGCCATCACTAGCGAAGCTTGCGGGATGCCGGCAGGCGTCTCGACGACGCGGTTCTCGACCACGCCGTCTTCGGTGACGAGCACGATCAGGGTGCGCCCGGGGCCCAGCCCCACGAATTCCAGATGCTTCAGCGGCCGATCGGTCTTGGGCGCCACCACCAGCCCCGTGCAGCCCGACAGGCCCGAGAGCACGGAGGTTGCCTCCCCCAGAATCTCGGCCAGCGATCGGCCTGCGGCCGCGGCCTGCCCGTCCAGCGCCTCGCGCTCGTCGTCGCTCAGATGCCCGACCTGCAGCAGGCCGTGCACGAACAGCCGCAAGCCCGCCTCGGTCGGCAGCCGGCCGGCGGAGGTGTGGGGCGCGCGCAGCAGGCCAAGCTCCTCGAGATCGGCCATCACATTGCGGATCGTGGCCGAGGACAGGGACATGCCGAGGCGGCGCGAAATCGTCCGCGACCCGATCGGCTCTCCGGTCGCCACATAGGCATCGACGATCAGGCGCAATATGTCGCGCGCGCGTCGATTGAGATCGGCCCCCTGATTCGACATTGGCACCATTCTAAAGTCGGCTTGAGAAGCTAAGTAGTCAAAGGGCGAGTTTCAATGTTGCGCGACGGGCGGGCGGAACGGGCTGGACGGCCCCGCACCGGTACCGCTACGGTCTGCCGCAAATTTCCCGCGTCACAATTCGAGAAGACAATGCCCGAGCGTCCCTCCGGCCGCGCTTTCGACCAGCTTCGCTCGATCGAGCTGATTCCTCGCGTGTCCAAATATGCCGAAGGCTCCTGCCTCGCCAAATTCGGCGATACGCATGTGCTCTGCACGGCGTCGGTCGAGACCGGCGTGCCCCGCTGGCTCAAGGGGACGGGCCTTGGCTGGGTCACCGCCGAGTACGGCATGCTGCCCCGCGCGACGGGCACGCGGACCGACCGCGAGGCCGCACGGGGCAGACAGAGCGGGCGCACCCAGGAGATTCAGCGCCTGATCGGCCGTGCGCTCAGGGCGGTTGTGGACCGCAAGGCGATGGGCGAGATCCAGGTCAAGATCGATTGCGACGTCATCCAGGCCGACGGCGGCACCCGCACGGCCGCCATTACCGGCAGCTATGTCGCGCTTCACCAAGCCCTGTCGTCGCTCGTCAAGCTGGGCGCGCTTCCCGCTGTACCATTGACAGATCACGTCGCGGCCATCTCCTGCGGCATCTGGGAGAGCATGCCGCTGCTTGACCTCGACTATGTCGAGGATTCGGCCTGCCAGGCCGACGCCAATTTCGTGCTGACCGGCGCTGGCGGCATCGTCGAAATCCAGGCGACCGCCGAGCAGATGTCGTTCGCCGAGCCCGATTTTCACGAGCTGCTGCGGCTGGCGCGCAAGGGCATCGGCGAGCTGGTCCGGATCCAGCGCGCGGTGATCGAAGCCGGATGAGCACGCCCCGGCGCTTTACCGGCGACACGCTCGTCATCGCCAGCCACAACAAGGGCAAGGTGCGCGAGATCGCGGACCTGCTCGGCGCCTATGTGCGGCACTTCCCGAGCGTCGGCGATCTCGGCCTGCCCGAGCCGGAGGAGACGGAATCTACCTTCGCGGGCAACGCCGCGCTGAAGGCCCGCGCCGCGGCGGTTGGATCGGACAAGCCCTCGCTGGCGGACGATTCCGGCCTGGTGGTGCCTGCCCTCGACGGCGCGCCCGGCATCTATTCAGCCCGCTGGGCGGGACCGGATCGGGATTTCGGCATGGCTATGCGGCGGGTCGAGGCGGAGCTCGGCGGCAAGGATCCCGCCGCCTACTTCGTCTGCGCGCTGGCGCTCGCCTGGCCGGACGGCCATGTCGAAGCCGTAGAGGGCGAGGTCCACGGCCGCCTTGTCTTCCCGTCGCGCGGCGATCGCGGCTTCGGCTACGACCCGATCTTTATCCCGAACGGCCACGACACCACTTTCGGGGAGATGGAACCCGACGCCAAACACCGCATCAGTCACAGGGCTGAAGCTTTCCGTCGGCTCGTTGCACGCTGCTTTTCATGAATGATGCCGCCGATCCCGGCTTCGGGATCTATATCCATTGGCCCTTCTGCCTGTCGAAATGCCCCTATTGCGACTTCAACTCGCATGTCCGCGAGCAGATCGATCAGGCGCGTTGGCGATCCGCATTGCTGGCCGAGATCGACCATTATGCCGCGCGGACTCCCGGCCGGACCGTGACCTCGATCTTCTTCGGCGGCGGCACGCCCTCGCTGATGGAGCCTGCGACGGCCGCCGCCGTCATCAATCGCGTCGCATCGCGCTGGCCGGTTGCGAGCGATGTGGAGATCACGCTCGAGGCCAACCCGAGCTCGGTGGAGGCAGGACGCTTTGCCGATCTCGCCGCCGCCGGCGTTAATCGCGCATCGCTGGGAATCCAGTCCCTCGACGACAACGCGCTCGCTTTCCTCGGCCGTCGCCACGATGCTGCCGAGGCGCTCGCCGCGCTCGAGATCGCGCAGCGGCATTTCCGCCGCGTGTCGTTCGACCTGATCTATGCGCGTCCCGGCCAGAGTGTCGCCCATTGGCGCGCCGAGCTACAGCGGGCGGTCGGCTTCGGCACCGAGCATCTCTCCGTCTACCAGCTCACCATCGAGCCCGGGACGCGCTTTGCGACCTTGGCGCGGCGCGGCGAGCTCGATGTGCCGGACGAGGAGACCCAGGCCGAGCTCTATGAGACCACGCAGGAGATCCTTGGGGACGCAGGGCTGCCGGCCTATGAGATCTCCAACCATGCGCGCCTCGGCGCCGAGTGTCGGCACAACCTTACCTATTGGCGTTACGGCGACTATGCGGGCGTGGGGCCCGGCGCGCATGGGCGCCTGACGATCGACGGCGCCAGGCTCGCCACTCGCGCCCACCGCGCGCCGGAAATCTGGCTGGAGCGGGTCGAGGCGCTGGGCCATGGCGCGCATGACGACGAGCCGATCGACCCGGACGATCGCTTCAGCGAAATGCTGCTGATGGGGCTGCGGCTCACCGAGGGCGTCAGCCGCGCACGTGTTCGCGAGGAGCTCGGCGGCGAGATTGAAAACATCATAGATTCCGTTCGCCTCAACCGGCTGGTTGGCGGCGGATTTCTATCGCTCGAGCGAGATCGCCTCCGCGCCACCGACTCTGGCCGCCAACGACTGAACGCGGTGCTGGCCGATCTACTCTACTGAAGCAGCCGTCGAACGCGCTGCACCGCCGATATCAGCATTGCCGGCCAACCGACGGCTTGCCACGTCCGAAAAGACTTGACTTTTTGTTCTCTTTATGTTCAATTAATATTCCTAATTTTCGATATCGAGATTTTCCATGGTCTGGTCGGTTCAAACGTTCCGGTTGGTCTCGCGGCCTGCTGAGGCCGGTCTGTGTTGTAACGAAAACGGGTTGACGCTCGGCGGTGCCCCGCTGTTGGAGTTTCGCGGCACTGGATTCGAGCCACGATCTCCGCGCGAGCTGCAACGAATCTTCGACGCGGCGTACGGGCACGAATCCGGTGTCGACGTGGAATCGCGCCTTCGCGGATTGCGTTGCGTTGCTCATGCGCTCGATGACGGCGCGCTTTCAAAAGCAATGATCGCCAGCGTGTTGCTGCGGTTGCCGGATTTCGACGAGGATGGTCTGCAACGGATTGCTCGTGCCGAGACACTGTCGAAATTCAACTATAATCAAAGCGAGCCCCGCGATTGGCGTGGAAGATGGACAACCGGCGGCAACGGGAATCCGAATATTGTTCCCACGCAATTGGCGGCTCCAAATCTGGTGCCACCACTCGCCGCACCTGGATTTGGCACGCCGAAACGCCCTGATGACGATTACATATTTCCGACCGAATCGCATCCTAGTCAGCCGGCAAACACCAACACCCAAGCAGGCGCTGGCGCGCAATCAGATACCGTCAATTATTGCCCAGATCCGGGACCCGACGTGCCTCACGGCGCGAAGGAAAATGCTTTGCTATATCAGGAGCAGGTGACGCAGCTGCCGCGAGGAATGGCCGTCAAATGGAACGGTGTCACATATGACGGCTGCCGTGAGAGCGACGGCACGCTGCTCGAAGCGAAAGGGCCGAACTACCTATGGATGCTGCTGCGTTCGGAAGAGTGGTTTAGGACAAAAGGCCCCTACGATGAGATCATGAAGCAAGCAAAGGTACAGTCTGATGTCGCCGGATGGCGGCTGGTGGAGTGGCATTTTGCCGAAAAGCCCGTCGCCGACTATTTTAGACGAGAGTTTGCGGCAAAGGGCCTGATGAATATTAGGGTCGTCTATGAGCCGCCTGAGTTCCAGGTTTCAAAATACTTCCAGTATATACATCACAGACTTGTTGTAGGTCCACAATCGGAATGGGAGCGACGCTTCGACACTTTAAAGGAGTACCAACGATGAGCTTCGACTTGTTCGTAGGCAGATTTATTGCAGGCAACTTTGCGCTATTTTCCCGCAAGCCGGTGGAAGAAGCATTCGGACCATTTGTAGTGAAACGGGAAGGGGGTATGTGGACGCTCCGATATCCCGATGGCGGCGGCGCATTCTGCTATATCGACGACAACGAGGAAATAACGGGCTTCATGCTCAATCGTCCTGGCGGGGTCGCAGTCTACAACTCGGTCTATGAGATCCTGCGACAGACGCCGACCGTGGCGCATTGGGGCTCCGAATGTGCGACTGCCGATCCTTCGATCATTCCGGACCTTCCGCCCGAGATGATCGAGGCGCTCGGCGAGCCCGCGATCGTGAAAAGCGGTCAGGAGCTCTTCGACTATGTCGTGCGCAAGTGACTTAAGCGTCCGTTAGGGCCGTCGTGCTTAAAGACAGCTCCATGAAAGTCGCTCCCTCGCTCATATTCGCTGTCCTCGGCCGACGGATTTGGAACGTCTTGATGGCGGGCTCCGCCTATGCGGGGCGCGGATTGGCGAGGAAGTCGATTCGGCGCGGGCCGGACGTCGTGAGATCAATGCCGTATCTGGAATGAGTTAGGGACGCGCAACGTCGTCTGAGCGCCGCCGTCGGCGCGGATTCCCGCTTTCACGCGAACGGCGGCGATGATAATCGGACGGATGCCCAAATTCTCCCTCCGCTTCGATATGCGCGGTCCGGCCTTCGGGCCGTCGCATCAGGCGCTCTATGCGGCCGCGCTCGACATGACCGAATATGCCGATCGGCACGGCTTCGCGCAGGTCGATCTCTCCGAGCATCATGGCGTTGAGGACGGCTATCTGCCGTCGCCGATCGTGTTCGCCGCGGCGATCGCGGCGCGGACGAAGCGGATGCGGCTGTCCTTCAAGGCGATCGTGGCGCCGCTGCATGATCCGGTGCGGCTGGCGGAAGATATCGCGATCCTGGATGTCGTCAGCGGCGGACGTGTCGAGACAACCTTGGTCGCAGGCTACGTGCCCTATGAATTCGCGCTGTTCGGGAAGGAGCTGAAAGATCGACCCGCGGCGATGGAAGAGACGATCCGGGTGATGAAGGCCGCCTGGACCGGCGAGCCCTTCGACTATCGCAGAGCCAGCTTCCGCGTGACGCCGCGCCCGGTGCAGCGACCGCATCCGCCGCTCTTGATGGGCGGCTCATCACCGGCGGCGGCGCGCCGCGCCGGGCGGATCGCCGACGGCTTCGTGACGTATCGCGACGATCTCTATCAAATCTATCTCGACGCGGCGAAGGCTTGCGGAAGGAATCCGGAACCGTTCAGCTTGCCCAGTCCCGGGTTTCTTTATGTCGCCGAGGATCCCGACAAGGCCTGGGCGGAGATCGCGCCGCATGCGCTGCACGAGATGAATTCCTACGGCCAATGGATCGCCGAGACCGGCAGCGACGGTCGTTTCGCCGTCGTCGAATCGATCGAGCAGCTGAAGGCGACCGGCGCTTATCTCGTCGTCACACCTGACGAATGCGTCGATCTCGCGCGCAAGTTCGAGACGGTCGCGCTCCATCCGCTAATGGGCGGACTGCCGCCCGAGATCGGCTGGCGCGGTCTCTCGCTCTTCGTCGAGAAGGTGATGCCGAGGCTGGCCTAGGCGCCAGCCAGCATCAGCGAACCGCCCGTCACTGGGATGTTCACGCCGTTGATGTGACCCGAGGCGGGGCTCACCAGGAAGGCGATTGCCTGCGCAACGTCGTCGGGTACGCCGACGCGGCCCGACGGCGTGGGCATCCATTCGGTGATCACGCGTTTCAACAGCGCGTCGAAATCCTCGACGTCCCAGCCGCGAGCCTTGCCCATCGTTTTGAGCCAGCCCTTGTTGGTCTCGGTGAGAATGAAGCCTGGCGTAACCGTATTGGCGGTGATGCCCGTGTTGGCGAGCGCCATGACCAGGCTCCGCGTCAGGTTCGAGAGACCCGACTTCGCCGCCTGGTAATCCGGGATCTGCGGCCAAGCATGATAGGCGGACGCGCTCGACACCTGAACGATGCGGCCCCAGCCCTTCCGCTTCATGCCCGGCACGAAATGCTGGATCATGCGGACGATCGAGACGACGTTCGCCCGGTAAGTCGATTCCCACTGCTCGGGCGAGGTCTCGAACCACGGGCCGGTTCCCATGCCGGAGGATTCGCCGCCGGCATTATTGACCAGAATGTCGATGTCGCCGAATTCCTTGCCGACGATCGCGCAGACTTCTGCCGACTGCGCCGGATCCTTCAGGTCGCCGATCGCGACGATCGCGTGCCCGCCCGCCGCGCGAATCTCGGCGGCTACCTTTTCCGCCCGCTCGCGATTGCGTCCATGGACGGCGACGGCCGCTCCTTCCCGGGCCAGTCGCCTGGCGGTGGCCTCGCCGATGCCGGCGCTGCTTCCGGTGACCAGTGCTTTGCGTCCCTCCAGCTCTCCGCTCATCGTCTCCATCCTCCTTGGTTACGGCCTCTACTCTCCCAGCTTCTCGAAATTCGGCGGCGGCGAGTCGGCGACCTGCGGACCGTTCGCGCTCACGACCAGGATCGCCAGATTCCGTTCAGCCAGACCGGACGGCAGAAAACGGAACGCGCCGTCAATGCCGAGAAAGCCGTTCGGTTGGGTCAGCACGTCCCGGCTGAAGGGCTTCGGATTCCCGGGAGCGCCCTTGGCGATCGCCGCCGCGAGCGCCACCGAATCATAGGCGAGCGTCGCAATCCTGGGCGGCTTGTAATTATAGGTCTGCTGGAACCGCGATTCGAAAGCCGTGAATCCGTCGGGTAGCGGCGCTGGATACCAGCCGCCGACAAGCGCCGGAATTTGCCCAAGCGTCGGATCGTCCCAAAGCCCGGTGCCGAGCAGCTGGGTCGGGTGTTGCTGCAGGTAATCGGCCAGGACCGGCGCCAGCGCCCGAAGCTGCTCGCCGCCGAGCGCGATCAGCAGCATGTCCGGAGGATCGGAGGCCAGGGAATCGAAATCCGCCTTGGGATCCTTGCCGAGCTTCAGGATACGGGGCGCGGACATGCCGAGCTTGTCGCGAATGATCCCGATCTCGGTCGAGACCGCCGCGCCATAGGGATTGTCGGGCACCAGCGCCGCAAGCTTGCCGAGCCCCCGAGACTTGGCATAGCCGATCACCCGGTCGACCTGCTGCGCCGGCAGGAACCCCATGACGAAAACCGGTCCGCCGGCGACCGAGGCATCGGTCGAATAGGCGACGACATTAACGCTTGCCGGGTCGGCTACCGCGCGGACCGGCGGGACGGAAGTTGCGAATACCGGCCCGAGGATGAGGCCGGCGCCGCTGGCAACCGCGCTGCTTGCCGCCGCGCGCGCGCCGTCAGGCGAGTTGCCGGTGTCGCGCGGCAGCAGCGCGACGTCCGAAGACACCTCGAAGAGCGCCATATTCCCTGCGTCGAGCATCGCCTGACCGATCGACTTGTTGGCGCCGCTCAAGGGCACCAGCAGCGCGACCTTGGTGCGACCTTCGGTCGTGGCGGCCTCCGGGCTCGGGCCCGCCTGGGGCGCCGGGTTTCCGGGCGGCGGCGGCTGCACCTGCCCGGAGGGACCCTGTGTGACAGGCCCCGGCGGCGGCGCGCCCATGAATGGCGGCTGAGGCTTGCTTTCGGGCGGAGCGCAGGCCGATAGAAGAGCGAGGGCCAAAAGCAACGGCCCGCAACACGTCAGCGCTGCGCCGCGACCGGCTGCGCGGAGGTTAAGCCAGGCCATGCGATCTCCTGCCAAGGAAGCGTCTCGGCGTGCGAGACCGCGAGACCCTAGCGAGGCGGCGTGGGCAAGTAAATCGATGCCCGACAACGCGAAAGAGCATGCCTCCGGGCGGTCCGGATCGCTTGTCGTCGTCGCCACGCCGATCGGCAATCTGGGCGATTTGTCGAAGCGCGCCGCCGCGACCCTGGCGGGGGCCGACCTCATCGCCTGCGAGGATACGCGCGTCACGGCCAAGCTTCTGGCCGCGGAGGGCATTCGCACGCCGATGCTGGTCTATCATGATCATAATGCCGCCCGCGTCCGGCCGGTGCTGATCGAGAGGCTTCGGCAGGGCGCGACGGTGGCGCTCGTGTCCGACGCCGGCACGCCCCTCGTCTCCGATCCAGGCTTCAAGCTCGTCGAGGCGGCGCTCGCCGAAGGGATAGCAATCACGGCCGTTCCCGGCCCGTCGGCGATCCTGGCGGCGCTCGTGCTGTCGGGGCTCCCGAGCGATCGATTCTTCTTCGCCGGATTCCTGCCGCCCAAGGACGCTGCGCGGCGAACGGAGATCCGCGCTCTCGCCCAAATTCCCGGGACGCTCATTTTCTACGAATCAGCGACCCGGTTGGCGAAGACCCTGGCCGATCTCCTGTTCGTGCTCGGCCCCCGCCGGGCGGCCGTGGCGCGTGAGCTGACAAAGCGCTTCGAGGAGGTGCGGCGGGACCGTCTGGATGCGCTCGTCGCCCATTATGCCGAAGGGCCGCCGCCGAAGGGTGAGATCGTGGTGCTGATCGCTCCGCCCGACGCGGAGGAAGGCGCGGCCGCGACCGACGTCGATCTGGATGCCGCTCTCGCGGAGGCTTTGGCGGGCCGCAGCGTGCGCGAAGCGGCCGCGCTGGTCGCCGCGGAAACGGGCCTGCCGCGCCGGGCGGTCTATGCGCGCGCGCTCGCGCTCAAGGCCGGGAGGGACTAGCTTTTCAGGCAGAGCCTAGGCGAGGGGATGAATGGAACGCGACCGGCCCGATCATGGCCTCGCACGGCGGCGGGCCGCCTATCGTCGCGGGCATAACGGCGAGGCCTTGGCTGCCCTTCGGCTGAGGCTCGTCGGCTATCGCATTCTCGCCCGGCGCTATCGCACAAAGGTGGGAGAGATCGACCTGATCGCGCGGCGTGGCGGCGTGCTGGCCTTTGTCGAAGTAAAGCGGCGCGCGAATGCGGCGGACGCGCTCGAAGCAGTGTCGCTCCGCAGCCAGGCGCGCATCCGCAGGGCGGCCGAGCTGTTTCTCCAACGCAATCCTGAGCTTGCAGCTCTCGCCTTGCGCTTCGATGTAATGGTGGTTACCCCTTGGGCCTGGCCGCGCCATGTTGTCGACGCCTGGCGCGATTGAGCCCACTGGTACCGGAGGTCGAATGCGCCGCGACGAGGCGTTGAATACGTTGGCAGCGACCGTGGGGCGCCAGCCGGACGACACCATCGATCTCGCTGAAGCCGCGCTGCTCTTGGCCGCGCTCGAGCTTCCAGATGCCGATTTATCCTCCTATCGTCGCCATCTGGCCGAGCTTGCGGCCGATGTCGCCGACATCGCGTCGCGCGAGGTCGATTCCCTGGATGCGCGGGCGAGCGCCTTGCAGCAGGTGGTCGCCGGAAAGCACGGCTATGCCGGCGACACCGAGAATTACGACGACCTCGCCAATGCGAGCCTCATCCGGGTGATCGACCGGCGGCGCGGCCTGCCGGTGGCGCTTGGCATTCTCTATCTCCACGCCGCGCGGGCTCAGGGGTGGCGCGCGGCGGGTATCAATTTTCCGGGACATTTCCTCATCTCGGTCGAGGATGATGAGGAGCGGATCATTCTTGATCCCTTTTCCCGGGGGGCGCATGTCGACATCGCAACCCTTCGCAAAATGCTGAAGACCGCGCTCGGCATCGATGCCGAGCTTCGCCCGGAGCATTACGCCACCATGACCAATCGCGGCGTGCTCCTACGGCTTCAGAACAACATCAAGAAACGGGTCAAGGAGGCTGGAAACAATGAACGCGCCGCCGATATCGTCGACGGCATGCTGGCGATCGCGCCGGAAATCCCCGACCTCTGGCGCGAAGCGTCGGAGCTGCGCGCCGAGATCGGCAAGCTGCGCTCGGCTCTGGAAGCCCTGGACCGCTATCTCCTGATGACCGACGATAGCGAGCGCAACGAGGCGCTGGCGCTGCGCCGCCATTTGGCGAACCGGATTAATTAGGAAGCAGCTGGATGCCTCTGAAAGTCGCGTTCCAAATGGATCCGTTGGAATCCATCAATATCGACACGGATTCGAGCTTCATGATGGCGCTCGAAGCCGAGCGGCGCGGGCATCAGCTTTTCCATTATCTGCCCCGCCACCTATCGCTCGACGGCAACAGGCTCAGCGCCACGATCAAGCCGTTTTCGGTCCGGCGCGAGCGAGGCAATCATTTCACCGCCGGGGCGGCCGAGCGCGTCGACCTCTCCGAATTCGACCTGGTCCTGATGCGCCAGGATCCGCCCTTCGACATGGCCTATATCACGGCGACGCATCTTCTGGAGCACATCCAGCCGAAGACGCTGGTGCTGAACGATCCGGCATCGGTGAGGAACGCGCCCGAAAAGCTGTTCGTCACGCATTTTCCGAAATTGATGCCGCCCACGCTCATCACCAGCGACAAGGAGGCGATCCTCGCCTTCCGCGCCGAGCACAAGGACATCATCGTGAAGCCGCTTTTCGGCAATGGCGGCGCCGGCGTTTTCCATCTGAAGCCCGATGACGAGAATCTGGCCGCGCTGCTTGAGACTTTCACGCTGCTCTACCGCGAGCCCGTGATCGTGCAGCGTTACCTGCCGGAGATCCGGCAGGGCGACAAGCGCGTCATCCTGATCGACGGCAAGGCCGCAGGGGGGGTCTCGCGCGTGCCGCAGGCCGGCGAAGCGCGCGCCAACTTCCATGCCGGCGGATCGGCCCGCAAGACCACGCTTACCAAGCGCGAGCAGGAAATCTGCGAGGCGATCGGCCCGACCTTGCGCGAGCAGGGGCTCGTCTTCGTCGGAATCGACGTGATCGGCGATTGGCTGACGGAGATCAACGTCACCTCGCCCACCGGCATCCAGGAGATCAATCGGCTGGACAACGTCCAGCTCGAACGGACGCTCTGGGATGCGATCGAGGCGAGGCTGGGCTGATCCCGGCTCAGCCGGGATCGTCGCGGCCACGACGATCCGAGCACACACGCCTCATCCAAAATTCTTCCGGATGGCAAACGTCGGCTCCTTGAGCGTGAGCGCCACGCGGTTCGGCTCGATCGTCACAGCATAGGAAGAGGACGACAGAAGCCGTACATGGGCCAGGATATTTGCAGCTCGGCCGATATTGGGAGATTTGGTCCGGCTGGTGGTATCAGCGGTCATTCACCATATCGACATTGGCAGGAGGACGGCGGGCCGAGGTCGTTCGAGCTGCCAACCAGGTCGTCCCGATCGTGCGCACAAAATCACGAGCGTGATCGTTCAGAGCGAAAGCGGATTCGATCTCGGATCGCAAGCGCGCTATCGCCTCCCCGTCTACCGATCGGCATCGGTGCTGCGCCGGTGGTTCCCCGACATAGGTGAGCCCGAAGATCGAGTCGCGATCGGCGGGAGCGAGCCTCTTCGGGACTCAGCGCTACGGGATAATCCCCAACTCCCGATAGCGCCGGACATATTTCCGGATCATCTCGTGCGTATCGATGCAGGCATGGAAGCCGGCCTGTCGGATTTTGATCGTGCTGGCGAGGCCGAAGGCCATCTCGGCGCCCGGCGGCGCTTCGGCCGTCCAGCCGCCCGCCACTTGCAGAGTCGCGCCGAATAACGAGTCGAAATCCGCCGGCGCGCGCAGCCCGTATTTCTTCACCATGCTGGCCCAGAGCGGCTCCATCGCCTTTAGCTCGGCGATGATGTCGTAGGAGCGCGGCTCACCCAGAGGCAGTCCGATTGCCTCGGCCATCACGGCAATCCCGTCATGAAGCGCGAAGATGTCGCCGTTGCAGACATTGAAGATCTCGTTCCGCGCGTTCGGCGACGACCCCGCCCACAGGATCGCTTCGGCGATGAGATCGGCGTCGGAGGAATCGGTGAGGAAGGAGCGGCCCGCCGCCATCGGCAGGTCGAGCCCGGCCTCCTTGCGCAGCGCCGCGAACACCGCCAGCACCAGGAAGGAATTCATGTTGGCGCCGATCGCGTCTCCCGCGATCATCGCGGGCCTGAGAACAGTCCAGCTCCAGCCCTGCCCCTTCTGCTTGTCGGCGACGTAATCTTCCTGGTCGTAATAGAAATTGTCGACCGGGTGACGCGGCAGGATCTCCTTGAGAGGAATCGGCAGATGCGCGCCGGCATGGTTGCCATAGGCCTTTAGCCCGTGGACGATCGCGATGTGCTGAAAATCGCGCGCCGCGGCGATCAGCGGGTCGAACAGATTGGCCAGCATGGCGCGGTTCTTGCCGATCTGCTCCGCGCTTCTCCAGCCGCCCACGATGTCGTCCGCTTGCTCGTTGAGCGCGGCGTAGCCGACATGGGTGACGTCGGACATCGCGCCAAAGACCCGCGCGCATTCCGCCCGATCGAGCAGGTCGACCGAGATGTGCCGCGCCTTGCCCAGCGGCACGAAGGGCCTGCGCCGCGAGACGGCGACGACGTCCCAATCCGGCCGGCCGCTGAACAGCTTCACCAGCGCGCAGCCGACGAGGCCGGACGCGCCGGCGATCAGGATCTTCTTGCCGCCAGATGCCATGCGCTACTTCCCGTCGACCGTGATCGCCAGCACGGCATCGCCGCGATGGGGCGAGGTCTGGCTCGCATTTCCCGAATTCACGAACAGCGTGCCGCCCGATACGATCTGCGCCGACCCGTCGATATTGCCGCCGAACGCCTTGATGCCGTTCACCGCATCATAGGTCTTGGCGGTGTCGAGGTCCCAGACGATCTTGCCGTCTCCTGCCGCATAGGCGCGCAGATGCGCATCGGTGGAGCCGGAGATGACCGCGCCCGGAATGGCGGTGACGGCGGCCGTCTGCCGGTGCTCGCATGCTTTCTCTCCCCAGGCGCAGACGGGCGTCGGGGCCGGTATGTGCCAGACCTTCTCGCCCGCCGCCGCATCGATCGCCGTGAGGCCGCCCGGCGGATCGGTGGGCTCGATGCCCTGGCCCGGCGTGCCGGCGTAAACCCGTGTCCCGTCGGAAGCCAGACCCCAGATCGGCTCATTCGAGCTGCCTTTGCCGACCTTGGCGTGCCACAGGATCGCGCCTTTGTTGTCCGGGTCGAAAGCCCAGACCTCCGCGGCCTTCGATCCGGCGACCAGGATCTGCTTGCCGCTTTCCAGCGTGACCAGCATGGGCGGGCTCGAAAAGTCGAAGTCCGGACCCATCGGGCTCGGGCAGTTGCCGACCGGCCCTTTCTTCGCATCGACCTGGCCTCCGCAGCGATAGAGCCAGGCATCGTTTTTGACGACCTGGCTCGCCCAGACGCGCTTGCCGGTCTCCATGTCGAAAGCCATGACCGCGTCGGTGGCGTCGGTCTGGCCGTTCGAATAGGCGTCACCGCTCGCCGCATAGATCAGCTTGCGCTTCGGATCGACCGTCGGAGCCGACCAGACGCCGCCGCCCGACGGGCCGTACATCTGCGTGCCGACGGAATTCTTGCGCGTGGGCTTCGGCTCCTCCTGGATCGTGTACGCCTTCCAGAGGATCTTGCCCGTCGCGGCGTCGAGCGCCACGACGGAGCCGCGGAATTTGCAGCATTCGTAGGTGGGATCGATCGCGTCGGTTTCGTCGCCCGACGTGACCGGCGCATAGACCCTGCCGGCATAATAGGTGACCGCGCCGACGATGCGGGCGCCCGGATAAGGATCGACATGCGTCTGCCACAGCAGCTTGCCGGTGACCGAGTCGAGCGCCCGCACATCGGCGTTCTGATCGCCGAAAAAGGCCGCTACCGTCGTGCCGCCGGCGCGGCCGACCGCGAGCGCGCTCCGCACCGAGCCCTCGGACTCATAGGACCAGTAGGTGCAGCCGGTCTTGGCATCGAGCGCGAAGACCCGACCCAGACGGCTCGCGACGAAGAGCCGGTTGCCCGCGACGATCGGCTCGCCCGATAGGCCCGGCAGCCCGAAGGCCCATTTGACCTTGAGCCGCGGCAGATCGGCGGCTGAGATGCCGGGCTTGGGCTGGAAGCGCGTGTTGGCGGCGTTGCCGCCCCATACGCTCCATTGATCGGCGGCGAGGGCGACCGGCCCGCCATCCTTGGCACACATATTCGCCTTCGGGTCGGGCTCTGCATCGATCGGGCGGCCGGTCAGGAACACGGCGAGGGCGCGGATTTGGTCGGCGGAGAGGCCAGCGGCTTGCTGGCGCATCACGCCGCGCGACAATGCGTAGACGACTTCGCTCGGCAGCCGCCCGGCAAGATACTCCCTTCCCGGCGCGCGGCCCTTGGGATCGTCGTGGCAGACGGAGCAGCGCTCGTTGAAGAGCTGAGCCGCGCCTTGCGCTTTCTCCTGCGCGAGGGCTTGCGTCGACATGAGAAGGGCAAAGACCGCGAGCAGCGATCCCAAGGATTTCTGGAACAAGGCGTGAGATCCCCTGCGTCGCCGCTGACCAGGGCGGCTTTCCGATTTCGTGCGGGGTACGGAAAGGGCCGATCCGGCCCGATGTCAAGCCGCGCGCGAGCCGTGGACGGACAAGGCCAGAGCGACGCCCGCATGCAATTCGCGGATCATCGTGTCGACGAAGCCCGGGATCGGGTCGCCGGCTGCCAGATGCGGCGAAGTGAGCGCGATCGGCGCGTCGAAGATCAGGAAGCGCGCGCGCGTCTGGGTCTCTAGATCGGCGGCGACGTCGGAGCCGGTCGCCGACCGAACATAATCCTGGAAAGCGGCTTCGAGCTCCTGCTCCTCGCGTTCGAGCGCGCCGCGCAGCGCTTCGGGCGGGTTGCCGCCGATCAGCGCGCCCGGATCATTGAGCAGCAGGAAGCGCGCCCGAATCGCGTCCCTCCGGGCCCAATCTGGAATCGCGAGAGCGGCCGCGAGCGCCCCGCCCTGCTCCAGCGCCGCCCGAAGCCGTCGGCTGAACTGGCCGTGAATCGAGATCCAGGCCGAGGCCATGATCTCGGCGCGCGACTGGAAGCGATGATAGATCGACCCGGTCGGACCGCCGACCTTGCGCGCGATCGCCTGCAATGTCGCGGCCGCGCCGCCACCTTCCGCAACCAGCTCAATCGCGGCGTCGACGAATGCCTGAGAGGTGAACAGCGCCTGGCGTGCCATTGATTCTAGAATAAAGAATCTATGGGTAAGGTCAATAACTGCATGAAGAATCACTACGAAGGCACGAAGATCACGAAGCAGAACTTTTGATCGCTTTGCGATCCGCAAAACCTCCTTCTCCGTGTCCTCCGTGCCTTGGCGGCGAATTTCTGTGGCGACGGCATTTCGCGAATCCGCGCAACCCCTTATAGGAAGGGGCGAATCGGGGTTGAGGGCGTGCGAATGGGTTCGAAGAAATGGGCGGTCGGCGCGTTGGCGCTGGCGCTGGCGGCGCAGTGCGGGGCGGCTCTCGCCGAGGACCAAGTCCTCAACGTCTATAATTGGAACGACTATATCGGCCCCAGCGTGATCCCCGGGTTCGAGAAGGAAACCGGGATCAAGGTCAATTACGACCTCTATGACGCCAATGAGACGGTCGAGGCCAAGCTCGCGGCCGGCCATTCCGGCTATGACATCGTGGTGCCGACTTTCGTGCCTTTCGTCGCCCGCGGCATTCAGGCCGGGCTTTACGCCGAGATCGACCATTCGAAGCTGAAAAATTGGGGCAATATCGACCCGGCGATCCTGGCCGAGATGGCCAAGTACGACCCCGACAACAAGCATGCCGTTCCCTGGGTCGTCGGGACGGTTGGGCTCGGGATCAATCTCAAGAAGGTTCGAGCACTGCTTCCCGACGCGCCGATCGACAGTCTCGACCTGCTGATGAAGCCGGAGAACGCGTCGAAGCTCGCGGCTTGCGGCATCACGATGCTCGATTCGCCGACAGACGTGATACCGGTCGTGCTGCGCTGGCTCGGCCGCGATCCCGACAGCGAGAAGCCCGAGGATCTGGACGCCGCGACCGAGGCGCTACTGAAGATCAGACCCTATATCCGCAAGTTCGACAGCTCGGGCTACATCAACGATCTCGCCAACGGCGACGCCTGCCTGTCCTTGGGATATTCGACCGATATCGTGATCGCCGGCGTTCGTGCGCGCGACGCCAGGAACGGGGTCGAAATCGTCTACCGGATCCCGAAGGAGGGAACGCTCCAGTATATCGACTCGATGGCGATCCCCGCCGACGCGCCGCATCCTGATCTGGCGCTCGCCTGGATCGATTACAATCTGCGGCCGCAGGTCATGGCCGATACGGCCAATGCCGTGAATGGCCGGACGGGCGACAAGGCAGCCCTCGAATTCGTACGCGCCGACCTCAAATCGAACCCCCAGATCTATCCGACGCCGGACGTCGCGAAGACTCTGTTCTCGGGGCCGGTCTCCGCGCGCGGCTTCGACCGGCTGCGCAGCCGCGCCTGGACCAAGATCCGCACCGGCGAATGAGAGACACCGCACCCCTGATCCGGCTGGAGCGGCTCAGCAAACGCTTCGGCCAGACCGCGGCCGTCGACGATGTCAGCCTCGATATCCGGCCGGGCGAACTCTTTTCGCTGCTGGGCGCCTCGGGTTCCGGCAAGACGACGTTGCTGCGCCTGTTGGGCGGCTTCGAGAGTCCGAGCGAGGGTCGGGTCGTGATCGATGGCGTCGACGTGACCGATATGCCCGCCTATGAGCGCCCGACCAACATGGTGTTCCAGTCCTATGCGCTCTTCCCGCATATGAGCGTCGAGGCGAATGTCGGATTCGGGCTGAGGCAGGCAGGTGTCGAGCGAGTCGCGATTAAAAAGCGCGTCGCCGAGACGCTCGAGATGGTCCAGCTCCGCGAATTGGCCGCCCGCAAGCCCGCGCAGCTGTCGGGCGGGCAGCGTCAGCGCGTGGCGCTGGCCCGGGCGCTCGTGCTGCGGCCCAAGGTGCTGCTCCTGGACGAGCCGCTGTCGGCGCTCGACAAGAAGCTCCGCGAGCACACCCAGTTCGAGCTCATGCGGCTACAGCGGCAGCTCGGCATCACTTTCGTGATGGTGACCCACGACCAGGAGGAGGCGATGGCGATGTCGACGCGGATCGCGATCATGGATAAGGGACGCGTCGTCGAGGTCGGGACTCCGCGCCAGGTCTATGAGCGGCCGCAATGCCGCTTCGTCGCCGACTTCATCGGCGGCGCGAACATTCTGGAGGCGATCCCATCCGTTGCGGGACGGGCCCGGGTGCCTGCGCTCGGGATCGAGATCGCCATTGCGGATCCGCTTCCGGCCGCCGGCTGGATCGCGCTGCGTCCCGAGCGGGTCGCCTTATCGCGCGCTCCGTCCAGCGCGGCGGCGAACTGTACGGTCGAAGCGGTGGCCTTCCATGGCGACTTCTCGCTTTACCGCGTCCGACTTGAATCCGGGACTGAATTCCGGGTCGCGGCCGCGACCCGGGCAGGCGACCCCGAGCCGGGCGATCGCGTCTTCCTGTCCTGGCCGGAAGACGCGCCGATCGTGCTCACGCGATAGAAGCCAGCAAGCGAGAGGAAGCGCGCATGTCCGAATCTGACCTGCTGAAAGAGATCAAGGAGCTCAGGGCCGAGGTCCAACGCCTGCGCGACATCGAGGCGGTGCGCCGCACGAAATACAAATATTGGCGCTGCTTCGACACCGCCGACCTCGAAGGGATGAAGGAGGTGCTTCATCCGGAGGTCACGCTCTCCGTGGTCGCGGGCGTCTATTCGATGGTGTTGAAGGGCCGCGACGCGTATCTGCAGATGGTCAAGGAGGGCGCCCACGCGGAGATGATCTCGCATCATCACGGCCACAATGGCGAGATCGACATACTGAGCGACACCGAGGCGCTGGCCACCTGGTATCTCTATGACGACCTCTATGAGTTCCGCCGCAACATTCGTCTCTACGGCACCGCCTTCTATCGCGACAAATATCTGAAGGCCGATGGCCGGTGGCAGCTCTGGTACAGCCAGTTCCACCGCATCTCCGAATTTTGCGATCCGCTGACCGAGCGGCCGAACATCACCTATCACTATCTCGCCGATCACGGCTTCAAGCATCCGGGCGATGCACCGCTCGCGCCGTATCCGAAGGATCCGGCCTACCGGCATCCGGCCGGCGTGCTCCCGCCCTTTCTCGACGCGAAGTGACATCGCCGTTCCGCCTTACCCCCGCCAAGCGCCGGGTCGCGGCGCTTGCGCTCCCTTGGGGATGGCTCGCGCTGTTCGTGGCGGTGCCGTTCCTGATCGTGCTGGTGATCAGCTTCTCGATCGCCGGTTATGGTTCGCCACCGATCGAAGCGCCGCTTCGTTGGCAAGGCGGCCATCCGGCCTTCAATCTCAGTCTCGACAGCTTCGATCTGCTGGCCAGCGATCGGCTCTATCTGCTCGCGTTCGTGAATTCCATCCTGATGGCCGGCGCGACGACGGCGCTCTGCCTCTTGATCGGCTATCCCATCGCCTATGTCATGGCGCGCGCGCCGAAGCGGATCCAGCCGATCCTGGTCATGCTGGTCATCCTGCCCTTTTGGACCTCGTTTCTCATCCGGGTCTATGCCTGGATGGGGATCCTCAAGGACAACGGGCTCCTGAACGGCTTCCTCATGCATCTGGGGCTGATCGATCATCCGATCGTGATCCTCAATACCCAGGCGGCGGTGCTGATCGGGATGGTCTACGCCTATTTGCCGTTCCTGGTGCTGCCGCTCTACGCGACGCTCGAGAAGCTCGACTGGACGTTGCTCGAAGCCGCGGCCGATCTGGGCGCGCATCCCTGGTCCGCCTTCTTCCGGGTGACGCTGCCGCTGTCGGCTGCGGGCACGGTGGCCGGCGCGCTGCTGGTTTTCGTGCCGGCCTGCGGCGAGTTCGTGATCCCCGAGCTGTTGGGCTCGGCCAAGCTGCCGATGATCGGGACCGTACTGTGGACGGAGTTCTTCGCGAACCGCGACTGGCCGGCGGCTTCGGCGATCGCGGTCGCGCTGCTGCTGGTCCTTGCCGCGCCGATCCTGCTCATCCAGCGTCGTCAGGCCGGCGCAGGGCGCACGCCGTGAAGAGCCGCGCCGCACAGATCGCGGGCGTGACCGTTTTGGCGTTGGGCTACGCCTTCCTGTTTGCGCCGATCCTTTCGGTGATCGTCTATTCCTTCAACGAATCGCGGCTGGTCACCGTATGGTCGGGCTTCTCGACCAAATGGTACGCGGCGCTCGCCCAGGACGCCAAAGTCCTGGAAGCCGTGCGCCTGTCTCTGTCGATTGCCGCGACCGCCGCCACCGGGGCGGTCGTGATCGGGACGTTCGCCGCCTATGCGCTCACCCGTTTCGGGCGATTCCGGGCTCGTTCGCTGCTGTCGGGTCTCGTCGCCGCGCCGCTGGTGCTGCCGGAAGTCACGACCGGCCTGTCCATGCTGCTGCTTTTCGTTGCGCTCGAGCGACTGATCGGCTGGCCGCAGGGCCGCGGCGCGGTGACGATCGCCATCGCCCATATCACCTTCGCGGTCGCCTACGCGACCGTCGCGATCCAGGCGCGGCTGGCCGGCCTCGACCCATCGCTGGAGGAGGCTGCCTCCGACCTGGGCGCCCGCCCGATGCGGGCTTTTTTTGCGGTCGTGCTGCCGCTGATCGCGCCAGCCTTGGCGGCGGCCTGGCTCCTCAGCTTTTCGCTGAGCCTCGACGATTTCGTGATCACGGCTTTCGTCACGGGTCCGGGCGCTACGACGCTGCCCCTGCTCGTCTTCTCCAGCGTAAAGCTCGGGGTCAGCCCCGAGATCAACGCGCTCGGCACGGTGATTGTGGGGGTGGCAGCGATCGTCACGCTCTCCGCCACCCTTTTGCAGCGCCGCTCTGCCGCAGCCTGAATCGGCGCGTTTTTCACGTTGTGAAGGGTTTTCGCAGGAAAATATTCATTAATGTGGTAATGAGACAGTCTGTTGCATTGTCAAAAGAGGGAGGGCACCGCATGGGCGGGCCCTTTTTGTGTTTAGAGTTCGCGGAAACAGCTGATGCCGGATGATTTGAGGAACGAAAAGCCGATAGCGCTGGATCGCGACCTGCCCGACCGCACGGCGGCGCCGGTCGCGGTGCCGCATGCGACCGCGGCCCGTCGGCGCCGTGCTTTCCGCCTCACCGGAATCATCCTGCTGGCGGTAATTGCAGTCTTCTACGGCTATCGGCTGTTCAGCCAGCACATGGTCACGGCGATGATGGCGCAGCCACGGCCGCCCACGCCGATCACCGCCGCCGTCGCGGAAAGCCGTTCCGTACCGAGATACCTCTCCGGTATCGGCACGTTGCAGGCGGTCCGGCAGGTGACGGTGGCCCCCGAGGTCGGCGGCCGCATCACGCAAGTCTTCTTCGAGCCCGGCGCCACCGTGAACGCCGGCGATCCGCTCATACAGATCAATGACGCGCCCGAACGCGGAGACCTTGCCAATTACCAGGCGCAGGCGCGGCTCGCCGCGGCCAACCTGGCCCGCGACAAGGCCTTGAGCGCGCAGAACTTCCAAAGCCGGCAGGTGGTCGACCAGCAGCAATCGTTGCTGGACCAGGCCCAGGCCAATATCGCCAAGACCGAGGCGTTGATCGCGCAGAAGCTGATACGGGCGCCCTTCTCGGGCCAGCTCGGCATTCGGCAGGTGAATCTCGGCGGCTATCTCAATCCGGGCGGCCCGATCGTGACCCTGACCGATCTGTCCTCGCTCTGGATCAATTTCACGCTTCCCGAGCAGGTCGCGAGCCAGATCCATGTCGGCCAGCCCGCACGGCTCCATGCCGATGCCTATCCCGGCCGCGTCTTCGAAGCGAAGGTGACGGCAATCGAGCCGCAGATCAGCGCCCAGACCCGCACGATCATGGTCCAGGCGACGATGGACAACGCCGATCATGCGCTGATGCCCGGCATGTTCGCCGATGTCGACGTGGTGCTGCCCGAGGCGCCGAACGTCGTCACCGTGCCCGAGACAGCCGTCGACTACAGCCTCTATGGCGACTCGGTGTTCCTCGTCCAGGAGGCGGGCAAGGACGATCAGGGCAAGCCCATCCTCAAGGTGGCGCGAACCTTCGTGAAGATCGGCGAACGCTTCGACGGCAAGGTGGCCATCCTGTCGGGCCTCAAGCCCGGCGATCGGGTTGCCGCGTCCGGTCAGCTCAGGCTGAACAACGAGACCCCGGTCACGATCCTGCCGGGCGATCCGCTTTCGACTCCGCCCGCCACGACGGCCTATTGATGTTCTTCACCGATATTTTCATCAAGCGGCCGATCCTCGCCACGGTCGTCAGCCTGCTGATCTTCTTCGTCGGATTCCGCGCCCTGATGGATTTGCCGATCCGGCAATATCCCAAGGTCGAATCGGCGATGATCACGGTGCAGACGACCTATCCGGGCGCTGCGCCCGACTATATGCAGGGCTTCATCACTCAGCCGATCGAGCAGGCAATCTCGTCGACCGAGGGAATCGATTACGTCACCGCCTCCTCGACGCAGGGGCGGAGCAACATCACCGTCTATCTGCGGCTGAATTACGATGCCGACGCGGCGCTGACCGAGGTCTTGTCGAAGGTTCAGCAGGTCAAGAACCAGATCCCGCGAGAGGCCAATGACCCGGTCGTCCAAAAGCAAAGCAATCAGGGTCCAGCCGGCATCCTGTTCATCGCCTTCTCCAGCGACGTGATGAAGCCGCCGCAGATCGCGGACTATGTCTCGCGCACCGTCGTGCCCATTCTCGAGACCGTGCCCGGCGTGGGTTCGGTCGATGTGGCGGGCGGCGGAACCTTCGCGATGCGCCTCTGGCTCGACCCGGAGCGCATGGCCGCGCGCGGGATCACCGGCGAGGACGTTCAGAACGCGCTGCTCGCCAACAATGTCCAAGCGGCGCCCGGGCAAACGAAGGGCTATTTCACCATCGGCAACATCGAGGTGAACACCGGCCTCGAGGACGTCGATCAGTTCCGCGACATGGTGGTCAAGGCGCAGAACGATTCGATCGTTCGCATGAAGGATATCGCGACCGTCGATCTCGACCAGCAGAGCGTGACGCAGTCCGGCTGGATCGACGGGCGCCGGGCGGTGATGCTCCTGGTCAATTCGACCCCGACGGGCAATCCGCTCTCGATCGTCAAGGATCTGCGCGTGAAGATGGCGCAGATTTCACGCGACCTGCCGCCGGCGCTCCATATGGGGACGGTGTATGACGCCACCCTTTACATCCAGGCCTCGATCGACGAGGTAACGCGCACGCTGGCCGAGGCGGTCGCAATCGTCGTCGTCGTGGTGTTCGTGTCGCTGGGCACGCTCCGCTCGGTGGTCATCCCGATCGTCACCATCCCGCTGTCGATCGTCGGTTCGGCGGCGCTCATGCTGGCAGCCGGCTTCTCGATCAACATGCTGACCTTGCTCGCAATGGTGCTGGCGATCGGTCTCGTGGTCGACGACGCGATCGTCGTCGTCGAGAACGTCCATCGCCACATCCGCGAAGGACTCACCCCCGTTCAGGCGGCGCTCGTCGGGGCGCGCGAGATCGTGGGGCCGGTCGTCGCGATGACGATCACGCTCGCCGCGGTCTACGCGCCGATCGGCTTTTTGGGCGGCCTCACGGGCGTGCTCTTCCGCGAATTCGCCTTCACGCTCGCCGGTTCGGTGCTGATCTCGGGCATCGTGGCGCTGACCCTGTCGCCGATGATGGCGTCGCTGATGCTGACCCAGCAGGAAGGGCGGTTCGAGCATTGGGTCGAACATGCCTATGATCGTTTCACAAAGATCTATGGGCGTCTGCTCGAAGCGTCGCTCAACTATCGCTCGGCGACGCTGCTGTTCGCCGCCGTCGTGCTGGGCAGCATCTTCTTTCTCTACACGGATTCGCGCAGCGAGCTCGCGCCGCCCGAGGACCAGGGCTTCGTCTTCGGCATGGTCAAGGGCCCGCAATACGCCAATCTCGACTATACCGATGCCTACACGCATCAGATGGAGCTGTTGGCGCGGACGATTCCCGAGCTCGAGCGCCGCGTGAACTTCAACGGCTTCAGCGGCGGCGGCGGCGGGGCGGGCCCCAATAACGGGATGTTCGTCTTCCACTTCAAGCCGTGGGACGAGCGCACGCGCACCGCGAGCCAGGTTCAGCGGCAGCTTCAAGACATGGCGAACCAGGTGACCGGCATCCGGCTCAGCGTCCTGATGCCTTCTTCGCTTCCGGGATCGATCGGCGGCCCGCCGGCGCAGATGGTCATCACGTCGATCGACGGATACGAATCGATTTTCCGCGTGATGGAGCAGATCAAGGCCGAGGCGCGAAAAAGCGGGCTGTTCGCCTATGTCGACAGCGATCTCGATTTCAACACGCCGACGACCAAGCTCAAGATCGACCATGCCAAGGCGAACAATCTCGGCGTATCGATGTCGTCGATCGCCAATACCTTGGCGGCCTTGGTCGGTGAGAATTACGTCAACCGCTTCAACCTGAACGGCCGCTCCTACGAGGTGATCCCGCAGGTCCCGCGCAGCAGCCGGCTCAGCGCCGACCAGCTGACCAAGTTCTATGTCGCGACCGCGAGCGGCCAGCAGATCCCGCTTTCGACTCTGGTCTCGGTCGAGAATACGACGGAGCCCAATGCGCTGGTCGAGTACAATCAGCTCAATTCAGCCACCTTCCAGGCCGTTCCCTTGCCGGAAGTGACGATGGGTCAGGCGGTCGACTTCATGGAGAGCGCGGCCAAGCGGCTGCTGCCGGCCGAGTTCGGCCACGATTATCTGTCCGATGCGCGCCAGTATGTGACCGAAGGCAATTCGCTGGTGATGACCTTCGTCTTCGCGCTGCTGGTGATCTATCTGGTGCTCGCGGCGCAATTCGAGAGCGCCCGCGATCCGCTGGTGATCCTGGTCAGCGTGCCGATGTCGATCTGCGGGGCGTTGATCCCGCTCTTCTTCGGCGGCTTGTTCCAGATGGCGGGGCTTGAGGGCGCGACGGTCAACATCTACAGCCAAGTCGGACTCGTGACGCTGATTGGCCTGATCAGCAAGCACGGCATTCTGATGGTTGCCTTCGCCAACGATCTGCAGCGCAGCCATCGGGTCGACCGTCGCACCGCCATCCAGGAAGCCGCTTGCATCCGGCTCCGCCCCATCCTGATGACGACAGCCGCCATGGTGCTGGGCGTCGTGCCGCTGCTCGCCGCCACCGGCGCCGGCGCCGCCAGCCGCTTCTCGATCGGACTGGTGATCGCCAGCGGCATGACGGTCGGCACGCTTTTCACGCTGTTCGTGCTGCCGGCGGTCTACACCTTCCTCGCGGAGGACCACCGCGCGGGCGTCAACTCGCTCCGCAATCGCGAGATCGCCGCGCTCGGCACCAATGTGAAGGCGCTAGGGTGATCTCAGCGTTCCTTCGGCCACGATCACGGCCGAGCCGCCGACGCTGATTCGGACCACCGCGCCGTCCCGTTTCTCCGCCTCGGCTTCGATCAGGCTCGGCCGGCCGATCTCTGCGCCTTGCTCGATCGTCCAGGCGAAACGGCCGGAGGGTTCCGGCAGCATTTGGGCAAGGCTCGCAACGAGTGTCGCCGCAGCCGAGCCCGTGGCGGGGTCCTCGGCGATGCCGAAGGACGGTGCCCACAGGCGAACCTTAATCCGAACTTTGCCCAAGTTTTGAACGAGCTGGTTGATATGACTCGCATTTTATGTTGCGTCCTGTCTACGGGTCGGGGTTGAGGCAGAGGAGTTCGAGAGCGCGGCGCTGGATCTCGGTTGGTTTGGCGAGGACAGGGAAAGTAGCGGCTCGGCCGAAGCGGACGGTGTTGCGGGTCAGGGTGGCGAGGTCGTCGAGCAGCGATCTGAAGCTGTGGACGGGCAGCCCATCATCGGTTCGCTTGGTCTTGGCTTTGCGTTTGGCGGCGGGCGACGATTGGGCCTTGGCGACCGGCGATGCCCGAAGGGCTTCACCGGCGGCGTGGTCGTGATCGTCGAAGAGGATCGGGGCGAGCGCCCGGCGCATATGCCATTCGAGATAATAGGCGAGCATGCAGAGCAAGACGTGGGCGCGCACGCGTGGCGCCGCCCAGTGGAACACCGGACGCAGCTCGATATCGACGGTCTTCATGCTGCGGAAGGCGCGTTCGACATGGGCAAGGTTCTTGTAGGCGCGCACCGTGTCGGCGGCGCTGAGGGCGTCCTGCGGCACATTGGTGCGCAGCACGTAGAAGCCGTCGAGCGCGGCTTCGGCGGCAATTGCGGCCTGGTCGCGCACGAAGCGCAGATCGGTGTCGGTGATGGTGATCTGGAAGTGCTTGGCGACCTTGCGGCGGCCGAGCACGGCACCGACCGCCAGGCCGATCTTGGCGGCGCCGCGCAACGGCTGACGGGCGCGCCGGATGCGGGCCTGGATGGCGAGCAGGTCCTGCTCGGTGGCCTCGAGCAGCTCGCGGCGCTTGCGGGCGCGCTCGGCGGTCAGAGCCGGATTGCGACAGACGATCAGCCGTTCGCCGGGATAGTCCGGGCTGGCGATCTCGGCCAGATCGCGGTCGTCGAAGAGCGAGAGCTGCAAGGGCCCGTTCTCGGCGGCGAGCGCCTGGATCGCCGGCGCCCGCAGAGCGGTCAGCCAGTCCAACCCCGCCGGCTTCAGGTCCTCGGCAATGCGGGCCGAGGTGATCATGCCGCGATCGCCGACCAGAACCACGCGCTTGAGCCCGAAGCGTTGCCTGATCTTGCTGATCTGTTCTGCCAAGCTCGCCGGATCGGCGGTGTTGCCGTCGAACACCTCGATCGCGACCGGACAGCCCGCGGCCGTGCACATCAGTCCGACGACGATCTGCAGCTTGTCGCGCCGGCCGTCGCGGCTGTAGCCCAACTTTGCCAACGGGCAGCAGCGCCCCTCCAGATAGGTCGAGGTCACGTCGTAGAGCAGCATGATCCCGTCGCTCAGGTGCCGTCGCGCCAAGGCGCGCTCGATCGCCTCCTGCACGGCGCCCAGCCAATCGAGCGTCGCGTAGACCTCCTTGGCCGTCACCGCCCCCAGCCCGAGCGTCGTGCCGAGCGAATGCAGCGCCGTCGTCGCATCGAGCGCCCGCGCCGTCGCCAGCTTGGAGGCCGGATCGATCAGCCGCGCGACAATCAGCGCCAAGGCGAGCTTGCTGCGTCGCTCCGAGGTCCGAGGCAGCAACCGATCGAGCTCGATCCGCCGCGCCGTGCCGAGAGCCGCGAGGACATGGCCATGCGGCAAAGCGCGCACGATCTCCAACCCCTCGCCGGCGGGCGCCAGTGCATCACCGCGCAATACGGCGCGCAACAGCTCCACCCGCTCGGCCGGCCAGTCCGAGAGGTTCTTCAGCGTCCGGTTCTTGACCTTGCCGCCCTCCCGATAGCTCTCCCGCAGCAGCACGGCGGGCGGCGAGCCTCGGTTCGGTACGATCGCGACGTACATGTGCAGCTTGAATCATCAGCCGTCATGCCTGTCAAGCGCATTCTTACCAATCTTATGACTACAAGTACAAGCCGATATCCAAACCTCTCAGCCACTTAGCTGGAAAAATGGGCAAAGTTCGGTCTAAAGGACCTTTATAGAGACCGGTTGGCGGTCGCGGCAAGCCCAGGGCTCAGTCGGGCTTTCGAGCTCAGTGCTCGAAATGCCGATGTAGAATCGTATCGGCAAGGCCGGTGTCATAAGCCAATCCGGATTCGGTGAGGATTGCGGCGTCGGGGAAGCGGGATCGGATCAGCCCCTTTCGCTCGAGCGCCGTCCAGGCGGCCGGATTGCTGAGGCCGGTCGCGTCACGGCTGAGTACGACCGCATCGCCCAGATGGAAATGGTCGCCATGCGGCGCCGGTATGCCGGTCACGAGCACCGATCCATCGGGCTCGCGTCTCAGCACATGATTCTCCGAGCGTGCGAGGTGCTGGAGGAGAGTCAGCGTCTTCAGCTGCAGCGGATTCAGGCCCAGCGGATTGCGTCTCGGCGGCATCGATCGAAAACCTCGGTAACCTCTTGGAAAGAAAAGCGGCGTCGGGAAATCTTACAGTGACTCGACCGCTCCGTCGGAATTTCCACATTTTCTCATGAAACTACAAGAGGTAACGCTCTGTGGCACAGAACTTGCATAGAACGTGGTGAGGGTCGAGATATACCGGTTGGAGTTCTGCCGTGCTCGGGTCGCGTTTACAATCCATCGCCTTGTTAGCCTTGGCTTTTCTGTCCTTTTCGGCGGTTCATGCCGCTGCCGAAACAGGCGAAACTCACGTGGCTCTGCAACCGCTGACCGGCTGGCTGATCGGCGTTCTCGTCGTTTTGGTCTTTTCCCTCCTGAGCCGGCACCGTCCAGCCAAATTTGGGCGACGCCAGGCGAAGCCGGGCGGCGACCTGTGAGTCAAGCCTGAGCCTTCCTCAGGCATAATCCACAGTAACGAGGTAAAGCCCGTCGGGGGGCGCCGTCGGCCCACCGGCGGCACGATCCTTGGCCGCGAGCGCGGCCGCCATTTGGGCCGGTCGCCATTTGCCGCGGCCGACCAGGATCAGCGTCCCGATCATGTTGCGGACCTGGTGATGAAGGAACGAGCGCGCCTCAACCTCGAAGCGAAGCAGATCGCCCTCGCGAATCGCATCGAGCCTATCGAGCGTTCTGATCGGCGATTTCGCCTGGCACATCGCGGCGCGGAAGGTCGTGAAATCGTGCCGACCTATCAGCGCGGCCGCGCCGGCGCGGATTGCGTCATCGTCCAAAGCTTGCGGCACGTGCCAGACCCGTCCCTCGTCGAGCGTCGGCCGCGCGGGCCGGTTCAGCACCAGATAGCGATAGCGTCGACGGCGTGCCGACGTGCGCGCATGGAATCCGGGCGGCGCTGGCTCGGCCTTCAGCACCGCGATCGGGTGCGGACGCAGATGCGCGTTGAGCGCCTCGCGTACGGTTCGCGCCGTGGTCGGCTTCTCGAGGTCGAAATGGGCGGCCTGACCCAGCGCATGCACGCCGGCATCGGTTCGGCCGGCAACATGAAGGCGCGGCGCCTCGCCGGAAAAGGCCTCGATCGCGCGCTCGATCTCTTCCTGGACGGACGCGCCATGGGCCTGGCGCTGCCAGCCCATGAACGGACGCCCGTCATACTCGATCGTGAGCTTCCAGCGCGTCGGCATGGAGGATCTCGAGGCGCGACCCGGACTTGAGCTCGAAGCCGCGCAGGAAAGCCGCGCCGTCCTGGCGCGTACGGCCCGGGCGCTGCAGTTGGACCAGCTGGAGCGCGCCTTCGCCGCAGGCCACGACGGGGGCGCCATCCTTGGCGGGCGCCAGCAGCGTGCCCGCCGGCCCGCGCGCATCATGGACCGCCGCCTCCAGCAGCTTGATGCGCTCCGGGCCGATCATGAAATAGGCGCCAGGCCAGGGATTGAGCGCCCGCACCTTGCGGTCGAGCTCGGCAGCGGCGAGGCTCCAATCGATCAGCCCTTCCGTGCGGTCGAGTTTGGCCGCGTAGGTGATGCCTTCTTCCGGTTGGGGCGTCTCTATTGCTGTGCCGGCGGCGATCATCGCGAGCGCCTCGACGATCATCTGCGCGCCGAGATCGGCGAGCTCGTCAGTGAGCGATGCCGCAGTTGTCCAGCGGCCGATCGGGACAGCGCGCTTGACAAGCATCGGCCCGGTGTCCAGCCCCGCCTCCATGCGCATGATGGTAACCCCGGTCTCGGCATCGCCGGCAAGGATGGCGCGCTGGATCGGCGCGGCGCCCCGCCAGCGGGGCAGGAGCGACGCATGGATATTGAAGCAGCCCAGTTTCGGCGCGGCCAGGATCGGCTTGGGCAGGATCAATCCGTAGGCTGCGACGACCGCGACATCGAGATCGAGCGCGGCGAATTCCGCTTGCGTCTCGGGGGGCCGCAGTGACGCGGGGTGGCGGACTTCGAACCCATGCTGCTGGGCCAGCTGATGGACAGCCGACGGGACCGTCTTATGGCCTCGTCCGGCCGGGCGCGGCGGCTGGGTGTAAACCGCGCGGATGTCGTATCCGGCCTCGACCAGCGCCGCCAAAGCGCGTGCCGCGAAGGGGGGCGTTCCCATGAAGGCGAGGCGAAGCCGGGACATGGGCGCGGCTTCTAGCCCAGCTCGCCGGCGCGCTTAGCCTTCTGAAGCTTCCTCAGGATGATGTTGCGCTTCACCAGCGAGAGGTGATCGACGAACAGCACGCCCTCCAGATGCTCGATCTCATGCTGGATGCAAGTGGCGAGCATGCCTTCGGCTTCGAGCGTACGCGGCGTATTCGTTTCGTCGATGTAGGAAACGGTGATCGCGTCGGGCCGCTCGACATCGGCATAGAAGTCGGGGAGCGACAGGCAGCCCTCATTCATGATGCGCTTTTCATCCGAAGTGCGCGTCACGACGGGATTTGCCATGCGGTAAGGCTGCGGCGGCTCGTCCTTCTCCGCCACATCGACCACGATCACGCGGACGAGACGGCCGACCTGAGGCGCCGCGAGCCCGACACCCGGAGCCGCATACATCGTCTCCAGCATGTCGTCCATGAGACGGCGGATATTATCGTCGACGCGCTCCACCGGTTGGGCGATCTGCTTCAGCCGCGGGTCGGGGGCGATCAATATGTCGAGCTTGCTCATGCTGCATCCACTTCGGGCGAATCGGGACCGTCCAATTCGCCCAGGAATTCCGGTTCGCTCACCAATTCAGGCGCGCTGAGCGGCCGAACGGCGATTTCGATCGGCGGCGGCTCGGGTACTTCCGAACCGACATGCGCGGCTTTCAGCTCCTTGATCCGCCGGGCGCTCGGAAGAACCTGCCGCTCCATCGATCCGACGGCTTCGTTGTAGCAGCTCACGGCGCCGGTCAAGCCTTTGCCGACCTTGAGGAAATGCTCGCCGAACTTCGACAGGCGCTTGTAAAGCTCGGCGGCATGCTCGGAAATCTCGCGCGCATTCTCGGTCAGGGCCTCTTGCCGCCAGCCGAACTCGATGGCGCGGAGCAGCGCGATCAGCGTGGTCGGCGTGGCCGGCACTACATGGTTGTCGATGCCCGCTTCGACAAGGCCGGGATCGACGCGCAGCGCCGCGCTGAAGAAGCCCTCGTCGGGCATGAACATGACCACCAGGTCGGGGCTGGGCTGGAAGCTCTGCCAATAGGATTTCGAGCCCAGATCGCTCATATGCTTGCGCACCAGCCGCGCGTGCCTCAGCAACAGCTCGTGGCGCGCAGCGTCGTCGATCTCCTCGGTCGTGGCATCGAAATAATGCTCGAAGGGCACCTTGGAATCGACGACGATCGTGCGCCCGCCGGGCAGCCGGACGATGACGTCCGGCCTCAGCCTCCCCTCGTCGGTCGCCACGCTTCGCTGCTCGACGAAATCAACATGGGCCTGCATGCCGGCCATCTCGATGACCCGGCGGAGCTGCAGCTCGCCCCAGCGACCGCGGGCGCCGGGGCTGCGCATCGCGGTGACGAGTTTCTGAGTCTCGCTCGAAAGGCGCAGATGGCTCTTCGCCATTTCCTCGACTTGAAAGGAGAGCGCCCGATAAGCGCCGACGCGCTCCTTCTCGATCTCCGCAATCTGCCTGTCGACGCGGGTGAGCGATTCCTTGACCGGCTGAAGCAGCTGGTCGAGATCGCCTTTCGCGGCGGCCTGAAATCCGTCGAACTGAGTCTTCGCGAGGTCGAGAAACTGGCGATTATTGACGCCGAGCGCCTCGTTCGACAGGCGCCGGAACTCGGCTGTCAGACGGTCGACCATCGCGGCGCGTTCCTGGTCGACAAGCCGCTCGCTCTCACGCGCAGCGCGGGCATTGCCCGATTTGAGCGCAAACCAGACGGCGCCGGCGCCAAAGAAGACGCCGATCAGAAGTGAAATCGGATCGATTCCAGATCCCAAGAATCCTCACCACCACATTCATCATCCTCGGGCGAGCGAAGCGAGACCCGGGGATCCATGTCGACGTTTTCCCGGTGCCGACATGGATTTCCGCTTTCGCGGGAATGACGACTCAGGGATAGCCAGTTTATAGCATCAGTCCCGGCTGATCATCGTTCCGGCGCCGCCAGCCGTGAAGATTTCGAGCAGCAGCGCATGCCGCACGCGGCCGTCCAGGATGACGGCGGCCTCGACGCCTTGGTCGACGCTTTCGAGGCAGGTCTCGACCTTGGGGATCATTCCCCCCGAGATCGTTCCGTCGGCGATCATGCGTCGCGCGGCGTGCGCGGTCATTTTCGGCACGAGCTGCTTTTTGGCATCCAGGACACCGGCGACATCGGTCAGAAGCAGCAGCCGCTCGGCGCCAACCGCTGCGGCGATCGCGCCGGCGGCGGTGTCTGCGTTGATATTGAAGGTTTCGCCGTTCTTGCCGATCCCGATCGGCGCGATCACCGGGATCACGTCGGAATCCTCGAAGCCCTCCAATATGTCGGCATTGATCTGCTGCGGCTCGCCGACGAAGCCTAGATCGAGGATCTTCTCGATGTTGGAGTCGGGGTCCTTGGTCGTGCGCCTCAGCTTGCGCGCGACGATCAGCTTGCCGTCCTTGCCGGACAATCCGATCGCCATGCCGCCGGCGTCGCCGATCGCGCTCACGATCTGTTTGTTGATCGAGCCCGACAGAACCATCTCGACGATCTCGACCGTGTCGGTATCGGTAACGCGCAGCCCGTCGATGAAGGAGCTCTTGATCTTGAGTCGCTCCAGCATCTGGCCGATTTGCGGGCCGCCGCCATGAACGACGATCGGATTGATGCCGACTTGCTTCAGCAGCACCACGTCGGCTGCGAACTGGCTCGCCATCTCGGTATCGCCCATGGCGTGGCCGCCATATTTGATGACAAAGGTCGAGCCCGCGAAACGCCGCATGTAGGGCAGCGCTTCGGCCAGAGTTTCGGCCTTGGCCAGCCATTGCTCGCGGGATAGTTCTGATCCGGTCATCCGGGGGGCTTTCGCTATTGGGGTGACCGGCTCGTTTTACCGGCTGGGGCACTCTGTCTCAAGCGCAAGGACCGCCTCTCATTTGGCCCGAGCCCCGCAACCGGCCTATTCTGCCAGCGTCGAGATCAACGCGCGCAGCGCTTCGATTCCGGTGCCGTCCTCGGCGCTGGTCACCAGCACCTCGGGCCTTGCCGCCGGATGCTTTCGGAGCGCGTTCTCGGTCGCTGCGCGCATCCGTTCCGATTCGCCGCGCTTCAGCTTGTCGGCCTTGGTCAGGATCACCTGGTAGGGCACCGCCGCTGAATCCAGCAGGTCCATGATCTCGACGTCATTGGGTTTGATCCCATGCCGCCCGTCGATCAGCAGCATCACCTGCCGCAGCGGCACGCGGCCCTTCAGATAGAGGCGGATGAGCTCGGTCCAGCCGGCCACTGTCTCCTTGGGGGCGGCAGCGTAGCCGTACCCCGGCAGATCGGCGACGGTCAGCCTTTCGCCGACGCTAAAGAAATTCACCTGCTGGGTCCGTCCGGGCGTATTCGAGACTCGCGCCACATTCCGGTTGCCGGCGATCTTGTTGATGAGGCTCGATTTGCCGACATTCGAGCGGCCCGCGAACGCGATCTCGGGCCCGGCCGGAGGCGGCACGCCATCGATCGCGGCGGCTCCGGTGATGAATCGCCACTCGGTCGCATTCAGACGAAATTCGACCGCCTCGGCCAACCTCAGGCCCCAGCTTTGGCCTTGCGGGCCTCCGCTCGGCGCCGGATCAGGTACATCTGTCCTATCGTCAACAGGTTGTTCCAGACGTAATAGATCATCAGCCCGGCCGGGAAGTTGCGGAAGAAGACGAGCAGCATCAGCGGCATCATCGCCATGATCCGCTGCTGCGTCGGATCGGCGGTGGGCGTCGGCGTCATCTTCTGCTGCAGATAGAGCGAGCCCGCGTAAAGGATCGGCCAGGCGCCGATCATCAGGACGGCAGGCGGCGCCCACGGGACGAGGCCGAACAGGTTGAAGATCGTCGTCGGATCGGGCGCCGAAAGGTCGCGGATCCAGCCATAGAAAGGCGCCTGCCGCATTTCGATCGAGGTGATCAGCACGCGATACAGCGCGAAGAAGATCGGAATCTGCAGCAGCTGCGGCAGGCAGCCAGAAGCCGGATTGATCTTCTCGCGCCGGAACAGCTCCATCTGGGCGGTGGCCATCTTCTCGCGGTCGTCGCCGAAGCGCTCCTTGAGCTGCGCGATCTTGGGCTGCAAGTCGCGCATCCGCGCCATCTGGTGGAACGAGCGGTCCTGCAGCGGGAACAGAACGGTCTTCAGGATGACGTTGAAGACCAGGATCGCGATGCCGAAGCTGCCATAAACTCCCCAATCCCTGAGGTGCCGGCCGATGAAGTCGAGAACCAATGAAAAGGGCTTGGCGATCAGGTAGAAGGAGCCGAAATCCACCGTTCGGTCGAGCTTATCGATGCCGGCGGTGTCCTGGTACTGGTCCAGCAGCTTTTGTTCCTTGGCGCCGGCGAAGAGCTGCGAGGTCTCCTCGGCGGTCGCCCCCGGCGCGATCATCGCCGGAGAGGCCTGGTAGTCGGCGGAATAGCGATCATTGGCGCCCGATTTCGAGTCGCTCAGCACGGCTGCGATGTTCTGATCTGACGGCGGCGCCGCGGCGACCAGCCAATAGCGGTCGTTCATACCGACCCAGCCGCCTTTGCTCTGATATTGGACGCTGCCCTTGTCGGCCAGCTCCTTGTAGCTGACCTCCTCGAGGGCTCCGTTGAATGCGCCTGCGACGCTGGGCGCTGGGCCGAAGGCCTCCTTGGTCGTCGGCGGGTTGACCCGAATGACCCGGCCAAAGGGCTTTAGGATCACGGGCGCGCTCCCGTGATTCGTTACTTTGTCGACGATCCGGAAGAGGTAGTTCGGGTCGACCGAGATGGTGCGTTCGAACGACAGGCCCGCGCCATTGTCCCAGGTGAGCGTTACCGGATGATCCGGCGTCAATGCATGGTCGGTCGGGCCGTTCCAGATCGTCTTGGAATTCGGCACCTGGAGGTTCGGATCCTGCGGCGTCCAGCCGAACTCGACGAAATAGGGGTTCTCGGCGCCGGCGGGCGACAGCAGCGTCACCGGCTTTTCATGCGCCGACGTCTCGAAATAGTCGACGAGGGTTAGATCGTCGATCCGGCCGCCCGCGAGCGAGAGCGAGCCTTTGAGGCGCGGCGTCTCGATCCGGACGCGCGGCGCCTCCGGCAGCGTTTCGGCGGCCATGGGCGGGGGTGTCAAAGCTGGCGCGGGTGCGCTCTGCTGACCTTGAGGCTGGCTCTGCGGCGTCTCGACCGTCTGGATCGGCGCGGACGGATGGACGCGCTTGCCCATGATCGCTTCCCATCCGATGAAGACGAGGATGGATAGGGCGATGGCGAGGATCAGGTTGCGCTGCTGTTCGTCCATCATGAAAATCTTCAACGATCAGCGACGGCGCCGATCTGCTCCTCGGAGTTGCAATTCGGGTGCGGCACCGGGTCGTAGCCCGAACCGCCCCAGGGGTGGCAGCGGGCCAGCCGCTGGGCTGCGAGCCAGGAGCCGCGCAGCGCGCCGTGGCGCTCGACCGCCTCCAGCGCGTAGGCCGAGCAGCTGGGCTCATAGCGGCAATTGGCGCCGAGCCAGGGCGAGATCGCCAACTTATAGGCCTTGATGGCGATTTTCAGGATCGATGACGCCCAGCTCACGGCGCCAGCACCTCGAGCCGCTTCAGAGCCCTTCTGAGGTCGGTGAGGAGTTCGCCATAGGGGCGTTCGATGGTCCCTTGCCGCGCCACCAGCACGAGATCAGATGGGCGCGGTTCGCCGTCACCGCGGCGAAGGACCTCGTGGGCGGCCGCCCTTAGGCGGCGCCGAGCGCGGTTGCGGGCGACCGCGTTGCCGATCTTTTTGGTGGCGGTAAAGCCGACCCTGATCGACGGTGAGGCTTCCGGTGGCAAAGCAAGAGCCTGCACCACCAGCCCGGGCATGGCGCATCGCCGGTTGCCGGCGGCAACCGCGAGGAATTCGCTGCGCTTTTTGAGGCGTCCGACCGTACGAGAGTGTCCTGTGGCGGCAGCCATCGAGGCTACCTCAGGCGGAAAGGCGCTTGCGGCCCTTCGCGCGACGGCGTGCGAGCACTTGGCGGCCATTTTTGGTCGCCATGCGGGTCCGGAAGCCATGACGGCGTTTCCGCACCAGCTTGCTCGGCTGGTAAGTGCGCTTCACAGTGACACCTGTCGTCCTTGAAAATGAGCCACGCTCTATATCGGCGTGGGCCCCTCCGCGTCAAGCGCGCGAAGCCGCGCATGGGCGGGCTGCCTTCGGATATTATTAACCTAAACGATCCTAGAACGGGCGTCGGTCCCCGTCGTCTCCGCCGGCGGCACACACTCCCCGGGATTTGGACATGGATACCCGCCTGGCATTGCCTCCCGCCTCGATGGCCGCCGCGCCGGCGCTCACGACCCCCATTCCCCTCCCCGCCGATCTGCCCGCCGGGACGAAGCTTCATATCGGCGGCAAGGTTCGCGTGCCGGGCTGGACCGTGCTGAACATCGCGCCCGGCCCGCATGTCGACATTCTGGGCGATTGCAGCGACCTGTCGGCCGTCGCCGACCAATCCTGCGCGATCGTCTATGCCAGCCATGTGATCGAGCATCTGGGCTACGACACGGCCCTGCTGCGGGCTCTCAAGGAGTTCAATCGCGTGCTGGCGCCGGGCGGCCAAGTGATGATCGCGGTCCCGGACATGGACATATTGTGCCGGCTGTTCACGAGACCGGACCTAAGCTTCGTCGAGCGCTTCCAAGTCATGAAGATGATGTTCGGCGGCCGGGTGGACGCGTACGACTTTCATCTTGTTGGGCTGAATGCGGAGTTCCTCGCCAACTATCTGGCGGCGGCAGGGTTCGTCGAGCTCGAGCGAGTCAGAGAATTCGGTCACTTTCCCGACGACTGCAGCGCCAACACCTTCAAAGGCCATTCGGTCAGCCTGAATGTGATCGGCCGCAAGGCGGCGCGGGCGCGCTGACCATGGGAGCGCAGCAAAAACTCGTATCTCTGGACGACGGCTTCGAGCGCGCTCAGCGCGGCAATCTGATCTATGCGGAGATTCTGGCGCGCCTGACTCTCCAGCGCGATCCGAGCAATCTTTCGGCGCTCAATCTTCTAGGGTTCGTTGCGGTGCGCGCCGGACTCATCGGTTCCGCCTACGAGATTTTCCGCCGCGCGCAAGCGGCTTGGCCGCAGGCCGGGCTCGAAGCGACCGTGGCGCGGCTCGAACCCATGCTGTCGGCGTGGCGAGCGCGGCGGGCAAAGTGGCGGAAGGAGGAACGATTCCTCCTGATAAAAGCTTGGGGCTATGGTTTCGGCGCCGATATGGTCCACGTCATGGGGGGCCTGCTCCTGGCGGAGCTGACGGAGCGCACGCCGATCATCCACTGGGGTCCGAACAGCCTCTACTCGGACGGAACAGCAGCAAACGCATTCCATTATTTTTTCGAGCCGTTCAATACGCTCGGCCTCGACGATCTCAGGCCGGTAGCGGCGCGCGGCGTCTTTCCCGATAAGTGGCACACCGAGAATCTGCAGGTCGAGGATCTGAACAAGCTGGAAGGCCCGGGGTCTCGGATCGGTCCAATCTATTTTCTGGATCGCGACGAGCCGCTGGCTGTCTTCGATTTTTTCGGCTGGCCGATCGACCTGATCGGCTGGATTCCGGAAGGGCACTCTTACCATGGGATGAATGTCGGTGAGATATACCGCGCGCTCTGGGCGAAGTACCTGAAGCCGACCCGGCGCGTCCTCGACCGCGTCGAGCGCTTCGCATCGAAGTATTGGCCGCGAGGACAGGTTCTTGCGGTCCACGTTCGCGATGGCGACCATCGCTATGAGCAACATGAACTGCTCGACGTCAACGCGCAGTATTTCGACATCGTCGATCGCTTGCTCGCGGAGCAGCCCGCATCGATCTATTTGATGACCGATACGACTACGGTGATCGATGCGTTTCGCGCCCGTTATGGCGATCTCGTTTTCGTGACCAATGCGCAACGAACGGCCGACGATACCGGCATACACTACAATGCCAAAGCCGACCGCGTGGAGCTCGGCGTCGATCTTCTATCGGATGTGCTTCTCGCGACGCGTGCCGACAGATTTGTCGGCAACGGGCGCTCCAACCCGTCCTGTATGGTCTGGAACGCGAAGGCATGGCCGCCCGGGTCGGCCGAGCTCATCGTGCCCTGCTTCTACGACGAGCAATCGCCGTTTTGGTACGACTATTGAAAAGCTCGAGCTTGAAAGGATTATGGAATGAACGCCGCCCTGAAGCTCGATCTTGCCAATGCGGAGCATCGCAAGGGCAACCTCCAAGTCGCGATCGGCCTCTGTTCCGAGGTTCTTCGCGAAGAGCCGCAGAATTTCGATGCGCTGATTGCGTTGGGCGGTTTCGCATTGGAGGCCGGTCACGCGGCGGAGAGTCGACGCCTTCTAGAACTCGCGGCCTGTCACCGCAAAGAAGATCCGGCTATTTGGACCAAGCTTGGCGAGGGGCGCCTTGCCTTGGGATTAGCGAGCGCGGCAGCCTACGCGTTTCGCCGCGCCGCCGTGATCGCGCCAGGTTATCCGGCAGCAGAGGAAGGATATCGACGCGCTGTCGAAGCCGCAGGAGGTTTGGCGGAGCTCGATTATCACCCGCCGCCGACCTCACAGGTTCCCGGTCTGGCTTCGGTCTACAAGGCCGTTTTCGGGTACAAAACGGAAGGCGTATTTCTCGAAATCGGCGCATTCGATGGAGAGACGCACAGCAATACCAGCTTCCTCGCGGATATCGGTTGGACGGGCTTCTATGTCGAACCGGTTCTGGAAAATGCGGAGGCGTGTCGAAGTCGCCATCAGAACAACAAGGTCGAAGTGATCAACGTGGCGATCGGTCCCGAGGCGGGCACGACTCGCATCTCGTTGAGCGGGCCGCTCTCTACGCTCGCCGCCCATCATGCCGAAGCTTTCAATCAGGTCAATAAAGTCATCGGCGCCGCCGAAGTCCATGTCGGCAACTATCGGGACGTGCCGGTCGTCACGCCGGACACGCTTCTCGACAGGATCGCTATCGCGGACTGCGACGTGTTCGTGCTCGATGTCGAAGGTTACGAATGGCCGATCGTGCGGACGTTGGATCTCGCTCGCTTCCGTCCCAGGATCGCCATCGTCGAGACGCGCGACCGCTCGCCGGAATTCGGCAAGGACATCCAGGCGGAGAGCGAGGCCGTCAAGGCGAAGTTCTTGCGCGCCGACTACGGCATCTATTGGCGTGACAATCTGAACATCATCTTTGTCAGCCGCTGACGGTCCCCCGTTCGAGGACATCTATCTCAGCACCGTGACGTCACGATCATGGCGGCAAGATCGTGGGTCGCATGCGTCATTGCTTTTGCAACCTGTCGGCACGGGCGCGCTCGTGGATTGGAATCCGCCAGGCGATCCTGCAGCCCTGCCCGGCAGGATGCCGCTGCGACGCTCTCCGTTCTCCAGACTTCCTCGACGCAGCTTCGAGCACGGCCAGCCGGTTTTGGGTTAGCGACTTCCGCGCAGTTTACAACTGTAGATTGAACAATTATATTGTAAAATACATCTCGGGTTGCTACAGACGGGGCAATACCTCGTCTGCCGAGTGAATGGTGGTTCGGGGCATGGGCTTCATCACATTTGGGGAGAGCGCGTTTCTCGCTAATTCAAATCGAGTTCGGTGTGCCCGATCTGACGGCCGGTGCGCGTATCCTGAAGTGGTCGATTTGACGCTCGATTATTCATCTTCAGCAATCGGAGGAAGACATGAGGTTAATGTGGTCTTGCCTTTTTATTTTGCTGGCCGGTTTGGTTTGTTCGACGAAATGCTTGGCAACGATCTACTATCTCGACCAAAAGGTCGGACCAGGTGAAGCAACTGGTTTCATTCAAACCGACGGTGCGCTTGGTGTTCTCTCGAGTGGGAACATCACCAACTGGAACATACTTCTAAATGACGGGAATACGACTTTCGATCTATTGGGTTATAGCAACTCCCAAATCCTCGTAATCGGAAATGGACTGACTGCGACATCGACTAATCTATTCTTTGATTTTAGCGGCGCGAATTCGACGGTGACTCAATTTCAAAACCCCGCGCTTGGGTCGGGAATCAATTTTCTATGTTTCGATGGTCCGCTAGGAGGATGTTCCGGCAGTCGCGACGTCGCGCTCGGAACGACTGGGCCCCATCTGTCTGTCCCTGAAACCGGCAACCTCGCCATTGCGAGCACTACGCCGCCCGTCGTGGCGATGGAGCCCGCTTCGGTGACCATCTTCGGAATAGGCCTGCTGGCCGTCGGCATCTTGCGTCGACGGTCGCCCAGGTGGAACTGACCTTGATGGGAAAGAGATCAGCTTAGCGAGAACCGGGGAAGCGAGGGGCGAAGGGCGCCAGCAAGTGCCCATCGCCCAAGCTTTGGAAAGCGAAGCGGAGCTTCGACACTGCTTCCAAAATGTTAACCTTTATAACCTATTGCCTTCAGGCATGACTCCGCCCGAAGACATCTATCTCAGTGTCGTCGCCACATCGCGGAACGACGATCACGGCGGCAAGATCATGGGCCGCATGCGCCATTGCTTCGCGAGCCTCTCTGAACAGGCCGCGCGTTATCGACTACCGATCCAGCTCGTGCTGGTCGACTGGAACCCGCCGTCCGATCGGCCGCCTCTGGCCGAAGTGCCGGATCTGGGCGCCAGCCATGAATTCTTTCGCTTCGACGTGATCACGGTTCCACCGGAAGTCCACGCCGCTCTGCCGCTCGCCAACGACATTCCGCTCTTCCAGTATTACGCCAAGAATGTCGGCATCCGCCGCGCGCTGGGGCGCTTCATACTGGCGACGAATGTCGACATCATTTTCGCCGAACGTCTCGCCGAGCATCTCGGGAAGTGTACGCTCGAGCCCGGCCGCATGTACCGGAGCGACCGCGTCGACACGGATATTGGCGATCAGCTCGACACGCTGACGCCGGAGCGGCGGCAGGAAGCCTGCATCCGCAACCTGGTCCAGATTCAAACACGCTACGGAACCGCGCCGGCCGCGCGGCTCGCGGAACGGATCGCAGATCGGCCTCCGGTCGAACTCCCCGACGTTCTCGGGCAGATGATCTCCGCCCTCGTCGCGGAGCTGAAGGTGAAGATGCCGAAGTTCGACCTGCACCTCACGGCATGTGGAGATTTCCAACTGCTTGCGCGGGAAGATTGGGCACGCCTCAGAGGTTACGCCGAGCTGCCGATCCATAGTTGGCATATCGATTCCCTTTTCGCCTATCAGGCGGACGCCGCCGGCTTGAAGGAAGAAATGCTGCCGCCCGACTGCGCCGCCTTTCACATTCACCACGCGCCCGGCTGGGCCAATCAGGGCAATATGGAAGGCGGTCTCGACGTCGCCCTCCAGAGGGACGGCGACAAGCTTCAGCTGTCGATCGTGCCTCGCGATATGCCTTTGCTCGTGACGGATGAGGTGGATCGCTTCATCACCGGAATTCGGCACGAGCCCCGCGCGACGGTCAATAACCGGAACTGGGGCTATGGCGACCGTGAGTTCCAGATGGTGACCCGTGTCTGAGCCGTACCTGTCGATCGTCTGCGCGTTTGGTCATGCCCAGCGTTCCCCCGCGTGGCTCAAGCAGACGCGGCAATTCCTGTCGGCCACAGCGATTCAGGCCGCGCGCCACAGGCTTTCACTCGAGATCATTCTGGTCGATCGCGACTCGGCGGGAGAGGGAACCGCGGCCGCGAATCTACTCGGCGCGTTGCCTTGTAACGAATTCGCGGACATTCGGATCATTTCGGTTCCCGGCGCCGAAATCCTGAACGGTCATGTGATCGATCGAGAGCGACGTCTGCAAAATATCGGCATCCGCCGCGCGCGTGGCGCTTTCGTGCTCGCCACCGGGACCGATGTGATTTTCGGGTCGGGGCTGGTCAAGCTGTTCGCCGCGCGCGTGTTGCGCGAAGGGTCGACTTATCACGCGCTCCGGATCGACACCGCGCCAGCCTATCTTGACCCGTCATGCGTCGATCCGGCCGAAGCAGAGACGCTATGCCGCCAAGGCGCGTTCGCCGCGTCGTTACCGCCGCTGCGGATCGGGTTCGACGGTCGCGGCGCGTCGATGTCCGACACGATCTGGGACGAGACGATCCGCCGTGCCGGTGCCGAGCTCGGCATGGACAGGATGGCGAATGTCGTACGGTTCTCGTTGGGGAACTTTCTGCTGATGAGTCGCGAAAACTGGCTGCGAATCGGCGGCTTTCCCGAATGGAATGTCAGCGATCCGTATTTCGATCGTATAGCGCTCGTCCAAGCACGCTATCTCGGCTGGCCGACCACGATCGCACCGGTTAGCTGCCACTATTTCAGCGTCAGCGCCTTGCGCGACGTGCCGATCGAGCGCGATCTTTATCTCGACGAAGATGGAGATCTCAGGATCAAGATCGAGCTGCCCCCGATCCGCCATCTCAACAATTGGCAATCGGCCAAGCTGCTAACGCTGCTGAACAACGCGCTTCCGATACCGCCGGCTGGTCCTCCTGTCGAGGTCCGGGTGAACGCCTCGGACTGGGGTCTCGGCGGGTTCGACCTACCGGAAGTGACCGGCGCCACTCTGCCCGCATCCGCTACGGATATTATTGCCCAAGAGCTTCGCTTAGGCGCGGCGCCGTCGGGCCGAACAGCGCCGACAATGGAGAACCGCACGTGACCGACACACTCCAGCCCGATAGTCTCGGACAAGGCCCGCAAACCCCGCCGGTGACGATGGACGCCAACGATTGGTGGCATAGGGGCATCGCGGAAGAGGCCAAGAGCAATCTGGCGGACGCGATGTCTTACTATCAGGCTGCCTTGGTGCTCGATCCGTCGCATCTCGGCGCCAGAGCGAACTTGGGGCGGTTGCAGTATCGGAACCCCGACCAGCCTTTCCTGGATGAGGTCAATCGGCGCGCGCGATTCGATGTTTCGGAAGTTTTGATCGAGGTCCGCAACCCCTGCAATTACCGTTGCTTCTATTGTGTGGCGGCCGGACATAACAACGTGCCGGTCAAACGCTTTGATTTCGCCAAGATCGAGAGCGTCTATCGCCAAATCCAGAGCAAGTTGATCGTAACTTCACTCGAATGTGGCGGCGGTGAGCCGACCGTGCATCCCGAATTTCCGACGTTGGTGCGGCTCTGCTCCGAGTTTGGACCAGTGTCGTTTCCAACGAACAACTCGCAGAACCCCAGGCGGTGGCTACCAGAAGACACCGCCAAGCGGCTGTTGATCCGCGCGGCCGTTCATCCCGAAGCCGAGGAGCACCTCGATCGCTATATCGAGAATGCGCGGTATTTGATCGACCACGGATGCGACTTTCGGAGCATCTATATTTCACATCCGACCAGGCTCGCGAGAATCCCTGAATATCGTGAGATGTTTGCAAAGGCGAAGGTGCCGTTCACGCCAATCTCCTTCCTCGGCGAATATAACGGCAAGCGATATCCTCATGCTTATACCGAAGAAGAGAAGCGAATGATCGGCCTGAGCGAAGATACGCGAGGCTGGGAGCATAAAGTCGAGCCGCACGTGACGCGAATCCGGAATTTTCGCGGCATCCCCTGTCTCGCAGGCTATCGCAGCATCTATATCACGAAGGACGGTGCGGTCCGCCGTTGCACTTTTGACGGCCGCCCATTGAACGCGCCGCTCAAGGAAGCGCTGCCATGCGGCGTCAAGAAATGTGGCTGCGGGCTTTTTCTTGAAAAGTTGAACGTGATGGAAAGTGTGGACTACCACAATTATTGGGGACAGAAGGCTGATCTTGCGCCGATCGACACGGAATGGATGGAACCGTTCGCAGAACAGCTTGGCTATAAAAGCGCGAATGATGCCACGGCCAAAGAATTCGTCCGCCGCTACGATGCCTTGATGGAAGCATACGGTAAGGACGAGTTTCCCGAATAGTGGCGATGCACGGCGGCAAATCATGAGCTGCGAAGGCGCATGGCCGGTAGTCGCTGCCAATGCCCCGGATTGGGGCTTGACGGGATTCGCGCCGCCCGAAATTGGCGCGAAGTCGTGCGGATTTGAAGATCATTGTCAATGTCGACCGTCGGGAGCCTGCGATGATGGGAGAGACCGGACCAGAGTTGATGCAGCAAGCCATCGCCTGTCATCGATCGGGCCGGTTCGATGAGGCGGCTGCGCTATATCTCGGAGCGGGCCGTTTAGCGGGAGATCAGTCAGTCGTCGCACTTCCGTTGGGCTGCCTCTATCTCCAGACGGGCAGGGTGCAGGAGGCCAGGGAAGTGCTCGACCGGTTGGTGGAGCGGCAACCCCAGTCGGCCGAAGCCTGGACCTTCGCGGGTCATGCGCGGCTTCGCGCAGGATCCAATGCGACTGCGGCCTATGCCTTCCTCCGGGCGCTGGCGCTGCACCGTGAAGATTCCAATCTCGAGTCGTTGTTTTGGGACGCGTTGGATCGCGCCGGAGGCATGCGGGCGGCGACCGATCCCGCCTTGGCGGATGTGGTCCCAAGCTTGGCAGAATTGCATGCAGAGCTTTTTGGATCTCCCGTCAAACTGACACATCCCATCTTCACGCAGTATTCACCCTGGAAGGGGACCGTCCCTCCGGGTTTCCGGGCCATGTCCTACGGCAGCCTAATACGATCCGATTTCTATGGGCCGGCGTCTCAGCAGACATCGCTTGAAGTCACGGCCGATCCCCTTTCGGGTCTTCCGCCTTCACATGACGAAGAATATTTCGAATGGATCGACCTGCTGGAATCGATCGCAGCGGCCAAGAAGAGCTTTACAATGGTCGAGCTCGGCGCGGGCTTCGGTCGGTGGATCGTCGCCGCTGCCTCGGTGATCCGGCTTTACCGTGACATTCCCTTCCACCTCGTCGGCGTGGAGGCTGAGGATCGCCACTTCGAGATGATGCGGCAGCATTTTCTCGATAACGGCCTCGACCCGGATGAGCATAGGCTCGTCAAAGCCGCGATTTCGGAAAAAGACGGCGAAGTTCACTTTATGCGCGGCCACAGCGAGGAGTGGTGGGGCCAACACATCGTCGAACAAGGCACGAAATATCGAGGCTACCCGGACGCCGAAGTCGTCGCGGTACCTTGCATGTCAATCGCGTCGGTGCTGGAGGGGCTCGATTTGGTCGACCTCATCGACATGGACATTCAGGGCGCCGAAGCGGACGCGGTGCGAGGCTCCAGAGATGCGCTCTGCGCCAAAGTGAAGCGCGTGCACATCGGCACGCACGGTGCGGAGATCGAGCGGACGCTGATCCGCCTGTTCACGGGCATGGGCTGGATCTGCTGCAATAACTTCTCGTACGGGCAGATGCTCGATACGCATTACGGAAAGATCACGTTTGGTGACGGCGTGCAGACATGGATAAATCCCGTCCTGCAAAGTTGCTGACGCGCAACCCGTTCTCTGCCGAGATCGTACAGGAGCTTGGCGCGTGACCGAGCGGCTTCGTTTGGGCGCGGCGCTGTCGGGACGGATTGATCTGACACGAGCAGAGCAGGCGGGGGGCGCGTCGGTACTTGTCGATGACGGCCGCATCAGGATCGTGACTCCGCCGCCGGCCTTCGCTTTCGCCGCGGCGATTCTCATTTCCCATGGCGAGAGCGACC